>Ga0209715_1002401_pt1 | contig 14280 bp, 5 predicted proteins | sample COGITO_mtgs_1205_2_FD_184809 | JGI IMG/M metagenome (GOLD analysis project Ga0209715, IMG submission 184809) | Pelagic marine microbial communities from North Sea - COGITO_mtgs_120503 (SPAdes) (version 2) | ecosystem: Environmental > Aquatic > Marine > Epipelagic ...
GTTTTACCGACTCGAGCGGGAACGAGGCAACTGCAGTAACCCGTACAGTCACGGTAGTCGATACCACGCACCCGGTGATAACCCTGATTGGAGATGCAAACATTTCTCATAATGTGGGAGTGGATTATTTTGATCAAGGAGCAGTGTGGACTGATCTGGTTGATGGAAATGGTATCGCGGATGCCAATGGCAGTGTGGATGAAAATATTCCAGGTATCTATGAAATTATTTACACTTTCACTGATTCTAGCGGTAACCAGGCAACTCCAGTTTTCCGTGCGATCGAAGTGGTTAATAAAAGCCCAAATGATTTAAACTCCACAGTGGATTTACATGTTGGAGAGAACCAACCTATTGGCTCGCATGTTGGCGAGTTCAATGCGATAGACCCAGACGGTGAGGAAATAGTCTTTTCGTTGGTTGGTGGAACGGGTGCTACTGATAATTCATTATTTAACCTTGATCCCAACGGGACTTTGACAACAACAATTGTCTTTGATTTTGAAGAGTCATCAAACCGATCGATCCGAGTACAGGCGAATGATCCTCACGGTGCATCGATATCTAATGTATTTATTGTAGTTGTTGATGATGAGGATGAAGAAGTAGGAAAAAATCCACCAGTAAACCTACGCACATTGTCGCCTCTTTCTGTTGCTGAAAATCAGCAAGCTGGAATTTTAGTTGGTAGTTTTAACGCGAGTGATCCGGACGGAGACGAATTAATATTTTCTTTAGTAGAAGGTGAAGGAGATATGGATAACCCAAAATTTGAGCTAAGTAACAACGGTGTGTTGAACACTCTTCAAACTTTTAATTTTGAGGATCAAGAAATACAGAAGATTAGAGTGGCAGTAGGTGATCAGCATGGTGGGAAGATTTCGAAAAGTTTTGAGGTTCTAATAATCGATCAAAATGATTTTCCGACTAGTCTAGTAACTAGCGGGAGTTTATCTATTCAAGAAAACCAGCCATTTGGCACATTGGTTGGCCTATTTTCCGCATTTGATGAGGATGGGGATAAACTTACATTCTCACTTGCCCCGGGGCCAGGAGATCGAGGGAATGAAAGTTTTACAATCACTGAAGATGGGATGTTACTTACTGCAACATCTTTTGATTTTGAAGAAGTTAATGTACAAACCATTAGGGTAAGTGCATTGGATGGAAAGGGTGGTTCGGTATCTGCAAGTTTTGAGGTTATTATCCTCGATCAATTTGAGAATAATGCACCAATTGATCTAAATACTACGGGTATGCCGAGTGTGGCAGAAAATCGAGAGGCTGGTACATTAGTAACTATATTCAATGCCCTCGACCGGGATGGGGATGAATTAAAATTCTCTCTTGTTGGTGGTGTGGGTGATACGGATAACTCGTTATTTACCCTCGACGAGAATGGTACCCTTAACACCGCGGTTATGTTTGATTTTGAAGAGGCCGAGACGAGATCAATCCGCGTGCAGGTAATGGATATTCACGGCGAATCAATTACTGAAAGCTTTACTATCCAAATAATCGATCATGAAAATGAATCGATCATCCTTGAAGCTTCTGAATTCATTAGCAATGGAATTGCCGGGGAAATCGGTAAGCTTAAAGTCCTCGGTAGATCGGATGTTACATTTGGGCTGGGCCAAGACGAACGAGGGGCAATGCATATGTTCTTAATCGAGGATGATGGAACATTAATGCTCGCAGAAAATGCTAGAGAGAATGGCACATTCAACCTGACTGTTCTGATCTCCAAGGATGAGGAGTTATTGGACAAACAACCCGTAACCGTTCAACTGAAGATTGACGAACCCGAGAATTTTATGGAGGCCGACACCAGCGACTCGACCTATCACGAAACCGCCTTGATGATTCGTGATCTTGCCGTGGTTCAGGATGACTGGAGGAACGGGCATAATCCGATAACTGCTATCGAAAATAAGGTGGATGGATTATTTGTGACTACCGCCCAGCCACACGGCCGAAAAGAGAAAGACTCTGTCGTGCTATCTGGAGTCAGAGGCTTATTGGTTGATGGAATCGAAAATTGGAACTTCATGATTGATGAGGTAGGTACAACCTCCTTTCGTTTGAGACGATTCGGCAAAGATGCAGACGGGCTGTACGATGGATCTTTAGGGAGGGTTGTTCGAGCAGTGGATGGAACAGCATACCAATCGAGCCCAAGTGATTTTCTGCTCGGGCCTTGGACCTTTGGGCATTTACTCGGAAATATGGTGAGTGAACAAGATGACCCGGTGGACTTTTACCGCCACTTTGCCAATCAGTGGAAAAATGAACAGGTTGTAAATGGATGGTCTACGGATGTTCGGCGAGAAACTCATCGTGCCCTAGTTCCCAATCCTAATCGAATTGGTAAGTTAACCCTGGCGAACTTACCTTTTCGTCTTCTGGCGATCGGGAATCGGATTGATCTTTTTCATGCAGGCTCGATAAGAAAAGTAGATGATGCAGGGGAGGGCAGGTTTGTTTTCACAATGACTCAACCATTCACGCTTCCTCAAGAGGATACAAACATATGGAAAATTCATGAAGAAATAGCAGGCGATATTAGTGTGTTTACCTTAATATTTGAGTACGGTCAGCCAGCAGGGGCTTTTGCCACTTTAGCTAAGTGGGCGAAGGACTGGCACCGACTTGAAAGAAATGATCTGGACAGTTTTGATGAGGAATATTTCAAGCAACTCAATGATTTGACTGATCGATTCAGTAAGCGCGGATCGCATTCCCGTAAGCCGAACGGTAACCCGATTAATCAGGTAAGAACTAATGATTTTATACAGGGAATCTGGCAAATGCGGGAGTTTAATTTGGCGAATAAGGAAAAAGCCCATGATGTAAGAGCACTGCCAGAAAGAGAAACCAAACTGAAGGTAGACGAAAGCCTTAATTCTATTGATATTGGGCTATGGACTACTACAACCAAGAATAATCCAATGGTTGATTTGAAATCTCGACAAGTGCATAAAAAAGTTGAGGGATCATTAGCCCGCTGGATTAATCAAAGAGAGAGTCATATCCTGAGTGCTGATGTTGGTCCAAGAGCACCAGAGTGGATGGAGGGTCCGATAGCCAATGAACCGTTCGGTTTCACATATACCTTTCAAAGCGAGAATGTCCGAACAAATCTGGCACGGTACAAATACAGTCTATCCACGTGTACTGGATGTCACACGGGTGACACTGATACAGGTTTCCAAATGGTGGTTTCCTCTGGTCTTAATCACAAAGCTTTTTTTGCTGACTTCATGGTTGGTAATAAAAGAGGAGGCATGCGTGAAGTTAGGGATCGTGGAGAGAAGTATGTGTTCTTTGACCTAAAAGGGCGTGAGGAAATTGCCCGGGATATTCTTACTGTTTCTCAGCAAGTTGATGTTGCACGGTTACGCCTAACTCGTACCGAGATTAAATTGGATGGGTTGGAGGCACCTGCTCATGTCTTCATTAGTGGAGGCATCATTGGAGATTGGCAGTATGATTTGCCCAACGGTCGAGAAGATAATGATTTCTACATTTTAAACTCGTCCACGGGAGAATTATCGATTCGTGGAAATGGGCAAACGCCTCCATTTGGTAATGGTAGAATTTTTATTCGTGCACGGGCAACAGATGGAACTGGGGTGGTCATTGAAAGACCATATTCTTTATGGATTTTAAGTGCTGAGGAATCACGCATCAGCCAGGACCTCGACTCCTCAATTAAAGCGGGTAACCCACCACCGCTTTCCACCCCAAGACCAAACCGTACCCATTGATATGAATATTGGTCAAATTATAGAGTATTGGAAGGAGATGATCGGTCGTTGGAGATTTTTTGGCTTATACTTGGTGACTTTATTTTGTACCACATTCTCAACGCTTGATGCCTTTGACCGAATTGAGAATTGGGGTTTCGATCAAGGTGGCGGTTATAGAATGGGTAGCTTTGTTGGGGATGATATAAACTTGGTTGTCACTGGAATGGAATTAAGCCCCGACAATAAAACCGTGGCGGTAGGCGGTGCACTGCATAATAAATGGGCGGTACGTGTATATTCTATGGGTGCAAATGGTCCTGAAATTGTTGGCAGTTGGAATGGTTTAGAACAAAATAGATTTCTGTTCTCTACTATCACTTCAATAGCATGGATGGAGGATGGGATAATTAAGTGTGGTATCGAACATCTGGTCGGAGATCAGATGCGATCCGGAATCCTATCACTAGACTTGGACAATCAGCAAAATGAGGAATTCTTAGAACTTAAAGGATGGAATTCGTTAACTGAAATAAAAGTTGATCCGAGTGGAAGCGGTGAGCTTTTTATTCTCGGGACAAAAAAACGACAAACATTTTGTAGATCGATCAATGCCTTAAATATCACTCAACAAGAGTTTCGTATTCCTAATATAGCAAAGCCCAGAGCGATGGCTATTCAGGAGAATAGAATATGGATTAGTGGAGATAACTCTGGGCAAAATTCATTTGTAGAAGTTTTTGAAGAGGAGAAAACAAAGAGAGTTTTTCCTTTGGGTCCTGGTGTTTTTGTTTCTGCAATGGAGACTGCTGGGGAAAATGTTTATCTAACTGGAAGAAAGAAAAACTCAGACAAACCAAATGAAATGGAAGATTTTTTCCTTCATTGCCTGGTTTTGGACGAGACGAAAGGAGTCGATCTAAAGTGGGAAAGCAACTTTGAAAGTTTTCCAGGTAAATTGGATAGAGAAGTTGGTGTAGATTTGGTGGCTTTGGAAGATGGTGGAGTTGTAGTAATAGGAAATTTTCGCCGTTATTGGAAACTGGGATCAACCGTAGGAGGAGAACTGGCTCTATTACCTCCAGATAGTTCAGATGGAGTAAATTTTGAAACCTTTCTTTCCCGATTCAGTAGTGAGGGTGAGCTTTTGTGGGCACAAACATCTGCAACTCTGGGGGATGATTTTGGAGTTGCATTGGCCAGTGATGGCGAAGGTGGTGCAATCCTCCTTGGTAACCGAAATATTGGTGGTAGTTTTGGACCTTATCTATCAAGAGTAAGACTCGGGGGTAGTGAGAGTAAGGATGTAGTCTTCGTACAGCGTGATGTAAATAAGGTTCAAGTAGTAACCTGGGATCCACCCAAGACAATACGACTTGGGGAGCCAATGGATGGTAGTTATTTATCCGCTCGTTCTTCTGGAGGTGGTACCTTTGAATACAAGTTACAAGATGGTAATGTAAATTTTGGCATAATGCCATTTTTTGAACCAGGTGAGCTGAGTTTTTCTGCCATGATTGATGGTGAAGTAAAAGCCACTCGGTCAATCAAAGGGTTAAAGGGTAGACCATATTTGATGCTAGATTATGAGCAAAATGGATCTGTGGTTTTGTTTGTCAGCCAACTTTCCGGTTTGCATCCGAATCACTCCAGCGACTCAGAAAAAAATAAACAACTACATGAACATATTAACTTCGAATTTTTGGTCGGGGAAGTAGGCAGTATTTTAGAGGGTGGAAAATTAAATTTGGAAAGTGACTTCAACGGACTTTTTGAAGTAGTTGCAAGTTTTCCTGGAGATGAACATTACGAATCTGCCACCCGAAGTATTTTCTTACAGGCAAGAAATGGAAAAGTCTTTAAGCCTGGCGAAGAAGTTTCAGGCTCGGTTCGTTTACAGGTAAAAGATCTCGATGGTTGGCAAAAAGAAAGAATTGTCACACTTGGTGAAGAAACATTTGTTGCGGCAACACAGGGTTTTGGGAGAAAAAGAAAATTTAAAAGTTGGATGGAATTTTCGGATGAAAGAAAAGTTCTTACTACAGCAAGAGTCGAGTCTCCCTTTAGTCTACGCACTGCTTTAATTGCGGGCGAAGATATGATATTATTTGCTCACTATAATTTTACCTTTGTGGGTGCGGCAGTAAATGGATACCTCGGTGGGTCTACCGTCTTCTTAGATTTTAATCTAAATGGTGAACTAGATTTTGGTGAACCTTCCGGTTTATCTACCAGCAATGGCGGGTTTGAGATAGAAGTGTCAGAAGAAGAGATACAAGCACAGGATCAAAACAGCAACGGAGTGTTGGACCCGTCTGAAGCAATGCTTGTTGTTGTTGGTGGGGTTGATCATTCGAGTAGGATTCCCCTGGCCATATCATACAGGTCACCTCCTAGTTACTCGGTAATTACCGCGGTAAGTACACTGACAGCTAAGTTTACTGAACAAGGCTTCGACTTATCAGAAGCAGAAGAGATTGTGAGGCAGTACCTTTCCTTACCCGAAGGGATTGAGTTTTCAACTTTTGAGCCTTTGCGAGAAATGCGTAATGATGGTGATGTGGCAAAGGAGTTTATTCTTAAATCAACCAAGTTGGCCAATATACTCAACCAAGGCTCACGCTTTATAAAAAGTATTTCCGGTAATCGAATTAGCCGAATTAAAGGGGCAGAATTAGTTGTCGCTGCGATAAAGAATAAAGTACTTGAAGCGGATACTTCCGGGCGAAGATCAAGTGATGATGGAAGCTTTGATTTCAATGATCCCGAATTTTTAATTGATGTTTTAAATTCTGCAGAATCTTTATCTGAAACTGAGATCGATGAAAGTGATTTGGAGATTGAACTTTCCGTAGATGATTCGGTCAGAGGAGAGTTGTCTGAAAGCCAGCCAGACATTGCGGAAACTGGAAATGAGCAAATGCTTAACGAGTTAGTTGAACAAATTGCATCGGCTAATGTTTCTTTGGACGATCTATCCGATTCACCTGATGTTAGTCCCGAGGAATTTAAAGTACTCGCAAGTGCTTCTCAAAGCATTCTGGATGACTTAGGCGAACTTACCACAAATACCTTATTTGAAGAAGAGGTTGATCAACTTCTTGAACTATCTGGAGCGGAAGCGCAGGAGGCTCAAGTAATTATTAATAGTTCAGTCGAGATTGATAACTTGCCTGATGAAATTGGAATTCCAACTGGAGAAAACAGCAGTGCTGCAAGCTTTAGTGCAGATGCATTGGATGATCTTTCCTCCAATGAAGACATAAATGTTTTTGCCCCGGTTTTAACCAATCCTGAAATTTCGGCACCAAATGAATTTAATGATAATTTAATAATTGGTACCCTTTTAGCAACAGACCCCGAAGGTGGTGAAGTTACCTATTCAATTGTCGGAGATAATCCAGACTTTGATTTGGATGGAGCATCAATGCTCTCGATCCATCCAGATAGTGGGGAAATCTCTATTATGGATTTTGATGACCTTAGGTTAATGTCAGAGGATGTGGTGAGCCCGATTTTGCGGGTATCTGACCCTAAAGGTCTCTACACCGATGAAGCCGTCAGCATAGATCTTTCCGATTGGACTTATTTGGCGGGGCGATTGGAGATTCCAGACTTAGCACTGACTATTCCGGAGAATTTACCTGTTGGAACCCTGGTTCATAATTTCGATGCTGTAGATGTATACGGCGGATCGATTACCTATTCATTTGTGAGTGGTGAAGGTAGTACAGATAACGCTCTGTTTACTTTGGAGGAAAACGGAACTTTAAAAACAAATATCGTTTTTGATTACGAATCTGATGATGATATTGCCGAGATAAGAATACAGGCGATCGATAGTCGATTTAGTTTAGTCGAAGATTTTCTTCAAATTCAAATAACTGATGTATTCGTTCCCAGTGTCCAAACTGGTTCTGCAAAAATCATTGATGGACAACTGACTCTTGATGCCACTTTGAACAGGTTTGGTGACAACGGGAATGCATTAAAACTTGGATTCTTGGTCGCTAGATCTCCGATCGAAGATCTTCAAGCTAGCGGCTTGAATAATGTTTATTCAAATACTGAAAGTGAAACTTCTTATTCTGCCGTAACAGACTTGGATAGCCTTGGAGGCATTTATTATTTTATTGCATTCGCTGAAAATGACGAAGGTACAAACTATGGGCTACAGCAGTCGTTCCTTGTGCCTAAAATTACTGCAGGAAGTGAATGGAACGATGGAGAACAAGTAGATAATTACTCTGGCTGGTGGAACAGTCCTTGGATGGGTTTATATCATGCCCAATCATACCCCTGGATTTATCACCAAAACTTAGGTTGGGTATTTGTACATCTTGAAAGTTCTGTAGGGTCTTGGTTGTACCACCAAAGACTAGGCTGGATGTGGACGATGCCTGATGTTTTCCCTCACCTATTTTTGAGTAAACGAAACCATTGGGTTCATGTTAATCAATCGACGGCAAAAACAACGATCTATGACTACCAAGAAGAAGAGTGGTTTGAGCCGGACACTCCGATTACAATATCTGCCAAAGAAGAATCGCACATAGGCGGAGAAGTAACTGGTTATGGAAATTATTATCGATGGGATCCGGTAATTTTGGAAGCTCAGACAAATACAAATTATAATTTTGCTGGTTGGAGTGGTGGAATGAATTCAATGGAGCAAATGATTGAGTTTGAGGCATTACGAAATCTCGAGGTAGATGCATCGTTTCTTGCCATTCCTTCTCTAAATTCAAGTGCGCAAGAGACACTTAAAAATATCACTACAGTGCTCGAGAAAATGGATCACTTGAGCGAGGCTGAAAAAGAAAAGTCTATCGCTGAATTATTTATTTTTGGTACTTCTCCAACATCCGGGCTATCAATTATTAAGAAGCCATAGGTTTTTAGGTTTAATGTATATTTTTAAGATGTTTTATCCTAGGTTTTGGGTGCTTTTATCGTTTCTATATCCCTCTCTTTTATTTGGTAAAGTTACTTACTTGCAGGATAAGGAATCCGAACTTCAGGAAATTAGAGAGATGATTAGAGGTATCGAATCTGGCTTAAATCAATTAAGGTCAAAAAGTGAAAAAGTAGAAAAGCTTGAACCCACTCTTTTAAAAACAGGTTCACTGAAGAGAGTATCGGCTAGCGAGATTCTTAAACTTCATCGTATTAAGAAGAAAGCGATGGGGAAGAACACTCATCCCAATCCTTTTCAGAGAGAAAATAAATTGAAGGGTTTTTACATACTTCCATTTGTCGGAATTCAATCATCCACAGATGTAGAATGGAGAGCTTTGGGTGGACCAGTGGAAATAGGTTTAAAGAACGGACTGAGCACCGGGCTTCGCCTGGGTTATAATTGGTATGATCTATTTGCGGAGTTTCAGTTCTCTTATCAAAGAAATGATCTAAAGAGTATAAATCCGTCATTTAATATAGTTGGGGGAATTGAAGGATTAGGCGTTTATTTATCATCTGGAGGCCGAATCAATTTTAATGAATCCTTTTCTGGTATTGCAGGTATAGGGGTAGGGGGAATCAGGCAAGAATTGAACCTTTCCTGGTCTGGTTATCCAATTGGGGATACAGATTTCCTCTTTAGCTCAAATGTTTTATTGGGTCTTGAATTTAGACCGATTGACCACTTGGTCCTTGGTCTTAGGTATCGTTGGATATTGATTGATAATATGGACCTGTTTTCTAAACGCTATTTAAGTTCTTTCGAATTAACTGCCGGGTATCTTTTTTAGAGCTTTATGAGTTTCAGGAACAAAGACATATAAAAAAGAATCAGAATGCATAAGAATCTTTGATTTCTTTAATGTCTCTTTGAAACTTTGGTGGAGGTGGCGGGAGTTGAACCCGCGTCCCGCAATACTTCCCGTTCAGCGTCTACGTGCGTAGTTTGCTTATTAATTTTAGCCCGGTGAAGGAAGAAACACCTTTCGGACCGAGATTATCTTCAACCATTTAGCCTCCGATAGACAATCAAACGCTCCGAGGTTTTACCTGCTTTTTAACGCCCCGACCACCCAGCAGGTGTCAGTGGACTGTCGACGTCGCAGAACTATGCTGCAAGTGCTTCGAGCTGTGGCTCGAAGGGTACTACATTGGATTTGCCATGTAATGGTTTGACACATTTTTTACGAGGCCAAGCATCGTCCTCGGCACGCAACCGAATTTTCCACATTGCGGTCGAATCCGGAACACCCCCATCAAAGTTTCAAAGATCAAAGATATTAAAATAGCCCAGCAAGTTTGGAAGGTCAAGGTGTGCTCTTAGTAAATTCCGTTGTTTGTAGGCAAAATCTAGGGTATTGATGTTTTGACATATGGCAGATCGAAAAACCCAATCCCCTGAAGTTCCCGCCCGATATTTTAATCGAGAATTAAGCTGGTTGGCTTTTAACGAACGGGTATTAGACCAGGCTTTTTCTACGCATTATCCTTTGTTGGAAAGAACTCGATTTTTATCATTTGTCAGCTCGAACCTTGATCAGTTCTATGAGATTCGAGTGGCGGGATTAATGCAAAAAGTGGATGCAGGTATTACCCGGCCAAGCCTGGATGGAAGTGCACCACAGCGGCTATTGGAAGAAGTCCGTCAACGGGCCAAGTCGATGTCTCAGCGTGAATATGCCTGTTGGAGGGAGAGCTTGCAGCCTGCACTTGCCAAGACTGGTGTGGTCTTTAAATCGATCGAGCAATTATCCCAACCTGAATTCACTTGGTTGCGGGCTTATTTTCGGCGTGAGGTCTTTCCTGTACTTACTCCTTTGGCAATCGATCCCACTCATCCATTTCCCTTAATTTTAAACAAGTCTCTTAATCTTTTTGTGTCTTTGCGCAATTTACGCAGGAAAAAAGCTCCACCTCTACGAGCTGTTGTACAAGTCCCAAGAATTCTTCCTCGTCTGGTAAAGATCGAACAGGAGGGTTCTAAGTCTGAGGTATTTATATTTCTTAGTGAAGTGGTCCGCCATTTTGTATCCGATCTTTTCCCTGGTCATGAAGTATTGGGGGCGTGGGCCTTTCGGATTACCCGGAATAGTCACTTATATGTGGACGAAGAAGAGGTTGAGAATCTTATGCTCAGTATAGAGGAGGAACTGCACAATCGGCGAAAAGGAGCTGCGGTACGATTAGAAATTGATGAGCAAGTCGATCCTGAAGTTCTAAACTATTTGCTGCAGTCCATTCAATTGACCGATGGAGATGTAGTACGTATTAACGGTCCGATTAATCTGTTTCGTTTAATGAGCCTACCCGATCTCGTCGATCGTCCGGATTTAAAATTTCCTCCTTTCGAAGCCCGGATTCCGAATGCCCTGTCGATGAGCAGTAAACTATTTAAGGAAATCTCAAAGAAGGATTATTTGCTTCATCATCCCTATGACTCTTTTACTCCGATGGTCGATCTATTACGGGCCGCTGCAGTTGACCCAGAAGTTTTTGCCATTAAGTTAACTATTTATCGAACGAGTGGGGATTCACCTGTGATTAAGGCTCTAATGGACGCTGCTCAAAACGGGAAGCAGGTTACTGCAATGGTAGAACTGAAGGCTCGTTTTGATGAGGAGGCCAATGTTACCTGGTCCCGCAAGATGGAAGAGGTCGGTGTGCATGTGGTCTACGGTCTGAGTGGGTTGAAGACTCATTGTAAATGTTGTTTGATTGTACGACGGGAGGGGAGCAAATTAAAACGCTATGCCCATTTGGGTACCGGTAATTACAATCCCAGTACAGCCAAGAGCTATACGGATTACAGCCTCTTTACCAGTGATGTTGCATTTACTTCGGACTTGGCAAATTTATTCAACACCTTAACCGGATACACCCGCAAACCCACTTTTAAAAAGATTCTGGTTGCCCCCTTTAATTTGCATTCGGAAATGATACGCATGATTCAAGAGGAAGGAGAGGCGGCCAAGAAAGGAAAGGTCGCCCGTATTTTGATCAAGGTAAATTCCTTGGTTGATCCCGAGGCCATTCAGGCAATGTATGCCGCCTCAAAGGCTGGAGTCAAAGTGGACTTGGTCGTTCGGGGGATTTGTGGACTGGTCCCTGGGGTTAAGGGATTGAGTGAAAATATTACGGTTCGTAGTTTGCTCGGCCGGTTTCTTGAACACAGTAGGGTGTATCATTTTCATAATGCCAGTGCAGGAAAAAGGACTTTTTTAGGAAGTGCGGACTGGATGCCCCGTAATTTTTTCCGCCGGGTCGAAGTGGTCTTTCCAATTGGGGATAAGAATATGGAGCAGGAGGTTCTGGAGACGATGAACGGATTTTTTCGGGACAACGAATTTGCTACCGAACTACGTAGTCGTGGGAATTATATTTCCGCACCGAAGCGGGGTCGCAAAGCATTTGCTCTTCAGGATTCTTTGGTCGAAAAATCGATCGAGGCGACCAACCTTGAAGTGGAAACCCTACGCTTAAGAAGAGCCTCGGGAAAAACCGAAGACCAAAGCGAAGGAAATTAAGAATATGCCCAACCCGATTACGGGGTCACGTGAGAGGCAGAGCAGAAGTCCTGCAACCAAGACAATAGGAGCTAGCGGGCGTTTCCAATCAAACTTCATAACGATCAGTTTACCCGAAAGGGGATTTCCAGACTAGAGGAAAATGAACCTCCGGGTGGACGCCCCAAATTTCCTGCGGAGCGGGCAACCCGTAAAACCAGGGCATCAAGCGCTGCGTTTCCGGAAGAACGGGTAATTACGGGTCGAAGGAGGGAACCATCCGAACCAATTTGAAATCCAAGGTGGGCCATGCCTCCGGTACCTAAATCCGCTTGGGCCAGCAGGCGTTGCCAGACACTTTCCAGGCGCGACTTTACACCGGCAAGGTATTGATTGATCAGAGTTGGGGAAACGGTTGAGGTAGTTCTGGATGGAGTATTTACAACGATAGGAGCAAGCCTGAAGTCGTTCGGATTAATTTTGATTTTTACAGGCTTTGGACTGGGTTTGGCAGGTGGGGTCTTGGGACTGGGTAAGTCGTGCTTTTGACGAAATTGATCGAAGGAAATCTTTTTTGGCTCGGGTTTTTGAACGACCGGTTTTGGTTTAGGGCTTGGCTTAGGGGACGGCTTTTTGACCACCGGCTTGGGCTTAGGTATGTTTTTTTTGACTACCGGCTTGGGCTTGGGTGTTGGTGGTTTTGGTGCTGGTTTTTGCACCACCGGTTTGGGTTTGGGTTTTGGCGTGGGTTTGCGAACTTGTGGAACGGGTGGAGGTGTGGATGCGAGTTCAAAAACATGAACAATTTCAGGTTCTTTCTCGCAACTTGGAATCAGGGAGTAGACGACTATACCGAACGCCAAAATCAAGTGGCCGATAAGAGCCATGCGAAAGATTCGCCCCTCCTTTTGACTCATTCCAAACATTTAACTATTCCCAATACCCATGTTTATTCCCTTTTTCCGATCATTGACCCATCATTAAAAATTAGCGGGAGCGATAAGCAAAATCAATCATCAAGAACTTGATTGAAAAATTCGTTTATACTGGAACGATATTTTATTCCCCCGATTTCGGGTAAATCGTTATGACCAGCAGCTTCAAATTCGAGAAAGCGTTTGGGCTCGGGTAGGGCATCAAATACACGCTTTCCGTGACGGAAGGGTACAACCTCATCTTTTATCCCGTGTATCACCAAAGATGGGCAATGGATGGAGGGTGCCCGTTCGAGGTTGCGAAAACGGTCCCAGGGAAGAAAGGGGGTTTCTGTAACCGTTCGAAACGCGGTCATGAATGGAGTCTCAAGGATTATACCACCTACTTTTTGCTTTTCTGCGAGGTAGCAGCTTGGGCCAGTTCCAAGTGATCTTCCCCAGAGGACAATTTCATGAGGATTTATTTCTTTTTGTTCAGTTAAATGTTCGAAGACGGCATCAATGGCTTGATAACAACCAACTTCAGACGGTTTGCCCGGGCTGTGCCCATAACCTGGGTAATCATAAGTAATTACAGACCAACCTTCTGAAATCCAGGTTTTCAAAAACTCTTCAATCCTGCCGATGTCTTCCCCATTGCCGTGACTGTACAGCAGGGTGAGTCCTTTTGGCTTATCCGCATTCCAATGCTTGCATGCAATCTTTGAACCCTTCTCGGTTTCCAGAAAAAAGACTGTTTCATCCTTAACATAGCTTGGGTTCTTCGGTGCAGGAAAAAGGATACGATCGGCAAATACCCAAGCATAAAAGAGCAGAATCAAGTAGAGGGCCAAACCAATTATTGCCATCCTTCCCCAAGGGAAGTTAATGAAGTCATCGATGATGGAAGTGGAGGCCAAGGTGTAGATAGTTGTATGATCCATTCTTTTGTAGCCCTATTCCTTAATTCCTGCTAAGTGTTTGGGCGATGAAAATTTGTTGTATAGGAGCAGGATATGTAGGTGGTCCAACCATGGCGATGATCGCTCATAAGTGTTCCGATACCGAAGTCACGGTGGTCGATTTGAACGCAGAGCGCATTGCCGCATGGAACTCGGGAGATTTGCCAATCTATGAACCGGGCCTCGAAGAGAT
>Ga0209715_1002404_pt1 | contig 14272 bp, 18 predicted proteins | sample COGITO_mtgs_1205_2_FD_184809 | JGI IMG/M metagenome (GOLD analysis project Ga0209715, IMG submission 184809) | Pelagic marine microbial communities from North Sea - COGITO_mtgs_120503 (SPAdes) (version 2) | ecosystem: Environmental > Aquatic > Marine > Epipelagic ...
TACGTTCCAGCAAATAACCGATCGCAAATCATCCAGCAACACTCCAATGAAATATTACTAGACGCCTACAATGCCAATCCGAGCAGCATGGAAGTTGCTTTGGATAATTTTAAAAGCATTCAAAATTCGCAAAAAATTGCTATTTTAGGAGATATGTTTGAGTTGGGAACAATGACCTCTAAAGAACATTTAGAGGTAGTAAATCAAGCAATATCAACCAAAGGATGCGTATTTTACTTTGTTGGAACTCATTTTTTTGAACAAAAAACAGACGATCCAAAGCTCCAGTTTTTTGAAACCTTCCAAGACCTTCAACTGCACTTAGAACAATCAACCATTTCAAATACGAGTGTTTTGATAAAAGGCTCACGAGGTATGGCCTTGGAGCGGGTTCTGGAATTGATTTAATTACAATTTAAAGGTCATAATTAGAGAGGGTCTACAAATTTTACTTTGTCAATCTGAACCCTTTTCAGATTCTGATACAATATAATCTCTAGTCAATTAAGATTATGAAATAAATTAATACGACTGATTTTTTATTATTCAGATACCCTCTTTTTGTAGCTTTAAGCCAGGCTTGACTGTTGTGTTTTTTTTAGCAAAAGCGGTAGGATAAACAGGAAAAAAATTATTTTTAATTGTAAATAAAAAGCAATAAACTTTCTTTCAATTCAAAAGGTATTTGTATATTTGAGTATAAATTGACCAATTTTGAAATATTTTATTCTAGCAATGCTATGTGTACCAAACACTGTTTCAGTCAATAATAACCCTTTAGAAGTTAATGAGAACAGTAGTGTGAACAGAGTTTATGGACTTTCAACAGCTTTGAGGGATTTTTCTGGAACGCTTTTTTTTGCGTATGCAGAGGACGAACTTATTGGTATTACTGAATCTGATTTAGTACTAGAAACTCTAAGTAGTGATGGCGTTTGGAATAGTTATGAGGTAGATGTAGACGATGCGAATAATACTTTAAGCTATGATTTTACAGATTTAGGATTCACAAAAATCACAGCCAGCTCGGTCAATGCGAGTCTTACTGTTGAAGAAATCGCTAAAAATTATTTTGTAAAAGTTTATCCAAATTCAACAACTGACAAACTGATCATTGCTTCAAAAAATATTAAGAATTCTATTTTGTACAACATTAATGGACAAAAAGTATTAGAAACTGACCGCAACGAATTGAATGTTTCACAACTTCCAATAGGGGTTTACTTATTACATACCACCAATAACCAAGACCAAATTTCAACATTTAAAATAATCAAAAACTAAGATGAAAAAAATCACATTAATAGCACTTATGCTTTTTACAGCACTGAGTTATGCACAAGGCATTGAACTCAATGGGACAATAAGCGCTCAAGACAATCAAATTAAAGATGTAGCAGAGCCTACAGAAACACAAGATGCTGTAACCAAAAATTATATTGACATATTAATTGCTGATTTAAACTCAAAGATTGCTGATTTAGACTCAAGGATTATTGATTTAGAACCGGATCCTGCTACTAACTTTGTTGTTTCCACAATGGATACTAGTGTTTTTGTAAATGGCTTTACGTTTGAAACTGGTCCAGAATGTCCACAATCCATTGAAGAGTTTTATAGTTGTGAACCTAGTGTTGTCATTAATTTCCCTTCATCTAACACAAGCGATATCCCAGTAAGTATTAATTTTAAAATGACACTGGTATATTTAGGTACTTCATTTAATATAAGTTTAAACCAAAATGAACCTGTTCAACTATATAGTGGTGAACTTATCGAATGCCAAACAATAAATTTAAATATTGACATCCCTGTAAATCCATCAAACTGGGTGACTAATGGTGGGACTAATACTTTAGTTATTTTGCCCACTAGCACTAGTGTAGAAGAAGAAAATGATCAATGTATTGTTTATAGTAAAAATAGTGATGGGAATTATTTAGAAATTTTTTATGAATATAACTAAGTACTGATAAATTAAGTTCATATTCTAATTTGTTATAAATAGATATTTCGACAAAAAAACCACTCATTTCGAGTGGTTTTTTTTGTGGGTCATACTGGATTCGAACCAGTGACTTCTACCCTGTCAAGGTAACACTCTGAACCAACTGAGTTAATGACCCCTTTTGTAAGGGTGTAAAAATACTAATATCTTTTAATTATGTATCTTTATTTTTTAATTTCTGAGATATTTTATAATTAACCAATATTTAGAACCTTGATACTTTTAACCAATCAAACATTTCCTAACTATATAATCAAATTCATGTCCGATGAATGGATCGTTAATAATATCGCTGTTTTAGTCGTTATTATTTTCATCTTAGGATTGGGTCGTTTTTTGTCCTCTCAAAATAATATCAGAGTTACGTATCTCATGGGAGTGATTTTATTTTTCACATCGGTGGTGACCCCTTTGCGAACGGCTATTAATGGGCACTGGAATGTGGTTACAGACTTGCCCTTTCATTTGTGTGGAATTTCGGGTCTGATCTGTTCTTTCCTTCCTTTTTTAAAACGCAAACAAGCTTTGTACGATTTTGTGTTTTACACAGGAGTTATCGGAGGCATCATGTCTGTGCTAACCCCTCAAATGAATGGCTATGACGGCAGTGATTTTGCGTATTTAGAATACTATATAAGACATGTATTGATTTTTTTATTACCCCTGTATATGCTTCAAAATTTAAATATCAGACCCTCTAAATATTCAGTTCTCACCTCCTTTATTATCATTAATGTATTATTGGTTTTTATCATGCCTTTGAATTTCTATTTAGGCTCAAATTATATGTATTTGGCAGAACCGCCACAAGCTAACAACCCTTTAATCATCGGAGTATGGCCCTATTATTTGTTATGGTTTGAAGTATTTATTGTGGTATTGATGTTTATTTTTTATAAACTTTCTATATTGAGATTTAACATAAATAGAAGTAACTAATTAGCGTTTATAGCAGACTTCACTATCTTCGCTACAGAAATGAATTAAACCCTAAATATATGAAACTTCACATCCTACTTTTAGCCGTACTCTTTTTTCAAACGGGTCACACACAAGATTATGAACAGGTAAAACCTCAAGAGCTACAAGCGATGGTCAGTTTTTTGACTTCTGACGAACTCAAAGGACGAGAAACCGCCACTGAAAGCGAGTTAATAGCAGCCCAATTTATCAAGTCAAAATTCATCGAATCAGGAATCAAACCCTATTTCGAAACCTATACGGACCCTTTTGAGTCAAAACGATATAAGGGCGTTAATGTGGTTGGATTTATAGAAGGAAATGATCCTAAATTAAAACATGAAATGGTACTCTTAGGAGCGCATTACGATCATTTAGGCTTTGGTAAAATAGTCAATAACGACTCCATTGCTAATGGTGCCAATGATAATGCTTCAGGCACGGCAACGGTTTTGGCCATCGCCGACCGATTAGCGCGCTTGGGAACCAACAAACGATCCATTGTTATTGCCTTGTTTTCAGGGGAAGAAAAAGGGTTGTTAGGCTCAAAATCCTTAGCTAAAAAACTAAATGAACAACAAATCGATTTATATACCATGCTAAATTTTGAAATGATTGGTGTACCATTTACAGATCGCGATTACGATGTTTTTTTAACAGGGTATGAATTATCTGATTTGGGCGAAAAATTAAATACGTATACCAATTCAACCCAGGTTGGAGTTTCAAAAGTTGCTAAAAAGTACAATCTTTTCAAGCGATCCGATAATTATGCATTTTATAAAGAATTTAAAGTGCCATGCCATACCATTTCTTCTTGTGATTTAACTAATTTTGATTTTTATCACCATGTGGATGATGAAATAGATCAATTAGATTTTGCTTTTATGGCAACAACTATAAATAAATTAATCCCTGGAATCGTGCAAATTTGCAACAGCGACTCCAAAGAAATACAAATGTATTAAACCAGCATGCCAAAAATAATATCGCCCAAGGGAGTGCTCCATAGCGAATAGCATGTGTCCTAAAAAAAACAATATATATAAACATGAAACCAACTAAAACAGTTATAATTACAGGGACCAGCCGCGGCATCGGTTTTGAACTCGTCCATCTTTTTGCCAATGCAGGTTATGAGGTTTTGGCGCTGTCCAGAAATGCAAAGCCCGTTTCAAATTTAAATTTTGAAAACATCACTGCCTTGTCGTTTGACTTGAGTAAATCCGAAGATTATGATCGGGTAGAGGCCTTTGTAAAAAAAGAATGGAAACAAGTTGATATTCTGATTAACAATGCAGGAACTCTTTTAAATAAGCCGTTTGCTGACACTACTTTTGAAGACTTTCAACAGGTATATAACACCAATGTTTTTGGAGTGGCAGAACTCACACGACGCACGATTCCATTCATGCCCTCAAAAGGCCATGTGGTGACGATTAGTTCCATGGGAGGCGTTCAGGGTTCTGTGAAATTCCCTGGTCTTGCAGCCTATAGTTCTAGCAAAGGCGCAGTGATTACACTCACCGAACTTTTAGCAGAAGAATACAAAGAAACCGGCCCTTCTTTTAATGTTTTGGCATTAGGTGCCGTGCAAACAGAAATGCTTGCAGAAGCTTTTCCAGGCTATGAAGCACCAAATACAGCCGCTCAAATGGCGGCTTATATTTTTGATTTCTCCATGAACGGAACTCAGTTTTATAATGGAAAATTGTTGCAAATTTCGAACTCGACGCCCTAACTACAAACACATTCTTTTTAAAAAATAATGCCGTAGGTTTAACAGCTTATTAACGGAATTAAAATAAAATATTTCTTTACTTTTGTACCTCGATAAAAACAACTTTTTATGTTTAATAGTTTAAGTGAAAAATTAGATAAAGCCCTCCACGTCCTCAAAGGCCATGGGCGTATTTCAGAAATCAACGTAGCTGAGACTCTCAAAGAGGTCCGACGCGCGTTACTGGATGCCGATGTGAATTATAAAATTGCGAAAGAATTCACCAATCGAGTGAAGGAAAAAGCATTAGGTCAAAACGTTTTGACGACGCTTCAGCCAGGTCAATTGATGGTCAAAATTGTAAAAGACGAATTGACCGCCTTAATGGGAGGGGATGTTGAAGATATTAATGTGTCAGCAACCCCAAGTGTCATTTTGATGTCAGGGTTGCAAGGGTCGGGTAAAACCACCTTCTCTGGAAAATTGGCCAATTACCTAAAAACAAAGAAAACTAAAAAACCACTATTAGTGGCTTGTGATGTGTACCGTCCTGCCGCCATTGATCAGTTACATATCGTTGGAGAACAAGTTGGGGTTGAGGTCTATAGCGATCGCGGGAATACCGATCCAGTTGCCATTGCCAAAGCTGGAATTGCAGAAGCCAAAGCTAAAGGCTGTAATGTAGTGATTATTGATACAGCCGGTCGTTTGGCCGTCGATGAAGTCATGATGACCGAAATTGCTAATATTCACAAAGCCATCCAACCGCAAGAAACGCTATTTGTCGTCGATGCAATGACGGGGCAAGATGCCGTAAATACTGCCAAAGCATTCAATGATATTCTAAATTTTGATGGGGTTATTTTGACCAAATTAGATGGAGATACCCGTGGTGGAGCCGCCATATCCATAAAGTCAGTCGTCAATAAGCCGATTAAATTTATTGGTACAGGCGAAAAAATGGAAGCCATTGATGTCTTCTACCCTGCACGTATGGCCGAACGAATTTTGGGCATGGGAGATGTGGTTTCTTTAGTTGAACGTGCACAAGAGCAGTTTGATGAGCAAGAAGCGCGGAAAATCCAAAAGAAAATTGCTAAAAACCAATTTGGGTTTGATGATTTTTTATCTCAAATTCAGCAGGTTAAAAAGATGGGAAATATGAAAGACCTCATGGGGATGATTCCTGGGGCTGGAAAAATGATGAAAGATGTGGATGTCGATGACGATGCGTTTAAACATATTGAAGCCATCATTCATTCGATGACTCCCGAAGAGCGCAGCAAGCCAACCCTGCTAAATGCCAGTCGTAAAAAACGGATTGGAGCTGGATCGGGGACGACGATTCAACAAGTGAATCAATTGATGAAACAGTTTGATCAAATGAGTAAAATGATGAAAATGATGCAAGGCGGTGGCGGTCAAAAAATGATGCAAATGATGAAAAATATGCCACGATAGAGTTAAATTAATAAGCAATTTATAATGAAATTACTAGACGGGAAACAAACCAGTGCAGATATTAAAGTTGAAATTGCTGCGGCAGTTTCAAAAATAAAAGATCAAGGAAAACGTGCGCCACACTTGGCTGCGATTCTTGTGGGAACCAATGGCGCGAGTATGACCTACGTCGGCGCTAAAGTGAAAGCCTGTGAGCTTGTTGGATTTGATTCTACCTTGATTGATTTACCCGTTGAAACGACCGAAGCCGATTTACTTTCTGAAATACACGCCTTAAATGACAATCCAGCGATTGATGGATTTATAGTGCAGTTGCCTTTGCCAAAACATATCGACGAACAAAAAGTCTTGATGGCGGTTCATCCCGATAAAGATGTGGATGGCTTTCATCCGATGAATGTCGGACGAATGGCGTTGGATTTACCAACATTTTTACCAGCTACGCCCTATGGAATTATGGAGCTTTTAGAACGCTATGAAGTACCAACCTCAGGAAAGCATGTGGTCGTCATTGGAAGAAGCCATATTGTGGGACGTCCTATGAGTATTTTAATGAGTCAAAAACGCCCAGCGGGTGATGCGACCGTGACCATAGCACACAGTCGTACCACTAATTTATCGGAGCTAACTTTAGATGCTGATATCATCGTTGCAGCTTTAGGAATACCAGAATTTCTAACTGCTGAAATGGTGAAGCCTGGCGCGGTTATTATTGATGTGGGAATTACAAGAGTTCCAGATGAAACCAAGAAAAGAGGCTACCGTATTGCGGGCGATGTTCATTTTGAAAGTGTGGCTAAAAAAGCAAGTTTTATCACACCGGTTCCTGGTGGAGTAGGGCCAATGACCATTGCAATGTTACTTAAAAACACCCTCCTAGCTTGTGAACGTCATGCAGCAACAGACACTATTTAGCAAAAATCTGAGACGTATCTTTAAACGCTTTAAATTCTAAAGCATTCCCTGCTGGATCATAAAAAAACATCGTGGCTTGTTCGCCAACCTGACCTTTAAAACGGATATAAGGTTCAATAATAAAGTCGATTTTTTGACGTTTTAAATTCTCTGCAAACGTTTCAAAATGTTCCCATGGAAGAATCACCCCAAAATGAGGAACAGGTACTTGTTTTCCATCTACCTTATTTAGATGTAAATCGTTGTCAGTTTCTTTTGGTTTAAAATGAATCACGAGTTGATGTCCAAAAAAATTAAAATCAACCCAATGATCACTACTGCGACCTTCTTCACACCCTAAAGTATCTCTATAAAAAACACGACAGGCTTCTAAATTCCACACCGGAATGGCTAAATGAAAAGGGGAGACCGTACGCATTAAATGGCTTTTTTAGAGTGTTTCAAGGTTTCGTTTAAGGTTTCCATCTCTAGGTCAGTTAAATCGCGATAGCTACCAACCTCACTTTTCAAATGAATGTTCATAATACGGGTGCGTTTCAACGATTGTACTTCGTAGTTAAGGTATTCGCACATGCGACGAATTTGACGGTTGAGACCTTGTGTTAAGACAATTTTGAATTCATAAGTGCTCAGTTTTTGCACTTTACATTCTTTGGTTACAGTCTCTAAAATAGGAACGCCACTCGACATGCGTTGGACGAATGTCTGAGAGATGGGTTTGTCAACTGTGACAATGTATTCTTTTTCATGATTGTTGCTCGCACGAAGAATCTTGTTTACGATATCGCCATCATCGGTCAATAAAATCAACCCTTCACTATCTTTATCTAAGCGTCCAATTGGGAAAATTCGACTTGGATAATTGATATAGTCAATAATATTATCTTTTTCAACGCCGCTATCGGTCGTGCAAACAATTCCAACAGGTTTATTAAAAGCAATATACGTTCGTTTTTTGGCATCATTAAGGATGGTTTTCCCATCGACTTTTACGGTATCCCCTTGTACGACTTTCGTTCCCATTTCTGGAACGACGCCATTAATCGTCACGCGCCCTTCGTCGATGAGTTTATCGGCGGCACGTCGCGAGCAATAGCCGGCTTCGCTTAAGTATTTATTCAGTCGTGTTAAAGTTGATTCCATAGTGCAAATTTACAAAACTTTAGTGGCTCAAAAATTTTATTATTTCACCCGAAACAAAATCCCCTTTTAGAGAGTGGCCTAGTCCTTCAGTTGTGATTAGTGTGGCGTTTTTATACTCTGCATCGATTTCAAGCGCATCAGAATAGGGAATGATAGCGTCATTTTTATCATGAAATAACAAACCTTCTGTCTCAATTTTTTTTGCAAAATCTGCGGTTGAAAAATAATTGGGATGGTGTCCAAATTTAAGCTCAATTTCGGCATCAATCCCTTCGCAAATCGTTGGGCTGTAGCCCATCATATTTTTATAGCGTTGCATGATCCCTTTAAATCCTGATGGGGCGCCGAGGAGCACCATCTTTTGAGCGTTTTTATAGATTTGTTTTTCAAGGAAAATCACCAAAGCCATCCCGCCAACTGAATGTCCAATAAAGACCGTTGGTTTAAATTCCTGACTGACGACATTAATAAATTCCGAATAGAGTATGGCGTTAAAGGTGTCACTTCCAGAGGCGCCATGTGCGGGGCCGTCTAAGGCATATATGCTATAACCTTCTTTGTGAAGTGTTTCAATTTTATGCCGCCATCGGCTGGTATTGCTCTCCCAACCGTGTGCGAGCAAGAGCGTTTCTTTGTCGCCTTTCCAATGATACGTTTGAATGGGTGTATCGTTGTAAAACAAGGTTTTTTTGTTTGCGCTCTCTAAAAATAAATTTGCACTTGAAGTGAGTTGCCCACTTCTTGGTTTTGAGAATAATTTTAACGCGAGTTTGGACGCATACGAAGCATTGAAAAATCCAATACAATTAATGAGGGCACCAACGAGCTTTGGAATGAGTGTTTTCATAAATCTTTAGGGTCTTCTCTATGTACGCGATCCATCGAAAATGCAGGGGTGCAGATCGCTAAATATTCACATGGGGCATCAAATGGATTTGAATATTGAACACGTGTATTTTTTTGAATTTTAATGGATTGCCCTTGTTCTAAAATAAGGGTGTCTCCATCGATAATAAACTGTTTTTTTCCTTTAATGATGTAGGTGTATTCCTCAAATTCGGGCGTTTGAAACGGCTCACTCCATCCAGGAGGGGCGATCATGTGGGCGATGCTTAGGGCATCGTTGCCATCCGTTGCATTTCCAAAATGCTCTTCAATTAATTTACCATCAGTCGTCGGAACGACAAAAGGCGTTGTTTGTATTTTATAAGCTTTCATCGTTTAATACCATTGAATGTAAAAGTCCTTTATTTTTGCAGATTCTGGAATTGAAATGGCTTCAATTTTTTGATTCATATTGTAGCGCATATCCTCAGGTAATTCTGATTTACTCAACGTAAAATAGAGATTGAGTTCATCTACCGAAATAATAAGGCTTCGGAGTGTGTTTTGAATACTTGAGATGGTGTACTTCGAATTAATCTCACCAAAAGTACTAAGCGTGTTTAGGCCGTCTTTATTCTTAAAACGGTCGTCCATCACACGGACGGTACGGATGGTTGATAAGGAATCTAAGGAATAATTAGGATCGAGTTCTAATAACAATGTACCCGTTCCTTTTTCATAAACACTAATGGTGTTGGTGCTACCAGTGAATTCATCGCCCCCAATGTATTTACTAATAGAGTCGTTTATGAAAACCACTTTCAGTTGGTTTATTTTTGTTGAGTCCGTTAGGAGTCCTATGCTGTGTTTGGTAATGGTAAATGGGTTTGTTTTTGATTCGCATCCCATTAATAGGCCTGCCAATAATCCGATAATTAAATAGTGTTTCATGGTTAGTTTTGTATGCTACAATGCTAAATTACTTTTGTTGAAATTCCAAATGCTTTTGGATAAATGTAATTTAATGGCCTTGTTTTGGTTGCTAATGATTTTTGGTAATGGTTGGTATTTATAATTTCAGTAAAAATAAATGAAGTTTTATTACTGAAACAACAAACAGTAAACTATTTTTGCTCACTATGTTAAAGACAGAAATTAAATCGCTTGTGAATGCTGGAAAAATGCTCCCTCTTATGGAAGCGTTTTATACCATTCAGGGTGAAGGATTCCACAAAGGAACGGCTGCTTATTTTGTTAGAATAGGGGGCTGTGACGTTGGTTGCCATTGGTGTGATGTTAAAGAAAGCTGGAATGCAGAATTACATCCGCCAACATCTATAGACGCCATTGCTGAGGATGCTGCAAAAGACAGTCAGACCATTGTAGTGACTGGTGGAGAACCGTTGATGTGGGATATGAATCCATTAACAGCGGCCCTAAAATCCAAAGGGATGCAAACTCATATTGAAACCTCTGGCGCTTATAAATTAACAGGCGATTGGGATTGGATTTGTTTGTCGCCTAAAAAACTAAAAGGCCCTTTAGACGAAGTGTATCAAAAAGCACACGAGCTTAAAGTGATTGTTTTTAATTTGGATGACTTCAAATTTGCCGAAGAACAAGCTGCAAAAGTGAATCCTAATTGTATTCTTTACCTCCAACCCGAATGGAGTAAACGTGAAAAAATCACGCCTTTTATCGTCGACTATGTGATGAAACATCCAAAATGGAAGGTTTCGTTGCAAACTCATAAGTATTTGAATATTCCGTAGTCTAAAACAGGCTGTTTAGTTGTTTTTATTTAATTTTTACTGATTTTATCTTCAATTTAATTTCATTTTAATGCTTTTTTGTGTTTTTTAGTTTCAATTTGTTAGTGTTTTAAGGTTTAATGTTTATAATATATAACTTAAGGTGCATCTTTGCAGCTTAATACTTAAGAAACTATTATGTGTGGAATTGTATGTGCATTTGATTTAAAACAAAAATCGGAAATCTTAAGACCTCTAGTGCTCCTGCTACCGCTAAGCTGCGCTTAGTGGCTGTAAACTAGCTGAATAACTTTTATATTCCCAGCCAGACCTGCCAATCTTTGACGCCACTAAGTACAACTTAGCGGCAGCGCAAACTAGCGGCATTAGGGGGATGCAAAAACGGTGTCTTAAAAACCAGTATGCTGTGGTGTGCTGAACAAAAGGAAATGCAAAGTATTTTTTGCTTTTTCCGGAAAATTTGGGTTTGCTTTTGTGGAGATTTTTCGGTTATTTATCTCTGTAATGTGAAGATGCATCTAATATATAAACAGTAACGACTTCTTCATTTATTGAATATACTAACCTGTGTTTATGATTGATTCTTCTTGAGTATAATCCTTTTAAATTATGTTTCAATATTTCAGGCTGACCTGTTCCTGTTGTTGGATGCTCCATCAACTCATTCAATAATTTCTGTAACTTCTTTAAGGTGGATTTATCCCCTACTTTTTTATGCTTTTCTATATCTTCTAATGCGGTTTTAGAAAACTCTAATGTATAACTCATAAACCTAACAACTCTTTTATCTCTTCAGAAGTGGATATTGTTTTAGTTTCTCCTTTTTGTACTTCTAAAATACTTTGCTTAATTCGTTCTATCATTTGAGTATTAAAGTACATGTCATCTTCACTTACAGGAGTCAAAGCGTAAGATTTATCTTTCCCTCTCTGAACAATAATATGTTCTCCTTGATCTACTTTTTCAAAGTATTTTTTTTGATTTTGTCTAAACTCTCTACTGCTTATTACTAACATAATTTTTATTTTTGTGTACCAATATGGTATCAATATAGGGTGTATAAAGGAAATAACCAAATAATGTTCCATTTTAGCTCAATTGATGAAACATTTCAGTCTGTTTACATAAATTTTTTCATGTCCTTATTTCAGTATTTTTCTGTACGCTCAACATCTTTATATCCTGCTAAATAGCGCAAAAGATGCTCGCACTAGCTGGGGTTGGCGATATATAGTTAGCAAAATAGAAATAACCTTAAATTAAAATCATGTTACTTTTTAATTTATTTAATAGCTTATAGTTAGTAGCTATAGATTGCTATTTTATTAATTAAGCCAGTTGAATTATTGAATGAAATAACAAAAAATAAGTCCATATCTTCAAGAGGTAATGCTAGACCACCGTTGTTTTTATTTGCATAACTTAACGGGTAGATGGATTGTAATGTGCTAATATTATCTCCCACTTTTATATTATTACTTGTGAAAGTGTAATTACTCCCTGTAATTTCAAATGAATAAGTTCTATTGTTTATAGCCGTAAATATAATGCCATTATAATTATATTTTTGAGACATTACATCATCCATTTCAAAGTAGTAATCTTCAACTGAATTTGGTTGACCAAAATGTTGAGTTACTAAACTAACTTCTTTACCAAAAAACTGAGTTCCATTTATTGTTATTTCACTTGAATGGATCGTATTATTCTGTGCTTTACAGTTAGCACTAACTAAGGTTAAATAAATTATTAAAATTATTTTTTTCATAAGATATATTTTTATTGACAATTATTAGATATTGGGTTATAATTTGAATCGAATTTTGTGGTTAAAATGTCTTCTGGGTCTAAGCTTTGTGACCAATTGGAATTTTATTTGTTTAAGTCATAGAATACGCAGCGGGGGGAACAAAAATAATTCAACTTTCACTTGTTTTTATACTCATTAACAATACAGAGTGTTTTACTTCTCTTTAATCATCACAATACCATAATTGGTAAGAGTATGTCCAAAAGTCATTAATTCCCTCATAATCTTTCCTACATTCCGCATATCTTGGGTAACTCATTACCTCTAGTTTAAAATGGTTGTTTTTTGAGTAAAACAAAAAATGATTACAAGTTTTATTTGTAGTTTTAGTATTTAACTTAGTATCAATTTTCTTTTCAAAATAATTGTCATCGGATTTATAACTAAATTTAAATACGATTACTTCTTTAAAAACTTGAATATTATTTAAGCCTAATTTTTTTAAAATTAGGTAATCTTTATCAATAACACTTGCTCTCAAATTTTTTAAATCAAGTTCATTCAAATTTTCTTCTAATAAGTTTAATGAAATTATGACATTTTTAACTCTTTCAAATGTGTCTAAATTGTTTTTGAAGTTAGAAACATCATATCTATCACAAGTGTTACAGCCAATTATAATAAAAAATAAACAGTACTTAATTGCTTTTGCTATTTTATCTAGGAAATAATTCATGGACTTGTTTTGTTCTTTGTTGTCCATTTAATGGTCTTTCACAAAATTTTTGCTTGTGGTATTGTTTTAATTGATTCCCTAACAAAGGAGTATATGTATAATTTTTTGGGTAATATTCATTTATGATATAAGGAATGTATTTAAAATTAGGCGCGTTTTCAGGTTCAATGCAATTTATTTCATCTAAGGCTGTTTTTATTGCTTGATGCCAAGTAATATTACCTAAAGCTAAATCTTGACTAAAACGGATGTATATACCCACTCCTAACAAGTTTGAAGGTAAATCTTCATAACTATAAGCACTATTATTATTTTTTAGACTTTGCCACATCTCACCTAACTCGCCTTGTGTGATGGCTGAAAAGAGACCGTTTTGAGTTGCCCATTCAAATATTTTAAATACATGATGAAAATCAATCCACCCACCTACTTCTGAATAAACATATCTATTTACATCTTTTGAAGGATCAATAATATATGGCATGTTCGAACTGTTAATATCATATCTTAAATGTTTTTCAAAATGATTAGCAAGAGCGGTTATTTGTTGTTCAAATTTTAAATTAGCTAAATTAACTTTACTGATTTCATCTAAAATTTCTTGTTTGTTAGCTAACTGACCCCATTTGGGTTCCATATTATTTTCTAGGTCATTTGTGAACTCTATTTCTGTTGAATTACAATTACAATCACAAATATATGTATCTTCTATCTCCACCTCATTTAATAATCTATTTAGTTTGTCACTCCTGTACTTTTTATACCTGTTTACTTGAGATATGGCGATATGAATCCATTAACAGCGGCCCTAAAATCCAAAGGGATGCAAACACATATTGAAACGTCTGGTGCTTATAAGTTAACAGGCGATTGGGATTGGATTTGTTTGTCGCCTAAAAAACTAAAAGGCCCTTTAGACGAAGTGTATCAAAAAGCACACGAGCTTAAAGTGATTGTTTTTAATTTGGATGACTTCAAATTT
>Ga0209715_1002423_pt1 | contig 14202 bp, 9 predicted proteins | sample COGITO_mtgs_1205_2_FD_184809 | JGI IMG/M metagenome (GOLD analysis project Ga0209715, IMG submission 184809) | Pelagic marine microbial communities from North Sea - COGITO_mtgs_120503 (SPAdes) (version 2) | ecosystem: Environmental > Aquatic > Marine > Epipelagic ...
GCTATTCTTTTACAGATAAATTGACGGAAAAACTTGGGTTTTCAGCAGGCAGAGTATATGTCAGTGGAACTAACTTATTAACTTTTAGTAAATTTAAATTATGGGATATAGAAATGGGTGGAAATGGCTTAGGATATCCTATACAAAAGGGAGCTAACTTGGGATTAAATATAAATTTTTAATTATTTAAAATGAAAAATTATTACTTCATATTAATTATACTTTTTTCTTCTTGTAAAGACGATTATCTTGATGTTATTCCTGATAATATTCCAACTATAGATATAGCTTTTAATAACAGAGCAACTGCTTTAAACTTTTTAGCAACTTGTTATACATATATCCCAGAACATGCGAATGTAGTTCAGAATTTCTCAATGCTTGCTGGAGATGAAGTTTGGTATTACGCAGAGAATGATTTTTACATGAATAATGAAACGAGTTTTAGACTTGCAAAAGGAATGCAAAACGTTTCTAGCCCATATTTAAATTATTGGGAAGGAGGCAGAGGAGCTCCTCATAGTCTATTTAACGCACTTAGAGATTGTAATATATTTTTAGATAACTTAGTCACTGTCCCTGGTCTGGAAGAACAAGAAAGGCTGAGGTGGCTAGATGAGGTTAAAGTATTAAAGGCATTTTATCACTTTTGGCTTTTGCAAATGTATGGTCCAATTCCAATTGTTGAAAACAATATAAGTGTCGGAGCAAGTGCTGAAGAAACCAATGTATTTAGAGACCCTGTTGATGATGTTGTAAATTATTTAGTTCAACTACTGGACGAAGTAATTGAAGGTGAGAATTTACCTGGAGTTATTAATTACATATATACCGAACAAGGAAGAGTTACAATGCCAGTTGCAAAGGCATTAAAAGCAAAGATTTTAGTTTTAAATGCTAGTCCTATTTTTAATGGTAATGAAGATTTTAATAGTCTTGTTGATAGTCAGGGAAATAGTCTTGTTAATCAAACATATGATCCTCAAAAATGGGTACTTGCAAAAGATGCATTATATGAAGCTATTGAAAGTGCTGAATCTAATGGTCATCAACTCTATGAGTTTACTCAACAAATCCCTATTAATGGAGAGCTAAGTGAGCAAGTAATTGAAGAACTAAGTCAAAGAGCTGCAATAACAGAGTCATTTAACTCAGAAATTATATGGGCATACGGGCCCGAATGGACTGGGGATTTACAAATGTGGTGTCAACCTAGATGGACTGCAGACCACTCTGCATTGTTTGGTTATACAAAAAAATCACATGCACCAACCCTAAATATGGTAGAAACTTTTTACTCTAAAAATGGTGTACCATTAAATGAGGACATTTATTGGAATTACTCAGAAAGATATGATGTTGTTTCAACTCCTCTATTGGATGATAATGGTGAAAATTATCACGAGTTTTACATAGAAGATAACTATAGTACAGCCAAGCTACACACCTACAGAGAACCTAGGTTTTATTCTACAATTGGATTTGATGGTGGTAAATGGTTTTCGTTAGAAACAACCAATATTAATAATATTCCTTATTTAGACGCTAAGGCAGGAGCACTGTCTGGAAAACAAGGTTTTGAAATTTATTCAATAACTGGATATTTCGCTAAAAAATTAGTTCATTATGAAAATGTAATTTCACAAGAAGGCTCAACAATTAAAGGTTATTCTTTTCCAATTATTAGATTATCGGATTTATATTTAATGTATTCAGAGGCTTTAAATGAAGTTAAAGAATCACCTGATTCAGAGGTTTATGAATACATACAAAAAGTTAGAGATAAAGCAGGACTTGATGATGGAGGAGACCTGGTTAATACTTGGCAACTTTACTCTAGTAATCCTTCTAAACCAAGTTCAAAAGATGGAATGAGAGATATTATACATCAAGAAAGAATGATTGAACTAGCGCTAGAAGGTCATCGATATTGGGATTTGCGTAGATGGAAATTAGCAGATGAATACTTTAGCCAACCTATAAGAGGCTGGAATATCTTTAGACCTGATGTAGAAGGGTTTTATGAAGTAGAAAACATATATTATAGAAACTATTTAATTAAGGATTATCTATGGCCAATTAGCCAAAATGAATTATTGAGAAATCCTAATTTAGTTCAAAACCCTGGATGGTAATAAAATTATTTTATGATAAATAAAGAAAAAAAATACAATATGAGATTTATTTCAGCTTTTTGCGTTTTATCTCTTGCTATAATGTTAATTAACTGCTCTGAAGACCCAATTCACAGTGCAAATGGGTCTGACGGAATTCCACCTGGGAAAGTTACAGTTAACTCAATAGAAAACATTGCAGGAGGAGCAATTATAAAATTTACTCCTCCTACAGATGAAGATTTGCTATACATTAAAGGTTCTTATGATGATGAGAATGGGACCCAAAAACAGGTTATTGTTTCCTCATTTATAGATACCTTAGGAATAACTGGATTTGGTCAAGTTGGTCAATATCCAGTCGAAATCCGAGCTGTTGATATAGGAGATAATGAATCCGAAGCTGTAACTGTTGAAATATCTCCACTGGAAGCGCCAATACATGCAATTTTAGAATCAATAGAAGGATTAGAAGATTTTGGAGGTATAAACATTTCATATTTAAATCCAACTAGAGCTGAAGTTTCACTTAATATGTCTGTTCAAAACTCAGAAGGTGAATTAGAATTTAAGGAGTCCTTTTACACAAGTCAAGCAAATAGTTCTTACAGTTTTAGAGGTTATGATCCAGAGCCAACAATATTTGTAATTTACGTGGAGGATAGATGGGGCAATCAAACTACAAGGCGCTCATTTGAAGTTACTCCACTGGAAGATATTTTTTTAGAAAAAGTTTATTGGTCTGTAGAGTCAATGCCGGGTGACGAAAGCTTTAGTGAATATGGTTTTTCAGCTAATCAAATATGGGATGGATCATGGAGCAATCAATGGAATTGTGGTCATACTAGCTTCTTACCATTACCTCACCAATTAACACTTGATTTAGGTCAAACAGCAAAATTAAATAGATTTAAACTATACCAAAGAGGAGGTAGTGAATTATACAAGCACGGAAATCCTAAAAGGTTTAAAATTTATGGGAGAGAAAATTTAAATAGTCTGCCAATATATGACCCTGATAGTCCTGGTGATGGATGGATAGACTTGGGTTATTTTGAATCATTTAAACCCTCTGGATTACCTCCAGGATCAAACACTGCAGAGGATTATGAATATCAAGACAATGGAGAAGATTTTGTCTTTGCCTTTGATGCTCGCCAATATGACATTAGATATATCCGATTTGTAAACCTTGAATCTTGGAATAACCAAATGGTTTCTGTAATTGGAGAGCTTTCATTTTGGGGAACAGTAATTAATTAACTAAAAAAAACATGTTAAATAAATTAGCATACATATTACAAAATTTTAAATTTTTATATCTAGTTTTAGCTAGTTCATTAATTTATATCTCCTGTAGTGATATGGATTCCATTCATGAAGAATATTTAAATGGAGAGATTATATATGCTGGTAAACTCGATACTCTTAAAATTAGACCTGGTTATTACCGAGCACAATTAGAAGGGTACACACAATTTTTAGGAACTTCTAATCAAATTACAATTGAATATGATGATCAAATAATAAGCTACCCAATTGAAGAAAATTTATCTGAAATATTCTCTGTCATAATTGAAGATTTAGACGAAGGTAGTTATGAATTTAATGTTTACACTCAAGATCCTAATGGAAACTTGTCTATTTCTCAAATAGTTGCAGGAAATGTTATTGGGGATGAATTTATCTCAGACCAAAACCCTCGAGAGATTTTAGATTATTCTTTCGAACCGGAAGGGAATTATGTGAACTTTTATGGAAATGCAGAATCAGAGTTCGTAATATATACTTTAATAGATTACGAAAATGAAGAAAATGAAACTATTAGAGACACCTTATTTTATCAAGATAACAGAGTCAAATTAATTAATTTAAAGCCATTTGGCAGTATGATAACTACTTCTGTAATACAATCTGGACTATTTGGAATAGACTCGATTGCATTAGAACCTTTAGAATACACCCTGCCTGACCTTCCATATACAGAAATTAATAAAGATTTTATTACATTAGTTAATATGCCAAGTGATAATCCTGGCACTTATAATGGAGCAGATCCAAATCAGTACCTTTTTGATGGAGATGGGTTTACAGAGGCTAATACTTTTAACACATTTCATTCTGGTCCTAATAGCATACCACATCATTTTACTGTAGACTTAGGGGTTAAAACAGACCTAAGAAAAGTCAAACTGAACATAGTTGACCCAGTTATAAATTCAGAAAACAACCCAACTGAAATACAAATATGGGGTAGAGATAATTTAAATTTTGCTGAAACCGCATCAAGTGATGAAGCTCAATTTATTAATGCTAGCTGGCAATTGTTATACGAGGGTGAAATTGATGGTTTAAATGAAAATAGCCACAGTTTTATTATACCACCAGCTTCAAGTCAAATGCGATATATTCGATATAGAGTAACAGGATCAGTTGGGGGTCAAAGCGCACAGTTAAAAGAGCTAACCTTCTATGGAGAAAACACAGAAGCTATTGAATTAGAAAGAAACAATTTCCAATTAGTTGGTATGCCAAGTGATAATCCAGGAAATTTTTATAACGCAAATCCTTCCCAATATTTATGGGATAATAACACTTTTTGGTCTGGAGATTCTAACGGCTATCACTCTGGGGAGAACTCAGTTCCAGGGCATTTCACTATTGATCTTGGTGTCACAACTCAATTAGCTAAAGCAAAGATACATCACAGACCGACTTGGAGTTTTGTTGGGAATAATCCAACACAAATTGAAATTTGGGGTAGAGAAGATATCGATAATGCTGAAACATTGCCAGTTTTTGAAAGTTCTGGAAATAATGTTATTTCAGACCCTGTTTTGACATCTGATTTTGAAAATGCAGGTTGGCAACTAATAACATCCCAAGCAATAAATGGTGCTAGTTCAGATTTTTCTGAATTCGATATTCCTGCAGGACCCATGATTAGATATATTAGAATTAGGTTTGTTTCTACAGTTGATGGAAGTGCATGTCAATTTATTGAAATGGAATTTCGTGGAATGGGAGCAATTCCAGCTAACTAGTTAAACTCAATTAAATTGAAGCATAAAAAAACAATATTTTATATTTTATTTTTATTTTTTTCTTCTACTTTTTCTCAGCAATTGTCTGAAATTGTAGATACTCGAATTGGAACTAAAGGGGAGTCATTAGCTTGTGGCTATTCTTTTATTGGAGCTACATATCCTTTTGGCATGGTTCAATTTACTCCAAGTTTTTTTTCACCACAAAAGGGTTTTGTCGTTACTCAGCTCAGTGGAGCAGGTTGTTCAAATATGGGCAATTTTCCAGTTGTACCCATCGCTGGTAATTTAGAAGATTCTCCATTTGACATGAACTCACTCGAACCTTTTACAGAAATTAACAGTTCATCTGCGGGATATTTGTCAGTTAATTCAAAAAAAGATATTACTAGTAGATTAACGGTCACTAAAAGATCTGCTATAGCCCATTTTGACTTCAAAAATTCTAAAAATGGTACAATAATTATAGGCTCTGGAGTTAACTCTTCAAATGAAAAATATATTAAAAATTCTTTTGTAAATATTACCTCAAACTCAACTTGTGAAGGATTCACAGAAGGAGGGGAATTTTGTGGAACTGAAACTCCATATAAAGTTTATTTTGCAGCAGAATTTGACAGACCTGCAAATGAATTAGGAACTTGGAGGGGAAATGAAATAACAAAAAACCTTACTAATGATGGGCAAAACTCTGGCGCTTTTTTCACATTTAATACTGATAACAATAAAGAAGTTAATTACAGAATAGCTATATCTTTTGTTTCTATAGAAAATGCTAAGCAAAATTTAAAGTCAGAGAATTTAAACACCTCTTTTGAACAATACTTAACTAACACTCAAAAGGTTTGGAATAATCATCTAAGTAAAATAAAAATTTCCACAACTAACGAAGATAAAAAAGTTCAGTTTTATACAAATTTTTATCATTCTTTAATTCATCCCAATATTGTTAGTGATGTGAATGGAGACTACATGGGTGCTGATTTTAAAGTTTATAATAATTCAAACGGGAAAGAACATTATAGTTCTTTCAGTGTCTGGGACACTTATAGAACTCAAGCTCAACTACTCGCGATGTTATTCCCAAAAGAAAGTAGTGAAATGATGCAATCTCTAGTGAACTTTGCTGAGCAAGCTGGTGGATATGGAAGATGGATATTAGCAAATATTGAAACTGGAATTATGCAAGGAGACCCTACTCCAATACTAATTTCTAATTCATTTGCTTTTGGAGCCAAAGATTTTGATCATAAAAAGGCATATAAGTATATGTATAATGGTGCTATGGTGCCAAGAGTTAATTCTCAAAAACAAGAAATTAGACCTTATCTCACAGAGTACGTTAATAATGGCCACACATTTGCGTCTATGATGCTTGAGTACACTTCTTCCGATTTTGCCATAGGTCAGTTTGCGCTTCAGGCATTAAATAAAAAAAATGATGCTAAACTTTTTATTGACAGATCTCAAAATTGGAATAATATTTATAACCCAAAAATTAAATGGCTGAATTCTAAATATCCAAATAATGTTTGGAAAGATATTACTCATGATTGGCGAGAAGGAACTTATAAAAATTATTTCTGGATGGTTCCTTATAATCTTAGAGGTTTAATTGATAAAATTGGAGGGAATGAATTTGCTGAAAAAAGATTAGATACTCTTTTTACTAGACTAGATGCCAAATATGAAGATGATTGGTTTGCCGCAGGAAATGAACCTGACTTTCAAGTACCTTGGACTTATAACTGGATCAATAAACCAAACAAAACTTCACAGACAATTTCAAGAATTTTAAATGAACAATATAATAGTAGTGTATCTGGCTTGCCAGGAAATGATGATCTCGGGACCATGGGTGCTTGGTATGTATTTGCTTCCATTGGATTATATCCTATGATTCCTGGTGTTGGTGGTTTATCGGTAAATATACCAGCATTTGAAAATATTTCTATTAATTTATCTAACAATAAAATCTTAAAAATCAATAAAACAGGACCTAAAAATTTCTTTATTAAATCTTTATCTTTTAATGATGAGCCTCATAACTCAACTTGGATAAACTGGAATAAGATTAGTAAGGGCGGAGTTTTGTCATTTGAAACAGCAAATAATAATCAATCAAACTGGGGTATAAATGAATCACCTCCTAGTTTTAAATAACAATTAATTATGATGTCATTAATAAAAAAAATACCACTACCACTAACACTAGCTCTAGTTATAATTTCCGTTTGGTCTTTTACAAAACCTTCTAACTCTAATAAAGGTCTTATTGAATATGTTGATCCATTTATTGGTTCCGGAGGTCACGGACATGTTTTTGTTGGAGCAACCGTGCCTTTTGGTGGAGTTCAAGTTGGGCCAACAAACTTTAACAAGGGGTGGGATTGGTCCTCTTCTTATCATCACACAGATAGTATTGTAAAAGGTTTCTGTCATTTAAATGTTAGCGGAACTGGTATGTCAGATTTAGGAGAACTTACTATTATGCCTGCAACTGGTGAATTAAAATACAATGCAGGAAATCAAGATAACCATATGTCTGGTTACTCTTCACTGTATAGAAAAAATAATGAGGTTAACACTGTGGGTTACTATAAAGTTTCACTTGAAAGATATAATATTGATGTAGAATTAACTGCATCTGAAAGAGTAGGGTTTCATAGATACACATACCCGTATTCGAAAAAGTCTAGAGTCATAATAGATTTAGGTGAGGGAAGCGCTGACAGACCTACAGAAACCTATTTAAAAAAAGTAAATGATACCACCTTTCAAGGACATAGATTTTCATCTGGATGGGCATCTGATCAAAGAGAGTATTTCACTCTAATTATTTCTAAACCAGTTAAAGATTTTATTCTTTACGACAGGGATAAAAAGTTTAAAGGAAATGAGTTAAAAGGAGTCTATGTTAAAGGTTTTTTAGAGTTTGAAACTAATAAAAACGAAGAAATATATGTAAAAATGGGAGTTTCCACTGTAAGTTCTGAAAATGCACTTGAAAATATGGTTGTTGAGATTCCTCATTGGGATTTTGATAAGGTAAAAAAGTCAGCTGAAAACAAATGGAATCAAGAACTATCAAAAATTAATATTAAAACAGAAGATTTAAAACGAAAAAGAGTTTTTTATACTGCAATGTATCATACCATGATTGCACCAAATTTATATCAAGACGTCAATGGGGAATATAGAGGGACAGACAAGGTGGTTTATAAAGACACTACTTTTACTAACTATACTTTATTTTCTTTATGGGATACCTATAGAGCCGCTCACCCATTATATACAATTACTCACCCAGAAAGAGTTAGTGATATGGTAAACTCAATGTTAAAAATATTTGATCACCAGGGTAAGTTACCAATATGGCATTTAAGAGGAAATGAAACGAATACTATGCCTGGTTACAGTGGAATACCAGTTGTTATTGACGCTTCCTTGAAAGGATTCGAAGGGATTGATTTAGAAGAAGTTTTTCAAGCTGTAAAAGTTAGTGCAACCGGAGATTTTGAACCTGGAGTAAAAAAACTAATGGAACTAGGTTATATTCCTGCAGATTATATGGTTGAATCTGTAGCAAGTTCTATGGAATATGCAATTGGAGATTGGGCTATTGCACAATTAGCAAAAAAATTAAATAAACAAGAAGATTATGAATATTTCTTAAACAGGTCTAAAGCTTATAAAGAATATTTTGATAATGAAACTGGATTCATGAGAGGTAAGCTTACAGACGGAAGTTGGAGAACTCCTTTTAACCCTGTCCGTGCTGAACATAGAGTTAATGATTATTGTGAAGGAAATGCATGGCAATACCTTTGGCTTGTTCCTCAAGATCCTGAAGGACTTATTGAATTACTTGGAGGAGATGAAAAATACACAGAAAAATTGGATGAATTATTTAGCATGTCATCAGATTTGGGAGAAGGAGAACATGAAACTTCCATGGACATAACTGGTCTAGTTGGTCAATATGCACATGGAAACGAGCCTAGTCACCATACCACATACATGTATGCCTACTCTGGACAACCTTATAAAATTGCAGATAAAGTAAGATATATTAATAATGAACTATATACAGATAAGCCTGACGGTTTATCTGGTAATGAAGATTGTGGTCAAATGTCAGCCTGGCATATCTTTTCTTCTTTAGGTTTTTACCCTGTTAATCCATCAAATGGAGCTTATATATTTGGATCTCCTTTATTTGATGAGGCGTCAATAGTTTTACCTGAAAATAAAAAATTTACTATTATAGCAAATGAAAATAGCGATCAAAATATTTATATTCAATCTGTAGAACTAAATGGCAAAGATTACAAATATTCTTACATAACACATAAAGATATAATGCAAGGAGGCGAACTAATATTTAATATGGGACCTAAACCAAACAAAAATTTTGGCAAAGAAAAAGAGTTTAGACCACAATCAATTGTATATTAAAATAAGTTTATGAATAAATGTAGAATACTTTTTACGGCTTTAATTTTAATCCATTGTAATTTTCTTGTTTATTCTCAAGATGATTTCACACAATTTGTTAACCCACTTATTGGTTCTGATTCTTCACATGAATTATCCAACGGAAACACATACCCTGCAATTGCCTTGCCTTGGGGAATGAATTTCTGGACACCTCAAACTGGTAAAATGGGAGATGGATGGATTTATACTGATAAAAATTCTGGTTTAGTAGGCATAAGACAAACTCATCAGCCAAGCCCGTGGATAAATGATTATGGAGCTTTTTCTATTATGCCAATAACTGGGGAAGTAAAAGTGTTAGAAAGTGATCGAAAATCACAATATAATAATATCAAAGTATTACCTCATTACTATAAAGTTGAACTAACGGACTCTAAAACAAAAATAGAACTTACCCCAACAAAAAGGTCTGCCCATTTTAAAATTGATTTTCCAAAAAACGTTAAATCTCATCTTATAATTGATGCATTTTTTAAAAATTCATCAATTAAAGTTCTAAAAGAAGAAAGCAAAATTATAGGTGTCGCAAAAAACAATTCAGGAGGTACTCCTGAAAACTTTTCAAATTATTTTATTATTGAGTTTAATACTCCTTTTGACGAATTTGGGACATGGGATGGTGAAGGAAATATATATTCTAATAACGAACTATCCGGAAAGCATGTTGGTAGCTATGTTAGTTTTTTAAACAATAATAGCAATGTAATTGAGGCTAGAGTTTCTTCTTCATTTATAAGTCATGATCAAGCTCAAATTAATTTAAATAGAGAAATTCCAAAATTACAATCGTTTGAAAAAACAAAGGAATTGGCTAAAGAATCTTGGAATAATGAGTTGTCTAGAATAAAAATTAAGCCAGCTATAAAAGATAATTTTAACAATAAGAAAGATTATTTTGCTGCTCATGAAATAGCTAAGTCAAATGTTATAAAATTTTATTCTAGTTTTTATAGAACTCTTTTGTTCCCAAGAGAGTTTCACGAATATAATGCCAATGGTGATCAAATTCATTATAGCCCTTATAATGGTAAAATTGAAACAGGCCCTTTATATACTGATAATGGTTTTTGGGATACCTTTAGGGCTGTATTTCCATTTTACACCTTATTGTATCCTGAAAAATTAGGAGAGATATTACAAGGAATAATGGTTAACCCATATAAAGAAAGTGGATGGCTTCCAGAGTGGTCTAGCCCGGGGCATCGTGACTGCATGATTGGATCAAATTCAGCCTCAATCATTGCGGAGGCATATTTGAAAGGGATAACGAATTTCGATATTGAGACAGCCTATCAAGGAATAATAAATAGCTCTAAGAATGAAGGCCCAGTAAGTTCTGTTGGGAGAAAAGGAGCTAAAGAATACAACTCATTAGGTTTTATCCCTTATGACACCTCAATTAATGAAAGTGTTGCTAGAACTTTGGAGTATGCATACAACGACTATTGTATTTGGAAACTAGCAGAAAAGCTTGGGAAACCTAGTGATGAAATAGAGCTTTTTAAAAGGAGATCTCTTAATTATAAAAATGTTTTTGATACTTCAACAAACTTCATGAGAGGAAAATCTGCAAGTGGAGATTTTGAAGATCCATTTAGACCAGATAAGTGGGGTGGGGTTTTTACAGAGGGTAGCGCATGGCACTATACCTGGTCTGTATTACATGATCCACAAGGATTAATTAATTTAATGGGAGGTAAGAATAATTATATAAAAAAAATGGATGAAATATTTACCTCTAAACCTAGCTCTGATTACAGTTATTATGGATTTAAAATCCATGAAATATTAGAGATGGAATTAGCAGGAATGGGTCAGTATGCTCATGGAAATCAACCTATTCAACATGCCATATATTTATATAATTATGCTCAACAACCATGGAAAACACAGGAAAAAGTACGTTATGTTATGGATAACCTATATGGTTCAGGAGCAGATGGGTATTGTGGAGATGAAGATAACGGACAAACATCTGCATGGTTTGTCTTCTCATCTCTTGGTTTTTATCCAGTTGCACCTGTAACAGGTCAGTATGTAATAGGTAGTCCTTTGTTTGAAGAAGTTACAATAAAGTTAAGCAATGGTAAAGATTTAAAAATTAATGCTCATGAGAATAGTGATAAAAATATTTTCATAAATAGTTTTAAGTTTAACCAATTAGAATCTAATAATAACTGGATTGATCATAATATTTTAAAAGAGGGTGGTGTTATTGATTTTGAAATGACGTCCACCCCTAATTTAAATTGGGGTTCTGACAAAAATTCTGTTCCTTATTCCATGTCAAAAGATGAATAATTTTTAGTATTTTTATTTAATAATAATAACTTTTAACTATGGATGCACAAAAAAATATCATAAAAGTAAGGGTTCACGATGGAATAGTCGGCCTTTTAAATATCAGCTCAATCTTACTTGCTAGTCAATTTGGTCTTAATTGGATCTATGTTGCTGTTGCCGTTGCGGTTTTGCAAATAATAAGTCCAATTACAAAATTCTGTCCTATATATACAATATTAAATAAATTAATGCCTGACACCGATCCTATCCAAAATGGAAAGTAAAGATTCTAATGGGAATTGTTAAGTCGATGGTGACACAGTTATTTTAATTAAAGATTTAAAAGTAAAAGGCACTTCTGTTGCTATAAAAAGAGGTACATCAATTAAGAATATTAGATTAACTAATAATCCAAAAGAAATTGATTGTAAGTTTAAAAAAGTTAAAGGATTAGTACTCAAAACTTAATTCGTTAAAAAAAATTAATATTATGAAACATATTAGCTACAGAACTTCGAACCCTGCATTAAACTCAAAAGCTTTTGCATCTCAACCCAATAATAGAAGAGGGGCCGCAATTCTTGAAGTTATGACTATTAAAGGAACTGTAGATAAAACAGCTATAGGGTTATTTTTACTAGTTTTATCTGCTTATTATACTTTTAGTCCCGAGATGACTTATTTTATTCCTATTGGTGTATTTGGAGGATTTCTTGTGGCGATTATTACAATTTTTAAAAAAGAATGGTCTCCTATTACTGTACCTATATATGCTATTTTAGAAGGCTTGGCGCTGGGCTCTATTTCTTATATATTTAATACAACTTATGAAGGAATTGTAGTTCAAGCAATTGGCTTAACCATTGCAATATTAGCTTCATTACTACTTGCCTACAGGTCAGGGATTATAAAGGCAACTGAAAACTTTAAATTAGGTGTGTTTGCCGCTACTGGAGGTATATTTTTACTTTATTTGGCAAGTTTTATAATGAGTTTTTTTGGAGCTTCAATCTCAGTGCTTGATCCGACAAACAGCTCACTTATGAGTATTGGAATAAGTTTGTTTATCGTGGTTATTGCTTCTGCGAATTTAGTAATCGATTTTGACTTTATAGAAGAGGGGGCAGAAAAAGGAGCCCCTAAATACATGGAGTGGTATGGTGCATTTGGACTTTTAGTCACATTAATCTGGTTGTATTTAGAGATACTTAAGTTTTTGGCTAAAACAAGAAATAGATAATTTTAAATTTTGGAAATTAGACTAGGGATTTCAAGTAAATCTAATGTGACTGCCAATCCAAAGACTTCTCTTAGCTGTACTTTTTTTACTGCATTGTCATCATATCTGCACTGCACAATCAAACTTGTAGATAGATAATCATTAATTTTCATAAAAGCAGAGATAGTATAATCTACATCTATATTTTCAGCATTTTGAAGATAATCAGAATACAAACTTAAACTTTGTTCAAGAATTACATTTTCAATTAATTCAAATTTATAGAACCCAGTTAGTGATGCTCCTAATTCAAACCTAGAGGTGTTGCCCTTAGAAATACCAAAATATTCTTCTCCATCATTAAGGTTTGATGTGAATTTTTTGTTTGCTATAATTAGCCTTCCGGTAACAGGAGCCATATTAATCCAAAAATCTTTTGACTTTTTCCAATACACACCTACACCTAATTGTATGTAAGCAGGAGAAAAAAACCTAGTTGTTTCATTTCTTTGTTCAACCCCGGTGGAACTATTTGAATACTTGTACCCTCTTGCAAACTGAGTTTTGAAATTCACAAAACTTGAATAACTTAATTCTTTAGTAAAGTTTTTACCAACTAATGAATTAATTTCAATTCGATCATCTGTCTTTTTAGAAAATTTGCTATCACTGTTTTTATTTATTCCAAAAGCACCAATCATTTTTGTGTCCCATGCCCAGCCATTTTTGTAATAGTTTAGATTATAATCTACTGCTAAAGCACCTGCTATACTATTCTCTCCACCTGAAGTCCAATTGCTAAATGCAGATTGATTTACAAGAAAAGTTAGTTTGCCTGATTTATCCCAGCCTTCTTGTTTAAGAGAATCTACAACAATTGTTTGTGATAATACATTTACAGTAACGAGAACATTTAACAACAGAAATAATTTTTTATTCACTTCTTTTTTTTAATATTACAGAGATAATAATTTTGTAAATTTAATAATATAATAATTTTATAATGATGAATAGAGTAATATTTTTTTTCATAACAGCTTGT
>Ga0209715_1002429_pt1 | contig 14195 bp, 10 predicted proteins | sample COGITO_mtgs_1205_2_FD_184809 | JGI IMG/M metagenome (GOLD analysis project Ga0209715, IMG submission 184809) | Pelagic marine microbial communities from North Sea - COGITO_mtgs_120503 (SPAdes) (version 2) | ecosystem: Environmental > Aquatic > Marine > Epipelagic ...
GGCGGCGAGCCCTTCAAGAGCAAATGGAAGCCGGAAGTCTTCGAAAAGCTCCTCGACAGCTGCGGGTACCGAGTGATCGAGCACGCCACCGAAGTCGACTTGAACGAACGCTACTACGCTGGGCGTTCGGACGGCCTCTTCGCAGGAATGCCCTCTCGCCTCATCACAGCGGAAGCGAAGGACTAACCGCGCCCGAGGCGCCCGCCCTACGAGGCCGATCAATCACTAAAGAGAGCGAACATCTCCTCGAACGCTTTCATCTGATTTCCGGCTGCGGAGGACGGCACCAGGATCGGGGTCTTCATGCCCGCGTCGTACCAGGCTTCGAGCCCTTCTAGAACTCGGCTCGCAGGGCCGTAGAGCGTGCAATCCGAGAGCCATTCGTCGGTCATGAGTTCCGGCAAGCGGTCCCGGTCGCCGGCTTCGAGAGCCGCTTCGATCGCTTCCATCTCCTCGACGTAGCCCGCTTCCTTCCAGTAATTCCGGTAGTTAGGCAGACCGACGTACATGGTCAGCGTGCGCCGGTTGATAGCCGCGGCGGCCTCTATGTCATCGGAGATGCAAGTCGGGATCATATTCCCAATAAAGAAGTCGTCGCCTAACCGTTTGTCTTCAGGAAGAACCGATAGGGACTCGGGCGTGTGTCGCCGTGAACAGTTGGCGAAGACAACGCCGTCACCGATCTCCGAAGAGAGCGTGACCATCTTCTTGCGCAAACCGGCCAGGACAATGGGCGGAAGGTCTCCGACGCGCTTCGTTCCGCGCACCGTCTCAACGAATGTCCGCACGTCCGAAAGCGGCTTTCCCGTCTGAACGCCGAGTCGCGCATTCATCGGACTATGGCTGACACCTATCCCAAAGCGGAATCGCCCATCCGAAAGTTCCTGAATCGAAGCAATGCTCGCCGCGTAGTCCGTCGCATGACGCGTGTAGAGATTCGCAATCGAAGTGCCGAAGGGAATCCGTTCGGTCACATGGGCCAGCGAATGGCAAAGCCCCATCCCGTCTCCGAAGCTCGCGCAATAGATCCCCGCATAACCTCGCCGCTCGATTTCCTGGGCGAGTTCAAGGGTCTTCTTCTTTCGCCCGGGTACTGCCGCAAGGGCGAGCGCTGGAAGGGGAAGCGATTTCGTTCGGTCAGATTGGGCCAAGATATCCTCTGGTTTCTGTTGGAGTGAGTCCGGCGGATCGAGTGTGTCGGACATTTAGATCGAGTGGGACGAAGCTCTGCGATTCAAAACGAGTCTTCGCTGTCCCGAATAGATCGAAGCCTGCTTCATTCGCGCAGAAAAACCGGATCCGTTGGTCCCGCGATTCCGAGACTCCAATCAGGATCTAGGGCGATCACGGCATCGTGCCTAATCCACTCCCACAGCAGCAGTCTTTGGGCGATCTTCCACTCGCCGTCGCGGCGTTCGAAGTGGTCGAGATAGCGAATTCCCATCACGCTGTCTGAGACGTCGAGTCCGCCTTCTTCGCTCACGTGGTGGCAGACAGCGTAGGTCTCGCTCTTGGCGCGATCTCCCTGAACCTCGATCAGCGCCTGTCCCAGCTTGTGCATCGTGGTTCGGAAGCGGGAATGGACCTCGTTTTCGACGAAATCGAGGAACCCTTCCAGGTCCCCTTGATAGGTCCCATGATCGTCCTCGGCGTCCGCGTGATAGGTACTCCTAATCAACTCACGGTCTCGACGGTCCACGCCCCTGCAATAGCGCACGAGCACCTCGTAGATTTCGGCGCGATCTGCAACCGCATCAAATTCCGCAGCCGGCCGCCACTCGTCTTTCTCGTCGCCAAGTGGAGCAGCGAACTCCATTAGAACAGGATCGGATCCATCGCGAAGACCGCTGGAAAATCCGGGATAGGGAGCCTGCGATCCGAGGGAAGCCGTCCGCTCCCATTCAAAACTCATGCGGCGGTCGGCGATCTTCCACCCGGTTCCGCGATCCTCTAGTCGATCGATATACCGCACACCCATCACAAGGTCGGTCGCACCCGCGGCATCCGAGATCCCCTGCACGTGATGAACGACGGCGTAGGTCTCCGCCCAAGCACGGTCGACGTTATCTTCTCCTGCGGATTCGCCGGCAAGTTCCACTTCGATCAGCGAATTACCGAGCTTGTGCATGGTCACGGCGAACGCGTTCATGACCGTCGGCTTCACCCAATCCAAAAATCCCTCGACGTCCCCCTGATATCCGCCATGGTCGTCGTACGCATCCGAATGATAGGCGTCTCGAACGGTTGCTAGGTCGCATCGATCGATCCCTCGGGTGTATAGGGCCAAGGTATCCATACAGCCCTGCTTCGCAATGATCACCTCTTCAGAGTCGCGAGTTCCTCGGCCCTTTGGATGCTCATAGACGGGATCGCTCGTCGAGAGCTCCCCACGGAAATAGGAATCGGGCAGCCGTATTGCGCCGCTTTTATCACTCCGACTCCAGTCCCATGTACATACGCGGTGGGCGATGCGCCATTCGTCATCTACGCACGTGAATCGATCGACGTATCGCAGGCCGTAGACGAGGTCATTCGAGCTGCCATCGTCTTCCTCACGAAGGTGATGCGCTTCCGCATAAGACTCCACATACGCGATCTCAGAATCCGCTTCATCGAAGTCGATCGCGATATGTCCACTAAAATGCTGAGTCTTCGAGAAATAGGCCCAGACCGAAGGCGCGAGGGTTTCAATAAATTCTTCGACGGGGCCTTTAAAATACCCATGATCATCATAGGCATGGGGATGATAGGTGCTGGCCACAAGCGCTTCGTCTCGGCGGTCCACCCCTCGCCAATACCGAGAGAGCGTATCTCTAATCGCCCATTCATCCGCCAACCGTCCCCATCGAGAATTCATATTCAGTCCTCGCTGTGCGATTAAAAGCCAGTTCCATTAGAAAGCCAGCAAGCCTAATAACAGCTTTGCGCGACCAATGGCTTTGAGGATTCCGTCTATTTGAGATTACCCTTGCCCGTCGAAATGACGCACATAATTTTCGAGTGCTTCTCGACTGGGCGCTGCTTCGAGTGCACCCTGCTCTTCTGCTGCAAGCCACCGAAGCTGTCCGCCGGCGATCTGGAGCCAAGTATCACGTTCGAAGGTCACCCGCAGGTCCGCGCCTTCGGGTCGCCCAGCGCGCCATTCAATAACACCGCGTCGAATAATCAGCGTGTGTTCGTCGCCGCTATCCGAAAACGTAAAGCCGGCCACCAGTTCGACTTCGGCGGAACTGACGGGATCGAGTCTCGTCCCCTGTGCTCGAAAGAGCACTGAATCGGGATTCGCCTCGAGAAATCGTGGGTTCGCGACGTCGACAGGCAGCCTCTCAAGGTCGATCGCGCCTTCCATAACAAGTGCTTCGGTCAGAAGGTAATGACGCAGGTTCGAGGTATTCGCGTCATAGGCAATAGTGCGGAGAATGCGCGCTAGTTGGTTGCGCGCATCTGCATCCTCCGGATCCGTCACGATTAACATTCGGAAAAGCTCGGCGGCCCAACCTCGTTCACCATTCTCGAATGCATCAATTGCCGCGATGCGAACTTTGCTCCGGCTGCCGATTAGTTTCAGCACCTTCACTGCCCGTTCCTTTTGCGGAATTCGAACGAGATCTACGACGTCACCATTCCACCAGCCACCCGCCTTCGTGTACATCTGCTTCGCGATCCAATGAAACTCGTGATAGCGCTCAGCGAGATTTGGGTCGTTTGCGAGATGAAGCGGAAGGTTCTCCTCCATCTCTATTGCAGCTTCGTCATGATCTAGGCGTCGATTGACCGCGCGGATGGATTGGTCCTGCATGTACTGTACGAGGTCGCGAAAGTTCTGAAGGAAGCTCGCCACCTCTTCGCGTCCCGAGATCACGCGCAAGTGCCCAGGCACCATGTGTTCGATCGGGAAGGCGCGATAGCGATCCAAGGTTTCGAGAGCTTCCCATGACTGCCGTCCGAATTCGAAGCGGGGCGTCGCGATCGCGGGCAGCATTGGATAGGCCGCGTCCCCGACCATCATGACCTTTTCCTCTGGCAGCCAAAGAGAGACGCCATCATCGAGATCGCTTGGTGAATGGAATAAATGAATCTGCACACCGCCGATTTCGAGATCGAGCGTATCTTCGATAACGACCGTAGGCTTTTGATAGGTCGTTTCTCCGTTGCCTACTGCCGGCCCTATTCCGGAACCGACGCTGCCCGTGATATCCTTAGGGATTAGGTATCCCATCTGGTAGTAGGCGCGCATCAAGCCGCGGGGCACCGCACTTTCGCGCAGGTAACGACGATAGTTCTTCCCTCCATAGACGGGAATTGTCCCTTGCGCCGCTCGAGGAATGAAGGCGTCCACGCCACCAGTGTGATCCCCATGACCATGTGAGTAGACGACGCCGACGATAGGCGCCTGACTGATTTCGCGAAGAGCGGCCAGGGCCTTTTCGGCACGGTCTAGATCTCCGCAGGTATCAAAGACAAGGATACCCTCGTCCGTCACGACGAAACCAATATTGCCTATGTCATAACCAATGGCCGCATAAACGTGCGGGCTGACCTGAACGAGGTGCGCATCATCATTCGCATCTGAATAGGCAGCGAAGTCGGCGTCTACACGGGGCTCGGGTACAGGAACAACCCGTTCCGTTGCGCACCCGACTAACAAAAAAAAGAGACCCCCCATCGCGAGAAGGCCGGTCCCTGAGAGGTATCTAGTCGGCAACGACTCGGGCTGGGGTGTCCGTCGAACTCCGGAATGCAACACTAGCGGGTTCATGATCGCGCTCTCCTCTGATCGATTTAGTCCGGTCCCTGCCGAACGCATAGGGAACGATAGAGCAAAGAGCATGAAGATTGCGGGGGGGGGGCCCGGGCAAAATCAGCAGTCCGGTAGGGAAGCCGGTATACGAACACCCCACTGAGGACCTAATCATGGGCTACCGACTCACGCGCCCCGAAGAGATCCAGATGCATAATAAACGGCGCCGCCTCGCGATGTTCTTGCGGTCCGATGACTGCTTGATCAACGCAGAGGGCGATTTCGGCGAGACGCCTCGGCCCGCTCTAGATCGTGAGGCGGTCCGCAGCTGAGCCCGGGGAGGCTTCCCCCGGATCATTTGCTTCTGGAGACGGCGCCTCGCTTTCGCCTGGAGGCTCAGGTCGATCTCCGGGCGCCCGCTCTCCCGTGAAACGGCGGCGTTGCTCATAGTAATAGGGCTCCGAAGGAGAAAGCCTAATCGCCTCCTCGATCACGAAGACTGCCCCAAGGGCGTCGCCGCGCTGAAAGAGCGTTTCCGCCAAGGTATCGAGAATGCCCGGGGCGAAGCGACCCGTCTGCACGACCGCGCGCTCCGCGAGCGCGACGGCTAGATCGAGGCCATGAGGTGATGCAGCCCCGTCGGTGGCGATTAGCCATGCCGCCAAATTGTCCTGCCTAACGAGGTAAGGCGCATCCTTCGTGTCGTAAAGCCGTGTCGCATGTCGCTCGAGCGCTCCAATTTCGTGCTTGGCCAAGGGCATCGCGCCAATGACTCCGAGGCCAACGAAGGCGATGCCACAGATCGCGCCGAATCGCAGGCGACCCGGCATGGATGCCGCGGTCGGGCGTGGCGCGCCCATCCACCAGGTCGCGAGATAACCGCCCATGAAGCCACCCAAATGCGCTCCACCCGCGAGGGTCGACGAGAAGATTTGATCGATCACGAGGAACTGTGAGGCGAGGACAACAAGAAAGAGCTTACGAGGCAGGCGCCAGAAAGCGGGGAGCGCATAAGCGAAGTGAAGCTCAAAGGCCAGCATTGCTCCGGCGAGACCGGCGACGAGCCCCGATGCACCGAGCACCTCGAGGTGCCCGTAGCCAAGGATGCCCAGAATAGATCCCACCCCGCTGAGCACTAACACAATCGCCGTGCGCCAAGGACCAAGCGGGCGTTCGATGAGATTCCCAAGAACGATGAGGCCGCCGATATTGGTCATAAGGTGAATCGGAAGCCATTCTATTCCGGGAATAATGTTGCGAATGAATCGCGGGACGCTGAGGTCGTGTAAGAAATGCGATGTGGTCGCGCGCCAATATTCACCGCTCAAAAAGAGATCAGGAATAAAGGAGCCGACCTGGTCGAACATCGGATCGATGATTTGCACTCCTGTGCCGAGCAGGCAGAGCGTGATCGTTGTCCAAACAGCCCATGCGGGACCATCCTGCTCCCCAATAGCATCTACCTCGGCCATCGCTGCGAGCTGACACTCTCCCTCAGGCTCGGCCTCGACGCGGCCTAGCAAAGCGACTCGCGCATAATGTGGCCCGCGCTCCGGGTCGTCGAAATCCGCGGCGCGAATTGTGAGTAGGTCGTCTGTAACACCTACGAGTAGATTTCGACCACTCGCATAGATATGCGTGATCTCGTCATATGCATGTAGGCGCGAGCGCTTGAGTCCCCTCGACTCGATCAAGCGAAAGCCATCGTCTTCGAGTCGTAGGGCTCCTTCTTCGGCGAGGGGTATATCCTCTCCGCCGGGCCTAAGTGGCGGGAGCTCCTCTAGGCTCTCCATGCCGTCCGCCTCGCTAAGACCGCGGTTGCGCGAGGATTCGTTTGGGGCCGTATCGCCCGCGCCCTCGGAAGGCGGGTCGGAAGGCCCACCTGAATGCGGAAGTCGATCCTCGTGTTCTGACATTGGTAGAGACTAGCGCTCCCCAGAACGACGATGCGGAGCCGAGATCCAAGGACCTGACTCCGCACCCATTTTGTATCCGTGCGTTTGTCCGAAGACATCCGCCGCTTGGAGCCCTGCGAGAAGGACTTAGTCTTCCTTCACGGAAACTGCGACGGTCGGGAACACCCGGCTGTAGTAGAGAACCACACCCAGGAAGCCACCGAGGAATCCCAACGCGATCCCGATCTGGATCATGCCGAAGGGCGCCATCATGTCGCCCTTCACAACGGAAGGCCAGATCAGCAGATTGCGTTCAAGCCACAGTCCGAGAAGCAGGATGGCCGCCACCGGACCAGCGATCCACGGGGTCTTCTTCGGTCGCTGACCGAGGAGAACCCAGAATGGAATGAGCCAGTTGCAGGCCCATACGACCATCGAGAGCCAGCCGTAGCCGGTCTGCAGTCGTGCCCATTCGAAGTCCCATGTCTGCCAGCTCTTCGCGAAGGCCGCGGCGGAGTACCCCTTGTCGATCATGAACTGATCGCCGAGGCGGTCGCGGATGAAATAGGTCTCTTCCGGCAGGTTGCCGTAGTAGATGACCAGATATTGACTCCAGAACAGATACATCCAGAAGATCGAGAACGCGAACATCATCTTGCCGATGTCGTGCATTCGGCTTTCGGTGATCTCACCTTGGAATCCATCCTCGTTGCGGCTGAGTACACCCGAAAGGGCACACGCGGCGACCGCGGAGAGGATGCCCCCCCAGCAAACAAAGTTGCCGAAGAGGTTCGAGAACCATGCCTGCTCCATGCTCATGACTTGGTCAAAGCTGAAGAAGGCAAAGCCAATGCCGTAGGTCATGCCAATGAAGGGAGCGATGAACGCGGTCTTCTTCTTTGAAGCTTCACGTTCTTCTTCGTCGCCTTTCCAGCCTGCCGTCCAGCTCTGGGCCATCTTCTTCGCGAAGCCTTCGCCGTTTTCAGCGAGGTTACGAAGTGTGGGCCGAGCCGAAGCCTTCAGCATGACAAATGCGAGACCGGCCAGGAGGAAAAGGAGACCGATATCAGTCGCATAGAAGCGCGTGGTGTTAAGCCAGGCTTCCTTGCCGTGCATGGCTCCGTTGGCCTGCCAATCGAAGATGTACTCGCCACCAAACATGCCGACTATGCCAAGAATGGCAGCGAAAGGCAGGAAAGCCGCAAGGCTTTCCGCGAAGCGGCGATACGGACCGGGCCAGTGCGCACCGACGATCGAGTAGATCGCGGTCAGCACCAGACCACCAGCGGACATCATCGTGAAAAAGATGAAGTTCGAGTGGAAGGCCAACCACGCCGTCTCGGGGTCGGAAGCCACGCCACCAACAAAGGAGACGATGCCGACGACAATCGCGGCGAGACAGATATTGAAGAGTGGCTGGGGCAATACGCCCGGATTGGCCCGCTCTGCAGCCGTTGTGACAGCGCTCACTACCGGCCTCCCTGACCGTTCAGGTCGCGAATGTAGTTAACGACATCCCAGCGAGCATCCGGCGGAATTCGGCGGTAGCTCGGCATCCGGCCGCGGCCGAGGCTGATTGTCGTGTAGATGTGACCGTCTGTTAGGCCAGTTGCAAGGCTGAAGCCCATCGGTCCCGGTCCGATCGGAAGGACACCAGCGATCGGGCCGTTAGGCGCCGCGATCGGTCCGTCACCGCCACCAGTAGCGCCGTGGCATGCCTTGCAGTTGACCTCGAAGTATTTCTTGCCGCGCTCGAGGGAGGCGAAGCTGAATTCGTTCGGGTTAACGAGCGTTTCCTGCTCTGCCAATGGAAGATCGGCGGGGCTTGCTACATCGCCCCATCCAACTGGAATCGTTCCAGCCGGAGGAGCAAAAAGCATTCCGTCTTCACGATGCTGGTTCCATTCGAATGCCTGAACCGCGATCTGCCGCTTCATTTGCGGGAACCACTCGGGCGAGACCTGCTCCCAACAACCCGTCTGGGTGAGGAAGAAGAGAGCCATCACAGCCATCATCGTCCGGCGTTCGGCGCTGTGCTTTTGGTTTTGGCGCCTAGCCATGGAGCTTTACCTCTTTCGCGTTGTTACCGCGCATGAGTGCTTCAACTTCCGCTACATCGCGATCACTGCAGTTCACCACGACGCCAAACTCGTCACCGGAGAATCGCGGGCTGTAGTGCTCGTCGAGTTTGCGGGGATAGAGACCGCCGAAGGCTATGAGGCCGATGACTGTCAGGATACCGCCGAAGAGAATCGTGAGTTCGAAGCCGATGATCCACATGGGCGGAATTGCAGCGAAGTTCTTACCTGCGATCTTGATTGGCCAGTCCATCGACATCCAGATCTGAATGCCGAATCCCGTAACCACGCCGACGAGGCCGCCGATCAGGGTCAACACCCGAACCTTCGAAGGCGTCGGATCTTCAGCCTCTTCGAGTTCCGGAAAAGGAGCCGGCGAATAGGTCGTCAGGTCATCGAAGCCGCGTGCCTTGAGGCTGCGCACGACGTTAGACGTATCTGAAACCAGCTCGTAAACGCTTACTAGAGTCGCCATTAGTTCAACTTCTCCGAATAGGCGGGAGGGCAGGTAGGGAGTGCCATTAGTCCAACCCCTCCGAATGAGCGGATACGTAGGTCAGGAGTTCCATTTCAGTGGGCCTCCTTGGCGTGAATTTCCAGTTCCTTGACTTCCGAGATCGCGATGATCGGGAACATCTTGAGGAATAAGAGGAAGAACATGCTGAACCAGCAGAAGCTACCTGTCAGAACCGTAAGCTCTACCGCGCTCGGAATGTAGAGACCCCAAGCGGCCGGGATGTATTCGCGAGACAGGGACGTGATGATGATCACGTATCGCTCGAACCACATGCCGAGGTTGATGAAGAAGCACAGAACAAACAGGAAGGGCAAATTTGTCCGAAGGCTCTTGATCCAGAGCAGCTGAGGCATAAACACGTTGAACACGATCATGCACCAGGTCGAGAACCAGTAGGGGCCGAAGGCCCGAAGCCAGAACGAGGTCTGCTCGAACTCAACGCCCGAGTACCACGCGATGAAGTACTCCGCTCCGTAGGCATAACCGCAGATCAGACTCGTAAAGAGAATGAAGCGCGACATATTCTCGAAGTGATAGTCGGTGATGTACTTCTCGAGGCGGAAGATCCGGCGGACCGGAATCATCACTACAATCACCATGGCAAAGCCGCCGAAGATCGCGCCCGCAACAAAGTAGGGTGCGAAGATCGTGGCATGCCAGCCCGGAACGATCGACATTGCGAAGTCCCAGGAAACGATCGAGTGCACGGAGAGCACGAGGGGCGTCGCGATTCCTGAAAGGTGCAGGACCGTTCGGTTATGCGCCTTCCACTGCTTGCCCGTTCCCTGCCAACCAAGGGCGAGAATCGTGTAGACCGCCTTCTTCCACCCGACCGCTCTGTCACGAGCGACGGCGATGTCGGGAACGAGCCCAACAAGGAAGAAGAGCACCGAGATCGTCAGATAGGTGTTAACCGCGAAGACGTCCCAAAGAAGCGGGCTCTTGAAGTTCACCCACAGATACCGCTGATTCGGGTAGGGCAGCAGGAAGTAGAACTTCCAAAGGCGGCCGATGTGGATCAGCGGGAACAGCGCTGCGGTGAGAACGGCAAATACCGTCATCGCCTCGGCGCCACGGTTGATCGCGTTTCGCCACTTCGCTCGGAAGAGGTAAAGGATGGCCGAGATCAGAGTCCCAGCATGACCAATACCAATCCAGAAAACGAACGTGATGATGTAGACGCCCCAGAAGACGGGAGCCTGGTAACCAGCGACGCCTAGACCTTCATAGGTCTGCCAGGCAAGAACGCTAGCTGCTGCAATGACTCCGGAGACGGCAATCAACAAGGCGATCAACCAAGGCCAATGAAAGCCCTTGGTGACGGCCATGATGTCAATATTCGTCTGCGAATCCCGCGGTCGTGAAACCGGGGAGTTCATTGCATCAGGGACTGCGGACGCGGGAGGCGGTGCCATGCTCAGTGGCCTCCATTCTCGTCACGCTTGACCTGTGCAAGATAGGTCACAGCGGGACGGGTGTTGAGAATCTGAAGGGCGTGATAGGCCCGGTCCCCAGCTTCCTCGGCCAGCTTCACGGGCTGACTCTGCTGGTCTCGAACGTTGCCGAACGAAATTGCGTTGCTAGCGCAGGTCTGCTGACACGCGGTCAAGACCTCGCCATCTCGAATGTCCCGACCTTCGTCCTTCGCCGGCTGCCTCGCCGTTTGGATGCGCTGAACACAGAAGGAACACTTTTCCATAACACCCTGGCCACGGACTGTGACGTCCGGGTTGAGCATCATGCCGAGCAGACCGGGCCAGTTCTTGCGACCGTAGTCGAAGTAGTTGAAGCGCCGGACCTTGTAGGTGCAGTTATTGCCGCAGTAGCGAGTGCCGACGCAGCGGTTGTACACCATGCCGTTGATGCCTTCGTCGGTGTGGTAGGTCGCGATGACCGGGCAGACCGCCTCGCAGGGCGCTGCACCACAGTGCTGGCAGAGCATCGGCAGATGCCGCGTGTTGACTTCACCGAGGACTTCGCCATCCGGCGTCGGTCGTCGTTCTGACCCGTCGCTGAAGTCGACTTCCCCGTCGCCGCTGTATCGCTCGACGCGAAGCCAGGTCATCTCTCGATGTCGGATAGCCTGCTTCTCGCCAACGATTGAAACATTATTCTCGACATAACAAGCGGCGATGCATGAGGAGCAGCCCGTGCACTTGTCGTTATCGATCGTCATGCCCCAGCGGTAGGGCTGCTCGGGATCGGCGTCGTTGCCGGCATCGAATTCAAAGGGCGGACCCGAGAAGTGATGACCCGTTTCTGCCTCTTCGCCTTCACCATGCTCGGGCTCGGACGCATTTGCAGCGGCTGCGAAGTGCGCCATGCCGCCGCCCTTGGCGAGGTCATAGAGCGAAACTTCCGGAGCCAAACCGCGCTCGCGCTGGTTGTCCGTCCACTGCGAGAGTGCGAGGCGTCGGAAGCGACCGGTCTTGGTGACCGAGGCCTTCGTCGACACGTAGGCTTGACCGCCAGCTTCATCTGTCGCCGCAGGAAGAAGATCCGCAACGTTGACGCCGCGAGCGACGCCCTTCTGCGGGGACTCTTCGTCACCCTCCATGGAGGCGTACCAGCCAACTGTATGACCCTGGCCGATCGGGATTGCGACGACATCGTCACGAATACCGCCGCGGGGGAAGACCGAAACGTCAACCGAGCCCGTAGCGGTTTGCACCGTAATCACGTCACCGAAGGTAAGACCAAGTTCCTCCGCCTTGACCATCGAGATCTCGGCCCATGAGTTCCACGAAAGCTTCGTGACTGGGTCGGGTATCTCCTGCATCCAAGGCAGTGCCGCGCTCGAACCGTCGCCCCAGTAGGAGTGAGGGTAGACGACCAACGTAAAGTCACCGGAGCCGGCAAGCTTCGGCGCGCTGGGCCTAATATTTCCGGCGCTTGCCGAGACACTGACCGTCCGAGTCGGCATTTCGCCGAAGACGCCACCGGTCGCGAGAACGTGTCGCCAGTTTTCACCGGCCCAGTTCGCTTCGAGCACGCTTTTGAAGGAGCCTTCCGGAAGCTGACCGGCAACGTTGCCACCTAGCGCACGCCCAACAGACAGCAGCGTGTCGCCGAGCATCTGAGTGTCATGCAGCGGTCGTAGAGTTGGCTGAATAATGGATCGAATGCCCGGTCGCGGACTGACGTCGCCCCAGCTCTCTACCGACGTGTTGTCGGGGAGCAAGAGCCCGGAAGCTTCGCTGGTCTCGTCCGCGAGCTGGGCGAACGAAACGACGAGGTCGACCTTCTTCAGCGCTTCAGCGAATCCCGCGGCTGCAGGCAGCGAGAAAACGGGGTTCAAATCGTGAATCAGGAGGCAGTCGACCTTGCCGGTATTCATCTTATCGATGAGGCCGATGACGTCCGCCAAGCTGGCCGTCGGGGCTGCGTCTTCTGCGGGGTAAGTCAGCTGGCTGCCAACCGCGCCTAGCACGACGTTCAGGTGCAGCACCGCTGCCGCCGAACCTGCGCTCGAGGAGGTCGAAGCAGCGACACCGGGCGGAAGTGCAACAGCATGGCTGGCACCCGCAAGCTTCTCGACCAGCTGGTTGAAGATCGTCTGACTAATACCCGCAGCAGAAAGTGCGCCGGAAACGTTTGCACCACTGACCGCGGCACCAACCGAGACGCCCTTCTTCTGAGCCACTGCCTTGGCCAAAGCGAGGGCGAGAACGCCTTCGCTACCGGGTGCGGCTGCGACCCAGTGGTCTGCGTTTGAGGCAGTGAGGCTCTGCCTCGGGCTCACAGCGATGAGGCGTGCCCCGCCATCGCTGTGCGACGCGATGTCCTGCGCCGCGGAGAACTGCGCGGCGAGTTCGATGCTGCCGTCGAGGAAATCGTTGCCGAAATCGACAATGAGATCCGCACCGGACAGGTCGAAGACCGGCGCCGCAGAGGCTCCGAAGACCTGCTCGCTGGCTTCGATCAAGGCGCGCTGCCCGAAGTTCGAGTAGGTGAGATGTCCGGCGAGGCCTGCGGCTCCGGCGAACTGATCAATCACACCCGTCAGCGTCGGACCGACAGGGCCACCCAGAATATAGGTGCGGGACGCAGCACTTCCGAGTTTGGCAGCAAGCTTCGCCGTCGCATCTTCCCAGCTGATTGACTGGAGCGATCCGTCCGCCGCGCGGGTGGCGGGGCCAGTGATGCGGTCGGGATGATAGGCGCGGCTGACGCCTACCTGACCGCGACCGCAGAGCTTGCCCTTATTGACCGGGTGTTCGGGGTTTCCCTCGAACTTGATCGGCCGTCCTTCACGCGTTTTCACGTGAAGGCCACAACCGACCGGGCATTCCTGGCAGGTGGAGGCGTAGTTGACGGCGATCCCAGGCGTGATCTCTTCGGGCTGGATCACATACGGAATGAGCTTCTCCGGCGGGTCGCAAGCCACTGTGGCTGCGGCACCGGCGGATAGGCCGACGATTTTTAGGAAGTCACGACGATCGAGCTCGGACATTGGATTCCTCGAGACCTACTCAGTAGTGGCATGTCAGGCAGTCTTGCGACGCCTGCTGATTATTCTGTCGGTGGCAGTTGATGCACCAGCCCATTTCGAGCTTGGCGACCGGCACCAGATATCCGATGTGCGTGTCGTCGACGACATGGAGCTTGTCGATCGCTTCTACCTGACCGTGACAGGTCTGGCATTCAACGCCCGCCTGGACATGGCGGTTATGTCGGAACTGGACGTGCTCCGGGAGACGATGAAGCTGGACCCATTCGATCGGCTTCTTCTCTTCCCAGTGATCCTTGAGTATCTGGATGCCCTCGATCTGGTCGTACTCCGACGGGAACTGCGAGTGGCAGCCCATGCAGAGTTCAACCGAGGGCACGCCAGCCGCCTGCGACTTGTCCGTACCAGAGTGGCAATACAGACAGTCGATCTTGAACTCACCGGCGTGATGCTTGTGACTGAAAGGAATCGGCTGGATCGGCCCTTCGGCCTCCGGATCCCATGCGGCAACAGC
>Ga0209715_1002444_pt1 | contig 14156 bp, 10 predicted proteins | sample COGITO_mtgs_1205_2_FD_184809 | JGI IMG/M metagenome (GOLD analysis project Ga0209715, IMG submission 184809) | Pelagic marine microbial communities from North Sea - COGITO_mtgs_120503 (SPAdes) (version 2) | ecosystem: Environmental > Aquatic > Marine > Epipelagic ...
GTACCTAAAATGTTTGATTCAAACAAAAAAGAAATTGGCGTTCGAATAACAGACAATCCCATCGTACAAGCGATAGTAAACGAGCTTGGTAACCCCATAGCCTGTTCCTCTTTACATAATGAGGATGAACCGATTTTAGATTATTATGTGGATCCTTATGCCATTTTTGAGAAATTCGAAAATGATATTTCGATAATCATCGATGGAGGGCAAGGGCAGATAGAACCATCTACAGTAATTGACTGTCTTGAAGAAAAACCATATACGATAAGGCAAGGAGCTGGTAAATTAAAACTATGATCTATATACTTGACTGCGGTAGTAAAAAAACAAGATTTATTCACCAAATGGTTGATGAATACATGGATTGTAAAACGATGCCATTTTTAGATTTCGATGATTCCAATTTAACTGAGGCAAAAGGTATTATCATATCAGGAGCACCTATACTTGTAACAGAAGAAGACATGAGTTCATATATTACAGCAAGTGAATGGATAAAAACAATTTCAATTCCGATATTAGGGATTTGTTTTGGTCACCAATTGATTGGAATACACTTTGGATCAATGGCAAAAAAAATGAAAGAGGATAGAGAATTTCAAGAAATCGAAATATTTGAAGAATCAAAACTGTTCTCAAGGTTACCACGAATCATTGAAATGCAACAAGATCATTGCGAATTCATCTCTGTCCCTAAGGGATTTAAACTACTTGCATCTTCAGATTGTTGTTTTCATGAAGCAATGGAACACCTGGAAAAACCAATATACGGTATTCAATTCCATCCTGAAGTTTCAGGGAATCACGGAAATATTATTATCGAGAACTTTCTGAAAACCTGTGTTTAATCTTCTGCAATCCTTTTTAAAGCGGGGAAATCCAATATCTGTATTTTACGGGCACTTACAGTAATAATCGAATCCTTTTTGAATTCATTAATTAAACGTATTAATGATTCAGTGGCCGTGCCCACCATATTTGCCAAATCTTCTCGGGCTACATTGATTTCTTTTTCATCGTATGCTTCATGTAAAAAAATCAAAGCCAATGCTGTCCTTTGACGTACGGTTCTTTGTGTCATATCAGTAACAAAATCTGCCCACTCCTGTAGCTCTGTAGATAGCTCTTGTATCAATCTGTTTTGAAGCTGAAGATTGGAGTTCTTGTACTGATTAAAGTCTCCTGAAGAGATAAAACAAATTTGTGTATTATCCTCTAAAGCAGCAGCATTTACATTGTATGGATTTTCACTCAGAACAGCCCTGAATCCGATAATTTCGCCTGCCTTACATATCTGAATAATCTGCTCTTTCCCATCCTTACCATACTTAAATATTTTAACCAAACCCTTATGAACTTGAAAAATACCTTTGGGATATTTTCCTTCAGAAAAAATCACTTCATTTCTTTTTAATGGAATACTGAATGGATGTTCGTTTGTATTATAGGAAATTGATTTCTTGTTATCAATAAAGAAAATATCCAATTTGCTTAAACAGAATTGACATGACTGAAGCGCTGTTGATCCCATCAATTTTTTCAGAATTAAAGGTCAAAAAAAAGGCGGCTTAAACGCCGCCTTTTAAATTTAAAGTTTTAATAACTTCTTAGTGAGTTTCTGACTACCAGAGGTCATTTGAATAATGTAAGTTCCACGTGAAAGGCGCTCCGTATTTAATTCAATATTTTGTCCTCCTGACACTCGATTTTTATACTCCTTACTTAACATTAATCTACCTGATAGATTGTAAACTCCAATATTTACATCTCCATTCTTAGACAAATCAAAAATAACATTACACTCAGATACAGATGGATTAGGATAAAGTAACATGTTATCGACATTTGGACCATCCACAATTGATGGCTCTTCTACACTTAAATAATTGTCAGAAGCCCAAATACCTCTTCCATAAGTACCTGCGTATATTTCACCAGGTCTTCCATTTCCTTCTTCAAATGTTCTCCATGACTGACGTACCTCGTATACCGGAGTACCTTCAAATCCTGCTGAAGCATTTGTCCAATTGGAACCTCCATTTTCTGTTACAAATACACCGCCTGAAGTTCCTACAACAATGATATTTGGATCATCTCGATCAATTATCCCATCATAACTAGCAACTTGAGGAGACGATATAGATGGTAGATTTGTAAAAGTAGGCACTGCATCTGTGGCATTTGATGTTCTCTTATTTGAACCTGAGAAACCAGCAAACATAATCAAATCATCAGCATTATTGGGATTCAGAGCAATTCCTGTAGGTGAACTATTCGATATTTTCGTAGCGGTCGTGTAAGTTGGCGTAGTAGGGATTCCAGCTACGATATCATAGGACACTTTTTCATTAAATAAGGTGTCACTTGTATAAGAACTTCCTAAACCGTCTACTCTCCAAACTCCTCCATTTCCAACGTTTATATAACAGTTCTCTAAATCTCTTGAGAATTCAATATCGACATTACCGTTACCAATCCCTCGTGCAACACATACCCAATTAGGGTCTTCAGCAAATCGCAAAGCGTTTCTTGTGCCCCAAATCTCCCCACCGTTTGCGTTGATAAATACTAAAAACCATGACTGATAAGGATCTTGTACCATCACGGTGTCCCAAGTAACGTTAAACGTTAGGGTATCTGTACCGATACCTAAGGTTTCACCTGTTATTGAATTTATTACATAATTCGTAGAGTCCACAGTCAAACTCGGGTCGTAGTATAGCGTATCATCAAAATAAAAATCTGATTCTGCAATATACATGATGGTGTCTCCTGAAGATAAACTTGGCACCTTTATTTCGTCACCCGCTGAATAATTCTGAGTAGGTGAAAACTGAATTGAATCTTCAGAATTCAGATCGTAATTCTCAGCCAAAACAAATTCTGTGTGAAAAGGATGGTAACTGCTTCCTTCAGATCCAGCTGGGTCATAATTCCCAGGAAGTTCAGGAGAAAAACCTGTGAAATTCTCACCACCGTCTCCAGACCTCCTAATAGATGTGTAATAAACAGAAGTAAACATAACTCTTGGATTAAAATGAGAGATTTCACATTCAAATCCATCACCACCACCTACTTCAGTAAATTCTTGAAAAGTGTTGAGACTATGGTCGTTGTATAGTGTGCCGTTATCTTGTGTTCCACCCATTACTGCACCACTTTTATCGTAAGCGATTCCATAAAATTGAGTCACATTATACCCTCTATTGGCAGGATACCAATTTTGAGCAAAATCTTCGGTTACACCAACACCACCATCATTACCGACATACAAACGATTGTTTGCATCCCATTGCATTTCATGATTATCAGCATGAACATAAATAGGAGTTGTGGGGTTCACAAACCATTGACTGACTTTTTCAAACCCACCTGAAGGAGGATTATTGACCGTTTGATTCCATCTCCAAACATCGATTCCACCTATGAAAATTGATTCAGGGTCAGTTGGATTAACGCTGACTATTGAGTTATAAGTACCTTGGTCTCTATATATGTCAAATTCATTTGGTGGACCAGACGCTCCAACAAACTGAGTCCATACTGCACCGTTGTCGTGTGAAACGTGCATACTCAATAAGTTGCTATTGGTTCTTACCGCATACATGGAATACATGTCATCATTATTTTTTTCTTTTGAAATGGAATATTCTATACGATTCGCTCCGGCTGGAACCTCATTGTTAGTTGCAGATCCTGAACGATCGACAAAAGTAACGCCACCATCCGTAGACACATAAGTTTTATTTGATTGAAAAGATGCCAATACCACTTCAGCGTCACCAGAAATCTTAAGAGCTTTACATACTCCTGACGTGACTGATATCGTTTCAAAATTTGTTCCGTCCCAAGTTCTTAATCCTGCATTCGTAGCCATCCAAACTTTATTTTCAACATCAGAACAAACGATTTCAGTACAATTTGATGTTCCAGGGATTTTGGCCCATGTGTTTCCAAAATCGGATGAATACCAAACCCCATTTCCGTTCCAACCTTCGTTGTCTGATCCTGTAGCCACATAAAGTGTACCATCAATGGTTTGAGTCATACTCGAAATGTTGGGACTAGCTCCTTGTTCAATAAAGGAAGAAACTCTACCCCAAGTATCTGCTCCATCATACGACGCAAACAAACCACCTGATACTCCCCCTGCCCATAATCTATCGTTCCAAGTGCGATCCACACAAATGGCTCTTGTTCTACCACCAATATTATCCGGGCCTTGAGAATAAAATGACATCGTTTTGGTTCGAGGTAATCGTCTCAAATCTTGCTCTATAGAAGCCAGCTTTTCTGCTGTAATGCGTTCTCCAGTTTCTTCGTCAATATACCTTGCATTAATCCACTCAAGAGCTTCATTTGCATTCTGATTTACAATAGTGGATAAATCTTTTTTGACGTAGCTGCCTTGAACTGATTCGTTTTCTTGGAAGAATAAAAGAAGTCCTACAACAGATGCAACCATCACAGAACCAATAATATAACGTATTTTCATAATAATTGAATAAATAAGTTTAGTGTAAAATCACTGCAAAATAATGAATTATTGTCAGTTAATTAACATAAATTTAAGAAAGATTGTTCAAGAAAAAAAAGAAAATTTTGTCTCTATTTTCAGAACAACTTAGATGTCTCTCAAAAAAGGTGTTTTTCGGCTCTGTAAGAAGACCTCACCAAAGGACCACTTTCAACGTATCTAAAGCCCATTTTCAGTCCAGTTTCTTTATAATTTAAAAAACTTTCGGGCGTGATGAAATCACTTACTGGCAGATGTTTAGGAGTCGGCTGTAAGTACTGGCCTAAAGTCAGAATATCAACGTTAACGTTTCGAAGATCTTCCATCGTTTCAATCACCTCTTCTTCAGATTCACCGAGACCTAGCATTACACCTGACTTCGTTTTCATTCCTCCCTTTTTAAGTCTAAAAAGAAGCTCGAGACTTCTGTCATATTTGGCCTGAATCCGCACTGCTTTGGTCAATCTCCTTACCGTTTCAAGGTTGTGTGAAACAATTTCAGGTGAAACATCAATTATACGTTGAAGATTGTCCCATTTCCCTGCAAAATCAGGAATTAATGTTTCAAGTGTAGTTGTAGGAGAAACCTTTCTAATATTTTCAACAGTCTCTACCCAAATTTTAGAACCGCCATCCATTAAATCGTCTCGATCAACAGAAGTAAGTACAGCATGTTTAACTTTCATGAGCTTCACACTTTCGGCAACACGCTCAGGCTCTTTTAAATCTACTGCATTCGGCCTTCCCGTTTTTACAGCACAAAACCCACATGAGCGGGTGCAAATATTCCCTAGAATCATAAACGTTGCGGTTCCTTCCCCCCAACATTCCCCCATATTCGGACAACTTCCACTTTCACAAATGGTATGAAGTTTATGTTCGTCAACAAGCTTGCGCACCTCTCGGTAACTTTCGCCAGTAGGCAGCTTTACCCTCAGCCATTTGGGCTTGCTTATTTTTCTTCGGATGTCTTGATGATTTTCCATCGACTATTTTTTTAACTCAACAAAGTTATCTAAGTTCTGTTTCAAGACCGCTCTTTCGGCTTGTAATTTTATAAGGTTTTGACCTTTGACTTTTTGAATTTTAAATAAACGTAGCCAAAAAGTTAAAGATTTATGAAAAATAAAACCAAAAAATGGAATACCTAAAAAATACAAAACAGACAAGGGCCACCCTATGAGTGGTGGCAAGAATAATAAAACCAATAGATTCATCGGACCAGCGATAAAGATCATCATAATCAATTTTGTTGACCCCCAAAAAACATCTCTACGGAATTTTTTTTCTACAAAATATCGAATAGAAAAATAAAACAAAGAACAATGAATAAAACCTAAAATCGCAAAGGGAAAAGACAATATTTGGAAAAAATATTGACTCGCACTTATAGGATTTCTCATGGAATCAAAGAATACATCATCGGAAATCCCATTGTCGTTTAATTTCTTGAAATAGGTGTCAATATCACGTTTAATGTCATCCGTTAAATTAATCGAACCCTCATTTATTTTAATGGCCAGATTTGAAGAATAGTTCCAGCGTTCAGTTAGGTTCGGACGGTTGGAAAAAGTATCAACCATGCCTTTACGCTGGATCATCATTATCTTTTCATGATATTCGGTGTTTTCAATTTCGTCAACATGCGTGAGCTCATTTTTTAAAACCTTTTGAATTTCCAAAGTAAGTTTTGAAATTACTTTTGAAGGGTTCTCTAAATACTCGTCTTTAAACTGGTTTAAAAGTATGGGCTCTGAATTCTTAATTAGTACGTCACTCCCAAACCTTGAAGGATTACTGTAATTACATCCAAGAGCTGCAATATAAATCTCTTCTTTCCAATCACAGGCTTCCAATGTGGTAAAACCAATACGTAAAGCCCCTTTTTTGATGGATTTCAATCTTCTTACAAATTTATCATCTGTAACTCCTTCACCAAAAATCAATAAGCTCCGATTTCGCAAGAGTGTTTCCGTACATTTCCTAAAAACTTCGTTGTTTTTTTCTTTTGTATTTACGCCATCTCTTTGTCTGTATATAGGTAACATATGCGCAGTCCAAAATATGGGTTTAGTAAATGAAGTAAAAACATCTGATCTTGTTAAAAAGTATACTACTGAACGATTAAAAGCTGCGATTACAAGTGGATCCATAAACGATGCAGCATGATTACTTACATATATTGTTTTACCATATTTACTTGGTTTATTATGAACTTTTATATTTCTAAAATACAACCTTAAGGTGTAGTTTAAAATGTAATACATAACAAAATAAAGGAACCTCATTCGCGAATAGTTATTATTGAATGGCAAAAATAACAAAACTCTATTTAAAGAATTAACAATCTAAATGCTAATAACTTTTATTCATCATCAAAAAACATTACCGATCAAATTATAATTTTATCTAAAAACAAAGAATGAAGACCATTGGCTTGTTTTGTGGCGGATATTCATCTGAATATGAAATATCAATGAAAAGTGCGCAATTGATAATGAACCACTTTCCAAAAGAATATGAAATATACAAAATAGTTGTTTCCGAAAAAGGTTGGTATGGCGAACTATCTGATTCTCAAATGGCATTCGATATGAATTCATGTGAATTGGAATTGCCGAGCGGTAAAAAAACCATAGATGCGGGAATAATATGTATTCATGGTGATCCAGGAGAAAATGGCAAAATTCAAGCATTTCTTGACTTAAAAGGAGTTCCCTATGTAAATAGTGGTTTTGAGTCATCTTCTTTATCCTTTGACAAATACACTTGCAACCAATTTCTCAAAACACAAAACATTGATACCGCTAAATCAATACTTTTGCGCAAAAATCAGGCATATAATGCAAATCACATTTGTAATGAGCTTGGATTACCCCTATTCGTTAAACCAACAGGTTCTGGCTCTAGTTATGGCATATCTAAAGTTTACAAATCCGATGAATTAGACAAAGCTATAGAATTTGCGTTTTCTGAAGGTGAACAGATTATTCTAGAATCATTTTTAGAGGGTCGAGAATTGACTTGTGCAGTTTTTAGAGAAAGAGGAAAGCTTCGAGCATTGCCAATAACCGAAATCATCTCTGAAAATGATTTTTTTGATTATGATGCAAAATACCATGGCAAATCAAAGGAGCAAACACCTGCTGATATAGATGAAATGCTCGCCAACACAATACAAGCCTTATCAAGTGAAATATATGATATTTTGGGGTTGAAATCTATTGCTCGAATCGATTTTATTTTGGTGGGAACAGCACCCTACGTAATTGAAGTGAATACAATACCAGGATTCTCTGAGGCGAGCATTGTTCCTCAAATGTTGAACATTGCGGGCATCGACCTCAAAGATTTTTGGAAAATGGTTATTGAACAAGAACTCAATAGCCAGCCATAGCGTTAAAAATGCGTTCCATTTTTTTAACGATCTGAGATTTTGAACAATTAAAATTGTTTGCTATTACCGCAAATGCAAGATTTTTTCCAGACACCGTTCGAACATATCCCGAATATGCTTTTACGTTGCTAAGTGTACCACTTTTGGCATAAATCCTGTTTGCTCCTTGTTGATTCCTACAAACGTATTTTAAAGTTCCTTTATCTCCAGCCACGGATAATGATCCCTTGAAATCAAGGTATATATCATTCTTATAAATCCCTTTCAATAATTGACAAAAATGGGATGCAGAAACCGCATTCTTGCGTGACAAACCACTCCCGTCTTTAATACTCAAACCCGATAAGTCTACATCTTTTCTAATAATTTTATATACCGCATTAATTCCAGACTTTGTAGAACCATATCCCGAATATTTATAACCCGTCATATTTAGCAATCCTTCAGCAAATAAATTAACACTATATAAATTGGTTTTGTTAACAATGTCAATCAATTTTTCACCATTATAACCGAAAATAAAATGTAACGAATCGTAGTTAGGATGAGGTGTTAAAAGAAAACGATTGGCGGTAGATTCACCATTTACATCAAAAGAATTGGCTGATAAAAATGATTTAAAATCCATAGCTAATTGAAGTTCGGGATCAGGAATACTACCTTTAACACAAAAACTATCTTTATAGGCAGGTAGCTTTCCCCTACCAAACCTTACATTGGAAAATGGTGAGCCGTAAATATAAGAATAGTCTTTCCTGATGTTCGCTGCTTCTATGTCATGTTGAAAAAACAAATCTGGTATTTCTGGAACAGTGCCCAAAAGCTCAACTTTTTCTCCGGGTTCTCCAGTACGAAAATAATACTTTAATGTGTTGTCAAAGAAATTAATACCCGACGCGCCAACACCGTAATAATTGCCCATATCCGACCAATCCCAACCATCGGGAACACCCGCATAACCAAATTCGGAAGCATCTGCAATCAAACGGCCACTAATGCTTTTTATGCCCTGAGATTTTAGACTGTCTAACCAATCAAACATGAAATCAAATTCGATTCCCTCATCATTAAAATACTTACTGCCCAAACTAACATCGCCCCCTCCCCTAATCCATAAATCACCATGTAAAACTCCCAAAGAATCAATAAAGCCATTGGTGTAAAACCTTGTTTTCGCACGATGATTATTCCCTAAGAGCTTCATTGCGGATGAAGTACTAAAAAGTTTAGCAGTAGAAGCACACATGAGTGAAGTGTGTTCATTTGCTTGAGCCAATATACTATCCGAGTCCAAATCAATAATCTGGATGGTAATTGAAGCATTTTTATTCACTTGATCAGCAGTGAAATAATCAACATAATTTTGAAGATTAATCTGACCAATTACAGGATTACATAACGATGTGAGAAAGAGAAAGAAAAATAATCTATATTTTCGCATTGGTATTTTTTATAAATAAAATAGTTATTGTTTAAACTCTCACATTTGAGAGAAGTAATTTTTCAACAATTTAACTGATATATACCTTTATGTTTCACAATATTGTATGAGCGATCGAAAAAAAATAAAGGTTTTAAGAATAATTAATAGATTCAATATCGGTGGACCAACCTATAATGCGACCTTTCTCACAAAATTTCTTTCCGATGATTTTGAGACACTTCTCATTGGTGGACTCCCTGAAGAAAATGAGGCAAACTCATTACATATTTTAAAAAAATACGGTGTAGAACCTATTTTACTTCCCGAAATGAAAAGGGAACCCAATCTTAAATCGGATCGCATAGCCCTCAAAAAAATAAAAACAATAATAAGAGCGTTCAAGCCAGACATTGTTCACACCCATGCATCTAAGGCAGGTGCCCTTGGCAGAAGAGCGGCAGTTAGCTGCAGTGTACCTATCATTGTACATACCTTTCATGGTCATATTTTTCACTCCTATTTTGGTAAAATTAAAACAGCGCTATTTAAAAATATTGAGCGTTATTTGGCCCGCAAATCAACAGGTATTATAGCCATATCGGAGATACAAAAAAAAGAGCTTTGTGAAATTCACAAAATTGCTCCTAAAGAAAAAACAACCGTCATTCCGCTCGGATTTGATCTTGATGTTTTTCAGCAAGATTATGAAAGTAACCGGACGCTTACTAGAACCAAATACGAAATTGATGAAAACACTGTCGCTGTTGCTATTGTAGGCCGACTAACGGCAATCAAAGATCACTTTTTTTTCCTTGATGTCATTGAAGAGCTTGATGTACAATCCAATAAAAAAGTCAATATCTTTATTGTAGGTGACGGAGACATGAAAAGTGAAATTGAAGAAAGATTGATTCCCATGCAAAAAAAAGGCATCCAAATTTCGTTAACATCTTGGATTTATGACATTGCTGAATTCAATGCGGGAATGGATATTATGTGCCTTACATCAAAGAATGAGGGAACACCCGTAAGTTTAATTGAGGCACAGGCTTCAAACATCCCAGTAATTAGTACAGAAGTCGGAGGTGTTGCAGATATTGTTGAAGAAAATGAAACCGGATTCATTATTCCTCGTAATAATAAACGCGAATTTGTATCTAAACTAAAATTATTAGTAGAAAATGACGAACTTCGCCTAAAAATGAAAAAGAAAGGATGGCAGAACGTACATCAAAAATACAGCTACCAAAGACTTGCAAAAGACATGGAATTATTTTACCAGAGTCTAATCAAAGATTAAAATCGATCAAAACTCGAAATCTATTTTTCTTTCTTTTTATATTTTCTTCCCTTTTAATCAGTTCTTGTAGAAATATTAACAGTAATATTTTATTTAAAATACCAAAGGGGGATGATTTTAAATATGATTCAATTCCATTAGTACCTGAAGAAAACTTCAAACTTGCTCCAGGTGATCGTTTCAACTTCATTTTTGGAACAAATAATGGAGAGAAAATTATTTTGAATCAATCTGGCGTTGAAAACACTACAATGGGAAGTGGATCCAATTCACAAATGAACCAATTGAATAATTCAAGAAATACAATGACTTATTTGGTTCGTCAAGACGGCACATCCAACCTACCCGTATTGGGCAGTATCTCTGTTGCAGAAAAGACGATTGTGGAATTAGAAGAAGAAATTCGTGTATTATTATCCGAAAATTACATCAATCCATTTGTTCAAATTAGAGTTACCAATCAGCGGGTCATTATATTTCCAGGCAAAGGAGATGCCCAAGTTGTGGGAATTACCAATGCAAATACCAGTTTATTAGAGGCCATTGCGCTTGCAGGGGGTATTCGTGATGAAGGAAGAGCGAATTCTATTAAATTGATGCGAAAAACGAAAACAGGTAAGCGAGAAATTTATAAAATCGATCTTTCTACTATTGATGGTTTGAATCATGCGCAAATGATTGTTCAAAGCAATGATTATATATATGTTGATTTCAAACCAAGATTTGCTTCAGCATTTCTGACAGAGGTAACACCCTGGTTGAGTTTATTGACAACTGCCTTATTAACCTATTCAATTATAACTCCATAAAATTGGCTGATAAAGAAAATAAAATAGAGCTCAACACTGATTTAAACCCCCAAATTCTGCGGGAAATTCTTCGGAGGCATTGGTTGTTACCTGTTATTTACATAGCACTTTTCACCACAGCGGCTTTCTTTTATTTGAGATATACAAAACCATTGTATCGAAGTAGTGCCAAACTTCAAATCATAGAAGAAGACAGAGTTGGAGATGTTCTAGGCACAAGAAGTGCCATGAAGGATGATCAAATCCTATTAAAAGAGGTTGAACTTCTTAAATCGGATGTTTTGTTTAAAAAAGTGGTCTCACGTCTTAATTTAGAAACGAGTATATATGCCGAAGGAGAAATTTTAACAAAAGATTTATATCGGTCAGCTCCCTTTGAGGTAATTATTTACAAATTAAAAGACTCCAGTATACTCAACAAACGTATTGATTTAAAATTAGTTAATGATAAAATTCAATTATCACTAAATGATCGCGTCATAGGCGCTACTAAACTTAACGAACACATTGATAACCGGTATTTTGATCTTTATTTTCGTGAAATAAACAAAAAAAATGTACCGGAATTCCTGACAACATCACAAGTATTCTTTAAAGTAAATGACAAAAAAGCACTCGCCAAGGAATTACGGACCTACTTGAATGTTTCGATTATTGATGAGAAAGCAAAGACCATCGAGCTATCATACGAATATTATAATGCCCATTTATGTTTCGACATTATAAACGAGTTACTAAATGAGTATTTGCAATGGGAACGTGATTCAAAGCAAAATAAAGTAAATAAGACCATTGACTTTATTAATACTCAAATCGACTCCTTATCAACCATATTAAAACAATCTAAGGACAGTTTAAATAACTACAGAAGGGAAACTAGAATATTAGACCCTGAATCAATTGGCATTGAATTGAGTGATGATATAGGAGAATTGAGTAAAATGATCGTTGCTCTGGATGAAGAATTACTTACCCTCAATTTGATATCAAATAAGATCAATAAAAACCCAAATAGACTAGAGATTTATCGGCTCATTCCTGAAATGGTTGGGAAAAAAAGTTTCGAACAAACCCTTGTAAATCAAATTGAAAAATTGAACAATTTACTTGAGAAAAAAGATGATTTGTTACGCGAGGTTACAAATGAGAATATTCAAATAGTTATCATTAACGAAAAAATAAAAAACGCCATATCGGGTATAAATGTAAGTATGGAGGTTATTGAGGAGAGAATAAATAATGACCGAGAAATAATCAGTTCCAAACTAAAAACAATTGAATCAGAGTATTTTGATCTTCCTGAGAAAAAAATGGAATATGAGCGGCTTAAATACATGGAAGATTTAAACAATCAATATTTCACATTATTCACACAAAAGAAAATTGAATATGAATTGTCCAAAGCAGGTTATTCTACGTCAAATAGGATACTTACAGCTCCCGAGTTATCCAAAAAACCAATAAGTCCAAACCATAATCTAATTTATATCTTGGCCATTATTTTGGGATTCCTGATTGGATTGGGATTAATGGTTTTTAGATATGTGACGTACAATGATATTCTAAGTGTATCGGATCTTCAAAAACTTTTACCTGAAAATGCAAATTTCCTAGGAGCGGTTCCCTTGTACAAAAAGAAGATGAAGTATTCTCAAGTTGTGGTAAGTGAATCCTCCAAATCAAGGATGGCAGAAGCCATACGCTCCATTCGTTCAAACATGAGCTTTGTCAACAAAGAAGCTAAAGTTGTAGCCATATCCTCGTCTATTTCTGGAGAAGGTAAAACCTTTGTGATTATAAATCTTGCTGGACTAATTGCGGCCAATGGAAAAAAGACCATTGTTCTTGACCTTGATTTAAGAAAACCTAAAATCCATCATGGATTTGGAACTGAAAATGGTGACGGTATGAGTAGCGTTATTTCAGGCCTATCAACAATTGAAGATGTAATTCAACATAGTGAAATTCCAAATCTCGATTTTGTTACTGCTGGGCCCATTGCCCCTAATCCATCAGAGTTAATTCAAAGTAAAGAACTGAATGAAATAATAGGTGATTTAAAGAAAAAATATGATGTCGTTATGATTGATAATCCTCCAGTTGGTATTGTTTCTGACGGCATTAAAATGCTAGCTGAAGCAGATATTCCTTTATATGTTTTTAAAGCCAACTATTCAAAAAGAATTTTTATCAAACGCGTTGAGGAACTACAAGAGGTTCAAAAAATCAAAAACTTAAACGTCATACTAAATGGAGTTGACACAAGGAGAGGAGGATACGGATACGGTTATGGATATGGATATGGATATGGATATGGATATGGATATGGATATGGATATGGAAATAAAGGCTACGGTGACGAAGGGTACTACACGGATGATGAGTTAGAAAAACCTTTATTAAAAAGAATATTCGATAAATTATTTTCGAAATGGTGGAAGAAGAAATAAATATTGAAGGAATCGTTTTACTTAACCCTACTATTTATAGTGACAATAGAGGCTTCTTTCAAGAAACGTTTAATCATGATAGATTCAAAGCTGAAAGTGGCGAAAATTTTAGCTTTGTCCAAGACAACTTATCATGTTCACATAAACACGTATTGCGGGGTCTTCACTTTCAAGCCCCTCCGTATGCTCAAGGTAAATTAATTCAAGTAATCAAAGGCAGCGTAATTGACATAGCCGTAGACCTTAGAAAATCATCAA
>Ga0209715_1002460_pt1 | contig 14105 bp, 6 predicted proteins | sample COGITO_mtgs_1205_2_FD_184809 | JGI IMG/M metagenome (GOLD analysis project Ga0209715, IMG submission 184809) | Pelagic marine microbial communities from North Sea - COGITO_mtgs_120503 (SPAdes) (version 2) | ecosystem: Environmental > Aquatic > Marine > Epipelagic ...
TATAAAACTCCCATCTTTTTGATTTATATATAGCTCACAAGGATGTGACTGTTTTTCGTTTGATTCATTTCCAATAAAAAGATCTAAATAGCCATCATTGTTTACATCAGCCCAAGAAGCTGTTTGAGTAGGGTGGAAGGAAAGTAGCCCTGCACTTTTTGTTACATCAGTAAAAGTTCCATCTCCATTATTTTTTAGAAGCGAATTTGGATGATTACCACCTTCACCCAGCCAAGCTCCTCTTAAAACAAAAATATCTATATTTCCATCGTTGTCATAGTCTGCATGAATGCAATTGAGACCACTAACTATTCCCGTTAACCCTGCTTCTTCAGTTGTGTCGATAAATCCATTACTAGTGTTTGTATATAACTTACTTTGATCAGACATTCCATAGGACGTAATGAAAATATCGAGTAAGCCATCATTGTTAAAGTCATCGATACTAACTCCTCCAGACAAACCATCTTGAGCTATTCCCAATTTTAAACTGACTTCTTTGAATGCCTTAATTTTTTTCTGTTCAATATTCCAATTAGGGTAGTTTATCCTATATTTTTCAGGAACGTTATTTGGGTGTTCACCAATACTCATATGTGCTAAATTCAAAAGCCATTTGTAGCTGTCGTTTGGGAATTTTTCATATATCTGTGCATAAATCTCTATCGCTTTTTTAGACCCATTTACATCAATATGAAAGGCCTGATCTTTTAAGGGTAAAATACAAGAGTAAGAATTATGATTATTTTGACAATTATTAACCTCTCCTAGTCTCAAATAGCTAATGGCAAGTAGGTCGATATAGGGGAGTAAATTTTTTCTAATTAGATCTTGATAAGTTAATTGTCGTGTTGTAATGAAAGTTTCAATTTCATTAATGCATTTCTGAATTTCGCCAGCTTTTAAGAGTTGCTGACAGTATTTAAACCAAAAATTTAATTTTTCTTCAGGTGCAACTTTTGAAATTTGTGCTGCGTAGAAAGCAGCAAGTTGTTCATTCCAATGATAATAATTTCTCGGGTCACCCTCAGACCTCAGTTTTCTAAGTTCGTCAACCATTGAAAATGTATCTGAGTTATCATCTGATCCTACACATGAAAACAAAACAAAAACACATAATAAAAAAATAATCTTTTTCATAAAATTTTTAGTTTATCTCCAAATACATTTAAATAGTAGTTAACCTAATGAAAAAAAGTTGCAATTAAAAAAGATTTTTTTTTGTAAAATGAAATTAATCCTTCTATTTCTTTTTTATTTTCAATCAATTTAAGTTCCTCTTGATTATTATTTTTATTCTTCAAAGTCAATTACACACATTCCGTATAAAAATTAAATATAACAATTTACTTTAGAAAATGATTTTGAGTTAATCTCTTCAAAAGAATTCAAGAATTCTTCTGAATAGATTTCTCAATTGTTTTAAACCACAGGCATTCCTCTTAAGTAAGTTCAGGTGTTTCTAATCCTCTTAAATATTGTCTGGAATATTTGATCTTAAATATTTAAAGGCATTACTAATATGTGATTCAACTGTTTTAACGGAAATATTTAATACCTCAGAGATCTCGATGTTAGTTAATCCACTTTTTTTACTTAAAACGAAAACCTCTCTACATTTTTTTGGAAGCTTATTAATGTAATTATTCACAATTGCTGTAATTTTTTCAAAATCAGATTCAGAAGTATTATCAATATGCATATTTAAAAACCTTATGTACTCTTCATGAACCTTAAGAAGAGATTTGTTTTTATGGTAATTGTTTATGAACTCATTATAAGTGCATCTATAAAGAAATCCCTTAATAGAAAAATTTGGGTCCAGCTTTTTTCTATATTCAAATGTTTTTATAAATACATCTTGAACAATGTCTTTTGACAAGGAATGATCGCCTGATAAACTTACGGCATAACTAAATAGTTGCCTGTTGTACCTGTTTATAATATAAGTAAAGGCCTCTTGATCACCTTTTTGCAATAAAAAAACAATTTTTTTATTATCCATTTAAGTAAATATATAAAAATATTTATTATCAAATTTTTAGGGGTTTTTGAGTTTGAACTTGTAATAAGAATATATATGAAAAAAATAATAGATAGAGAATTTGAAGATTTAATTATTGGCTATATCAGTCAAACATTAACAGTTAATGATTTAAAGGAAGTATTAAAAAAATTAAAAAACCCTGGTAATGCTGAAGTTTTCAAAGAATATGTTAGAATTAATTATTTCACCATTTACGCAATGAATAAATTGGATACGGATTCAATAATTAAAGAAATTAACAATAGGATAGCCAAAGAGGAATCCAAAAAAAGTAAGCGTATTTATTTCATGAATTTTGTAAAATATGCTGCAGTTTTTATCTTAATATTTGGGCTTGGGTATTATTCAAATAACAATTTTGTTATAATTGATGAAATTCCAAAAATCACACCAAAAGCCAACGATATTGTTCTCTCATCAGGGGATGATCAGGTTGTAATAAATAATGATGCCTCTCAAGGAAAAGGAAACAAAATTTTTTCTAAAACAAATCTTATTCAAAAGAGTAATCTACTGATATATAATGATAGCCTGGAATTAAATGAGCTTGTTTATCATACTTTGAAAGTACCCTATGGTAAGCGATTTAATATTCTTTTTTCTGATGGTTCTAAAGTTTCTTTAAATAGCGGAAGCATTTTGAAGTATCCAGTTAAATTTCTCTCAAACCAAAAAAGAGAGGTTTTTCTTCAGGGAGAAGCCTACTTTGATGTCGCGGAAGACAAATCAAATCTTTTTGTAGTGAATTCTGAAGGTATTAATGTAGAGGTTCACGGAACAAAATTTATGGTTAAAAATTATTCAGAGGATTCCAATTCTGACATTATTCTAGTGAGTGGTTCTGTGAAGATACAGAATTCTTTAAACAAAATAAGTCTATTACTTAAACCTGGACATAAAGGTTCCGTTAATAAAGTAGATTTCAAGATTACTGAGACTAAAGTGAATACTAAAATTTATACCTCATGGATACACGGTGAGGTAATTTTTAGAATGGAAACCTTTGGTCAGATATTGAAAAAATTAGAGCGTCTATATAATGTTACAATTATTAATAACAGAGAAGAATCATTAAACGAATTATTTAATGCTGCAATTGATGTTAACAATGAAGATATAGAAATGGTGTTAGAGTATTTTAATAAAATATATAATATTGAATATAAAATCTTTAACAACAAAATAATAATAAATTAAAAAAAAGGAGGATACTGGAATATCCTCCCCTATTGTGAAGTAAACCTTTTATTAACCGAATGATTTAAATCTCTGTAAAATTATGAAAAAACAAATTAATAACTGCAATAAAATCAGCAGTTTAAAAAACAAAATGAAGATATCCCTATTTTTATTTTTATTGATAAACTTGACTTTTGCCAAATCTTTAAGTCAAGATAAAATCACTATGAATATAGAAAGTGGTACTGTATTTGAAGTTATAGATGAAATAGAGTCTAAAACAGACTATAAGTTTATTTACATAACAAATGTATATGATTTTGAAAAGAAAATCTCTATTAGTGTTATAGACCAGTCGATTAAATTAGTCTTAGACATGATTTTTGATAATAAACTTGAATATGAAGTTTTAGGTAAAAAAGTTTTTTTGAGAGAAAAAGCAATATCTATTCCTTTAAAAACATCGGTTTTAAATCAAACGGAACAACAAAACGAGATTTCAGGTATAGTTGTTGATAAAAATGGAACTCCTTTACCGGGTGCATCTGTTCTTGAAAAAGGAACTAATAACGGAACAGTGACCGATTTTAATGGTAATTTTTCATTAACAGTTAGCAATGAAAATCCGATACTAGCTGTTTCTTATATTGGATTCACCCCTATAGAAATAGCCGCTGATGGCCAATCTACAATTAATGTAATCTTACAAGAAGATACAACTGGTTTGGATGAAATAGTTGTAACAGGCTATGGTACCACAGCAAAGAAAGACGTGACGGGTGCGATTTCATCTGTAAAGGGTGATGATTTTAAAAATCAGCCAGTTTCAGGAATAGACAAGGCGCTTCAGGGAAGAGTAGCCGGCGTTCAAGTAGTTCGAAACGGTGGCGCACCAGGTTCATCTACATCCATCCTTATTAGAGGAACAGGTACAGTAAATAATTCAGATCCATTGTATATCGTTGATGGTTTTCCCACTTCTAGTATCGATGGGCTCAACCCAAATGATATTGAAGCAATTGATGTACTGAAAGATGCTTCCGCCTCCGCTATTTATGGTACGCGGGCAGCTAATGGTGTTGTAATTATAACAACCAGAAAAGGGAGAAGTGGAAAAACGAAAATGAACGTTGACATATATACAGGTTTATCGAATGTGACAAAAAAAGTTGACGTACTGGATGCTTCTACGTTGGCAGAAATAAAAAGGGAACGCTATGCCAATGATGGGCTGCCAGTAGATCCCATCTGGAATGATCCTCAATACCAAACACAACGAACCAACTGGCAAGATGAGCTTTTTGATACTGGAATAACGAAGAATATTGATCTTTCAATAAGTGGAGGAAGTGAAAAGTCAACCTTTATGGTATCAATGGGCTATTACGATGAACAAGGTATTATTAAAAAATCTAAAGCTGATCGGTTCAGTTTAAGGATAAACTCTGATCACAAAGTATCAAAATGGCTTAAAATTGGACAAAACATGTCTCTTTCTACCAGGACCAGCAGTGGTAGTGATTTTACTAACGAAACCGGATATGATGGATTGATCTGGCAGAGTTTGAGGTTTAATCCTGGATTACCGGTGCTAGAAGCAGATGGTAGCTATTCGTCTTCACAAGCAAATTCGCAATTGGGGGATCTCAACAACCCAATTTTAATAAGGGATATTCAGGATGATAATAATAGAACAACACGTTTGCTGAGTAATCTTTCTACAGAAGTGTCTATTATAGATGGATTAAAGTTCAAAGCTAATTTTGGTGTTGATGCATCAGTGAATGATTACAGGTCATTTGAGCCTCAGATTTTGGGTCAAATTTTACAAAGAGCTCAAAATGCAGCAAAGAGAAGCTATAGTCAAAGATTCTCTTTGCTGATGGAATATTTCCTTGCTTATGACAAATCATTTGGGGACCATGAAATTGGAATTGTAGGAGGGTTTACGGAGCAATATATAGATGCCCAAGGCTTCAATGCGATGTCAACGGACCTATCTGATGAAGATCCTACCAAACGTTTTTTAACTGCGGGAACTCCAGCTCGTACAAGGGAGTTCAAGAGCCCAACGCTTGGGCTTAGTTCGATGTTTGCAAGAGCTAACTATTCATACAAAGGCAAGTATTTATTAACAGCCACTGTTAGGTCTGATAAGTCTTCTATTTTTGCTGAAGGAAACAGAAGAAGTACATTTCCTGCTTTTTCTTTAGGATGGAGACTCTCTGATGAAGACTTTTTTGATGTTCCGTTTATAAGTGAATTGAAACTTACTGGAGGGTTCGGTGAACTCGGAAATCAAAATATAGATCCTAACCAATATTTGGCTAGAATCGCTCGAACTGGGGGGGTAACATTTGGAATCGACGGTAACACTCGAGTGTTTAACGACGCTCAAATTAGTTTTGCCAACCCGCTTATTGGATGGGAAACCGTTAAAATGACGAATATCGGGGCAAACATAAGTTTCCTAGATAATCGACTAACTTCTACCTTTAATTATTTCATTAAAAATACTGAGGATATGTTGCTTCAGCCACCAGCAATCGGTTCTCAAGGCATAAATCCATCTCCTTTTTTAAATGTGGGAGAGGTACAGAACAAAGGTTTAGAGATCGAATTGAACTGGCAAAATTCAAAAGGGGAATTCAACTATAATATAGGTGCCAATGCTGCTTTTATCTCCAATGAAGTTGTCAGATTAGCACAAGAAGGCACTTATTTAGGTTCTCTCACATACGGAAGGTCGCAGTCGGAGCTCTCCCGTACTTACGAAGGAAATCCGATGGCTACTTTTTATGGATGGCGTACGGATGGTTTATTTCAAACTCAAGCTGAAGTGGATAGTCATGCAAATCAACCAGGAGCAGTACCCGGCGATGTGAGGTTTGTAGATATCAACAATGACAATGAGATAGATGACAAAGACAGGGAGATCCTGGGTAGCCCTCATCCTAAAATGACTTATGGCATCAATGCTAACATGAGCTACAAAGGATTTGATGTAACTATGTTCTTTTTAGGAGTAGCTGGTGTTGAAATTTACAATGCTGGCAGGATGGAGGGTCTTGATGCTTCATATAATTTTAATTATTTTTCTGAAATCACAGGTCGTTGGACAGGTGAGGGTACTAGTAATACGATACCAAGGGTTTCTACACTAAGTACCAATTTGAACTATAGAACTTCAGATATGTTTATTGAATCAGGCGATTTCTTGCGTTTGAAAACTTTAACAATTGGGTATACATTGCCAACATTAGTCACTGACAAATTAGGGTTGAGCCGATTACGTTTTTATGTGTCTGGGCAAAATGTATTCACGATCACTGGTTATTCGGGGGCTGATCCTGAATTAGGATTATCAAGAACTCAAGGCCCGAACCCCCTCGATGTCGTCAATTTACCAGGGAGAAGCAATTTGCAGCAAAACGTAGATTTTGCTCAATTTCCTCAGGCAAGAACTTTCTTGTTAGGTGTAAACATTGGCTTTTAATTTAGTGACTAGTTTAAAATTTATTAATAAAAAAATACAATTATGAAAAAACATATAATAAATAAATATTCACTTATGAAAAAATATATAATAAATAAATATTCACTTATTGCAGCGGTGTGCTTGACCCTATTGTTTAGCAGTTGTAAAGAAGATCTTTTTGATAGCATACCTTATGGAGAAGCCACTTCAGATCAATTTTGGAGAAATGGAGAAGATGCTGTAGCTGCTGCAAATGGTATGTATGAATATTTGTTCGAAATTAATGTATATGGGCATCATGAAAATGTGTTTGACAATTGTTCAGACGATATTTACCGCTCTGGTGATAATGGTTGGCAACCTGCCATGGAGAACTTTACATTGGATGCAAGTAACGGTGGTGTGGCAGCAGGGTGGAAAGCAAAATATGAAATCATCCAACGTGCTAATGCAGTCTTAATTAACGTACCGGGTATAGAAGATATCGATGAAACATTAAAAAACAGAATTCTTGGAGAAGCTTATTTCTTGAGAGCTTTTACGTATTGGAGGTTTTCTGTGATATATGGAGGTGTACCTTTACTTTTGGAGCAAAATACAATTGAAAACAATTTCAATGTAGCAAAGTCTACACAAGCGGAAGTTAGGGCTCAAATAGAATCAGATTTGATTGCAGCTGTTGGGTTGTTGCCTGCAAGTCATAGTGGAGGTGATATAGGAAGGGCTCATCAAGGTTCTGCGAATGCACTATTGGCAAAACTATATTTGTACCAGGAAAAATTTGATGACGTAATTACTACAGGTGGCAAAGTAATTAGCGGACCTTACCCACTTGCAGCTAACTTTAGAGATAATTTTACTAGAGATACAGAAAATAACCCTGAAGTACTGTTTGCGGCTCAAGCTGGAAATTGGGATTTCGCTGTTGGTATTGCTATGATTTATCCAGTGCCCAGAGCTTGGGGTGGATGGGATCATCAGAATCCTACCCAAAATGTTGTTGATGAATTCGAAGCGGGAGATATTCGTAAAGAAAATACTCTTTGGAGTCCAGGCGATTTGGTAGACAGAGGACCAAATGGAATAACTGAATATACAGCTGATTTATCAGCTACAGGTTACAGTTTTAATAAAATGACCCAATTTGATGTTAATGGTAATATACAAGGTATGAATAGTGTGATTCTTCGCACAGCGGACGTTTTATTGATGGTTGCTGAGGCTAAAATTAGAAAAAGTGGAGCAGGTGCAGGTGATACGGAAATCAATGCAGTAAGGGTTCGGACAGGACTTGGCCCAGTTTCCAATGCTGATATGCCAGAGTTGATTCATGAAAGGCGTGTGGAATTACTTTTTGAAAACCAACGCCATCAGGATTTGATGCGCTGGGATAAGGCCGGATTAGTGGACATAGTACAAATTTATGGAGAAGACAGGGGGCAATTTGACCCTGTAAGGGTATTTGTGAAACCTAAACATTATTTCTTCCCAATCCCTCAGCGGGAAATTGATTTTAGTAATGGAGTGTTAATACAGAATGAAGGATATTGAAGTAATTAAGCTATTTTGTTATGTCTTAAATTGACATGATGCTATTTTATTGAAATACTTAACCTGGGGGGTTGCTTTATGGTACTTTGCAGCCATTGAAGCAGACTTGCCAGGTTTTTTGTTAATACTTCTATAGAATTTTGATATATTGAATAATAATAAATTGACCAATCTGTCTCACTGATCAATTAAATAAAAAGAGACAAATTATCTATTAATAATATAAATTCTCGATGATGAGTAGGCTTTTAATCATACTAGTTTCGATTTTATTATTTATCCAATGTGGAGAAAAGAAAGAGGTTGTTTCGTCTAAACAGGATGAAAATAAGACAAAAGCACTTTTTACATTATTAAGCCCATCCAAAACCAAACTAAACTTCATTAATGTAATAAACGATAGTCCCTCCATGAATGGTGTAGTGTACGAATCCCTCTATAACGGAGGTGGAGTTGCAATTGGAGATCTAAACAATGACAACCTGCCCGATATATATTTTATATCCAATATATACTCCAACAAGCTTTTTATCAATAATGGAGACTTAAAATTTAAGGAATCAACAGTAATATCCAAAGTGAAAGGAAACGGCGGATTTCCAACTGGCGTAACCATGGTTGACATCAATGCTGATGGGATGCTCGACATCTACATTTGCAAATCCGGTGACTATCCCGATTTAGATTACAGAAGAAACGAATTATACATAAATAAAGGAAACAATGCTGATGGTATACCAACCTTTATAGAAGATGCCTCCAGCTATGGATTAGACCTTCCAAATTATTCTACCCAAGCCTCCTTTTTTGATTATGACAGAGACGGAGATTTGGATATGTTCTTGATCAACAGTGGTATTGAGCCAACCGCTCTGCCAACTGACAAACTCCTATCAACAAAGTCTGAATATACCAGTGACAAATTATTCAGGAATGATAATGGGAAATATAAGGATGTGTCAGAGGCTAGCGGCATTGTAAATAATTCATTGGGGTTTGGCCTCGGAATTGCCATTGGCGACCTGAATAATGACCAATGGCCCGATATAGTGATAGGACAAGACTATTCAGAAAAAGACCACCTCTACATAAACCAAAAGGATGGCACATTTAAAGAAGTGATTAAAGAAGCTACCAATCACATTTCAAATTTCTCTATGGGCAATGATATAGGGGACATCAATAATGACGGATGGCTTGATTTTATTTCTGTGGATATGGTGTCAAACAACAATTATGACCTAAAAACCAGTATGAGTGGCATGGATCCAAAACGGTTTCAAGACCAAGTGGATAAAGGACTGCATCATCAATACATGTTCAATACCTTGCAATTGAACAACGGCGATATGTTGGATGGTGGAGTACCCGCATTTTCTGATATTGCACAAATAGCTGGCGTATCAAATACCAACTGGAGTTGGGCCCCTCTGTTGTTTGACATGAATAATGACGGTTGGCAAGACTTGTTTGTTTCCAATGGTGTGATGAGGTCTTTTAGAAATAACGATTTTATCGTTTACAAGAGAAAAAGAGTCATGCAATTGTATGAAGACCTTAAAAAAACTCAAAATCGAGATTCACTTATAAAAAAATATTACGAAGACGTATTGGCTGTTATGCCGGAAAAGAAAGAAGTAAATCTTCTATATCTGAACAATAAGAATTTTACTTTTAGCGAGATGAGCGGTGAATGGAATCTGACCAAACCGACCAGCACCAACGGAGCAGCTTATGCTGATTTAGATAATGATGGTGATTTAGATATTATTGGTAACAACATCAATGATGCCGCTTTTGTATACAGAAATAACACAAATGAATTGGAGCAAAGTAATTATCTGAAAGTAAAACTAAAAGGAACATTGGTTAATGTGGACGGAATTGGGGCAAGAGTGACTATTGAGACTGATGGGGTGAAACAAACCAAGGAACTCTACTTATCACGTGGATTTCAATCATCGGTTAGCAGAGTGTTGCATTTTGGAGTTGGAGCATCCAGTTCAATTCAAACACTCAAAGTTGATTGGCCCGATGGGCAAACTCAAACTATAGCTGAAGTAGTCCCTAATCAACAGATCACACTTGATTATAAAAATTCAGTAGGTATGGTTGTAGCATCAATTCGTGAAAATGTAACATTCCAAGATGCAACCCATAAGGCAGGAATATCCTATAAACATGTGGAAAATGAATTTGATGATTATAAAAGAGAAAGTTTACTGCCTCATAAAATGTCTCAAAACGGTCCTGGTTTATCAACTGGGGATATTAATAATGATGGCTTGGACGACTTTTATGTAGGAGGGGCAAAAAATCAGTCTTCAGCTTTATTTGTCCAACAAAAAGATGGCTCTTTCAATTCGGTACTTGAGTCATTATGGGCAAAGGATAAAGGTCATGAAGATGTGGCCTCTGTATTTTTTGATGCTGATAAAGACGGTGACCTTGATCTATATGTGGTATCGGGAGGAAGTGAAGAAAAGAAGGGGCAGTACTATCAAGATCGTTTTTATGAAAATTTAGGAGATGGAGAATTCTTAAAAGCGCAAGCAGCCTTGCCAGATTTTCTTAATAGTGGTTCTTGTGTAAAGCCAGGAGACTTTGATAATGACGGAGACCTTGATTTGTTTGTAGGAGGAAAATTGATTCCTGGTAATTACCCGCTACCTGCTGATAGCTACTTATTGAAAAATGAAAGCCAGGGAGGAAATATCAAATTTGTAGATGTGACTAAGGAATTGGCTCCATTTATGACTGAACTGGGAATGGTTTCAGATGCCGAATGGGTGGATGTAGACAATGACAACAACCTCGATTTAGTAATTGTGGGCGAATGGATGCCTATAAAAATTATAAAAAACACTGGAAGTGAATTTGTTGACATAAGTAAAGAATCAGGACTAGAAAATCAGGTAGGCTGGTGGTATAGTGTTGCATGTGCGGATTTCGATAAGGACGGAGATAAAGATTTTATAGTAGGAAATTTGGGAGAGAATTATAAATATCAGGCATCGCCCACAGAGCCTTTCGAGGTATATGCCAGAGATTTTGACAAAAGTGGTTCTTTAGATATCGTATTGGGGTATCATGAAAATGGAATAGCCTACCCCCTTAGAGGAAGAGAATGTTCTTCCAATCAAATGCCATTCATAAAAGAAAAATTTCCAAGTTACAATGACTATGGGCTCGCCGATATGTCCACAGTCTATGGAAAGGAGAGTTTAGAAAAGTCATTACACTATGCAGCAACAACTTTTGCAACATCATATATTGAGAATTTGGGAGGTATGAAATTTAATATCCAACAAATTGATGCCCTTGCACAGTTCTCCTCTGTCAACAGCATATTAATTGATGACTTCAATAAGGATGGAAACTTGGATGTAGTACTGTCTGGTAATTTGTATCAGGCTGAAGTTGAAACACCAAGGAATGATGCTGGTTATGGTGTTTTGCTGGAAGGTAATGGCAAGGGTCAGTTTACTTCGAAGCTCCCTTACGAAAGTGGGCTATTTGTAAAAGGAGATGTAAAAAATGCAGCTATAATTAATACCCCAACTAATGCCAATAAACGAATCATTTTCGGTAAAAATGATGACGAGGTGCAGGTTGTTGAATACTAGTTTATTTACGACAATATGTTTGTTGCAAAATTGAATAACCCAGCAAAAAAATAAATAATCAAAAGAATATTGACAATGAAAAAAATATTACTATCCTTATGTGGCTTGTTTCTAATGGCTTATCAAGTTTTTTCTCAAAGCTTTGAACTCAATTCTCCTGATGGACGGATCCAAATCCAGGTGAATAATGATGATAAATATTTTTATATATTTACTTAAATGGATAATAAAAAAATTGTTTTTTTATTGCAAAAAGGTGATCAAGAGGCCTTTACTTATATTATAAACAGGTACAACAGGCAACTATTTAGTTATGCCGTAAGTTTATCAGGCGATCATTCCTTGTCAAAAGACATTGTTCAAGATGTATTTATAAAAACATTTGAATATAGAAAAAAGCTGGACCCAAATTTTTCTATTAAGGGATTTCTTTATAGATGCACTTATAATGAGTTCATAAACAATTACCATAAAAACAAATCTCTTCTTAAGGTTCATGAAGAGTACATAAGGTTTTTAAATATGCATATTGATAATACTTCTGAATCTGATTTTGAAAAAATTACAGCAATTGTGAATAATTACATTAATAAGCTTCCAAAAAAATGTAGAGAGGTTTTCGTTTTAAGTAAAAAAAGTGGATTAACTAACATCGAGATCTCTGAGGTATTAAATATTTCCGTTAAAACAGTTGAATCACATATTAGTAATGCCTTTAAATATTTAAGATCAAATATTCCAGACAATATTTAAGAGGATTAGAAACACCTGAACTTACTTAAGAGGAATGCCTGTGGTTTAAAACAATTGAGAAATCTATTCAGAAGAATTCTTGAATTCTTTTGAAGAGATTAACTCAAAATCATTTTCTAAAGTAAATTGTTATATTTAATTTTTATACGGAATGTGTGTAATTGACTTTGAAGAATAAAAATAATAATCAAGAGGAACTTAAATTGATTGAAAATAAAAAAGAAATAGAAGGATTAATTTCATTTTACAAAAAAAAATCTTTTTTAATTGCAACTTTTTTTCATTAGGTTAACTACTATTTAAATGTATTTGGAGATAAACTAAAAATTTTATGAAAAAGATTATTTTTTTATTATGTGTTTTTGTTTTGTTTTCATGTGTAGGATCAGATGATAACTCAGATACATTTTCAATGGTTGACGAACTTAGAAAACTGAGGTCTGAGGGTGACCCGAGAAATTATTATCATTGGAATGAACAACTTGCTGCTTTCTACGCAGCACAAATTTCAAAAGTTGCACCTGAAGAAAAATTAAATTTTTGGTTTAAATACTGTCAGCAACTCTTAAAAGCTGGCGAAATTCAGAAATGCATTAATGAAATTGAAACTTTCATTACAACACGACAATTAACTTATCAAGATCTAATTAGAAAAAATTTACTCCCCTATATCGACCTACTTGCCATTAGCTATTTGAGACTAGGAGAGGTTAATAATTGTCAAAATAATCATAATTCTTACTCTTGTATTTTACCCTTAAAAGATCAGGCCTTTCATATTGATGTAAATGGGTCTAAAAAAGCGATAGAGATTTATGCACAGATATATGAAAAATTCCCAAACGACAGCTACAAATGGCTTTTGAATTTAGCACATATGAGTATTGGTGAACACCCAAATAACGTTCCTGAAAAATATAGGATAAACTACCCTAATTGGAATATTGAACAGAAAAAAATTAAGGCATTCAAAGAAGTCAGTTTAAAATTGGGAATAGCTCAAGATGGTTTGTCTGGAGGAGTTAGTATCGATGACTTTAACAATGATGGCTTACTCGATATTTTCATTACGTCCTATGGAATGTCTGATCAAAGTAAGTTATATACAAACACTAGTAATGGATTTATCGACACAACTGAAGAAGCAGGGTTAACGGGAATAGTTAGTGGTCTCAATTGCATTCATGCAGACTATGACAACGATGGAAATATAGATATTTTTGTTTTAAGAGGAGCTTGGCTGGGTGAAGGTGGTAATCATCCAAATTCGCTTCTAAAAAATAATGGAGATGGAACTTTTACTGATGTAACAAAAAGTGCAGGGCTACTTTCCTTCCACCCTACTCAAACAGCTTCTTGGGCTGATGTAAACAATGATGGCTATTTAGATCTTTTTATTGGAAATGAATCAAACGAAAAACAGTCACATCCTTGTGAGCTATATATAAATCAAAAAGATGGGAGTTTTATA
>Ga0209715_1002477_pt1 | contig 14024 bp, 9 predicted proteins | sample COGITO_mtgs_1205_2_FD_184809 | JGI IMG/M metagenome (GOLD analysis project Ga0209715, IMG submission 184809) | Pelagic marine microbial communities from North Sea - COGITO_mtgs_120503 (SPAdes) (version 2) | ecosystem: Environmental > Aquatic > Marine > Epipelagic ...
AATTAGTAGAAAATGATGTTTTAAATGGGTTAAATCAAGATAACTTAGACATTTATTTTTTTAAAACCATTGATTCAACCAATGTGTTTGCGAAAAAAACTCAGCTAAAAAAACCATTTTTAATCGTTCTTGCAGAGCAACAAACAGCAGGAAAAGGTAGGCATGGAAAAACGTGGCATAGCCCTGAGAGTGGAAACATATATTTAAGTATCAAGTATCAAGCTAGATCTATGGTCCCTGCCCTGAGTTTGATTATTGGTTTATTAATAGCTGAGGCTTTTGATGACACGTCAGGACAAAAAATAAATGCTCAATTGAAGTGGCCTAATGATGTCTTGCTTGAGAATAAAAAAATTTGTGGAATTCTGATTGAGTCGGAAATGCAGCAAGAAAATCTTGAGCTCACAATTGGCATAGGCATCAATTACTCAATACCAAAAAAAGAATCTTGGTGGGGAGATTTAGGTAATCTGAGAGACATACTTCCAAGAGAGAAGCTTATCAATACAATTCTTAAAAAAATAATTGCTTACAAAGAACATAGTTATTCTGATTGGCAGCAAGCATGGGAAAATAGGTGTATGCATCAGAATCTAGAAATTAATATTCGAACAAATTCTCATACTCAAATCGTAGGTATTTTCAGAGGTGTTGATAATGAGGGTAAAATGCTACTTGAAACAATTAATGGTACCCAGGCTATTAGCTCTGGGGAATGCTCAATTACAGGACTATATTAAACATCATGCAACACACAATTTTGAACAAGCCTATTGACTACAGTTCTAGCGAATCCTCGGGATCAATTATTTTAGGTGCCGGCTGCTTCTGGGGAGTAGAAAGAAAATTTTGGTCTCTTCCAGGCGTACAGATGACCTCAGTTGGTTATGCTGGTGGCCATGCAGCCGACCCAACCTATGAATCAGTATGCTCAGGATCTACTGGACATACTGAAGTTGTTAAAATTCAATTTGATTCTTCAATTCTTTCTTTAAAAGAGTTACTCAAGATATTTTGGGAATGCCATGATCCCACTCAAGGCAATAGGCAGGGCAATGATATTGGTACTCAATATCGCTCAGCATGTTTTTGTGAGAATGAAGATGACTTAGAGGTAGCTAAAAAAACTTTTCAGCAATACCAAGAAAATCTTCTGGGTGCAGGCTATGGAAATATCACAACTGAAATGAAGGTCCTGCAAGAGTATTACTTGGCAGAAGAATATCACCAGCAATATCTTGATAAAAATCCAAACGGGTATTGTGGAATAGGCGGAACTGGTTGCACATTTGATATGTAAAAAAGGCCTCAAAAGAGGCCCTTTTTATAAAAAAATATGATCAGTCAGGATTGTATTGTTTTAAAGATACTTCCATATATGATCTCTTGAAGGTAGCGTATTTACGGGACTCTGGTGCATATTGCGCAAATTCTTTAGAGCCATACATGCCGCTTAAAAATTTTAATGCAGCCTGAGGTGAGCTATGTGATGTCCAGACCTCATGTGAAATCCCATTGCCATTGTTGCCTAAGAGATGGCTTTGAAGTCCATAAGCATTTGCAGACCACTCATATCCTTCAATGCTTTTAGTGAATTCAGTCCAAAGTGGAAGAAAATTTGCTGGATCAGTCACTTCATGACTCCAGCGTAAAGTTACTCTGTTCGAGGTTGAGTCGCCTTTATTGGTTACACCAACCGTATGAACTGTCAAAGTGTCCGAAATGATTTCAGCCCCTATATTGTTCATAGCTTTTCTAAATTTTTTGCCAGCCATTGAGGTGGAATAAATTTGACCAGATTTTGCATATTGATCTTCATTTAAGAAATACCAAGAAATTCCATGCGTTGAATCATCCCAGCCGTTTTGATTGATGGCAAAAAAATCTACCTCAAAGTTTTCTGCAGCCACTTCTGGTGAAGACATATATTTGTCAAAAGCTGCAAAGCATCTTTCTGGCTCAGGGCAATTAAATAAAAAGTTTGATTGGTACATCGAATAATTTGATGGCAAGTGATCATCTGCTGAAACTCCAAAGCTGAGAATCAGAGTAGACAATAAAAATAATTTTTTCATAGGTATCCTCTAGATTAATAATTAATAATGATCAAATTATATACATATATTTAAATGAATAGCTATGTTCATTTTGTAACTTCACACATTCAAAGTATTGATGTAAAATTTCGATCGTTGCCGGTATAGCTCAGTTGGTAGAGCAGTTGATTTGTAATCATCAGGTCACGAGTTCGACTCTTGTTGCCGGCACCATCTTCCTTTTAAGACTCGTCAGATTGAGCAATTGCTGTCCAAGCCTAAAACATGAGCTACCCTTCCCATGCCCATCCAGCCTGCAATGCAGTATGTTAAATCAGTAATTTCGGCATCGCTAAATACTTCTTTGACCTCTGTCCAAAATTTTTCATCCTTAGCTAATTTCTGTGGCTCCGTTCCCATAGCTTTTGCAAACTGCACTGCAACTAACTCTCGCGAACTCAGACCCTCCACATTATTTTTAAGCAAATTTGAGTAGAAGCTATCATCAGGGGCTTCTCCATTATTTGTAACTCCTCCAACAATACCCATTTGATGAACGTCTCTTTTAGATTGCCAGTTCATGCAAATCTTGCACCCATTAATCATTGCAGTTGAAATTCTTGCCGCTTCAAATACTCTTAATGGAAGCTTGCTGTGCTCATATATTGCATAAGCAAATGCATTGCCTGCACCAGAAATCTCTTTCGCATAAAGATCACCGGGCCCAGTCATTAAGGAGTCATTCGTTTGATCTACAGTTAGTCTCATTTTACTCAAGCCTCAAAATATTATTATTATTTATAGCACTAAGTATTATTTTACTCAAAGCAATAAATAATTGGCATGTAAATTGCATCTATACATGTGTACGTTGAGCATTTAGACTTTCCCCCTAAAAGAAGTGAAATTCAATTTCATGCTAATGCTTAGCGTACTTCTCTAGTAATAATTTAGAGGTTCAGCTCAACTGAAAAATTGATTAATCTTCCTCTTGGGTCATGTACCCGAGTATCGAAACTAAAATCAGGCGCGTCATAAAGTAATGGAGCCTTTCTATTAAATGCGTTCATGACACCCAATCCTATCTCAAGCGCTCCCCCTGGTAACTGCAAGGTTTTAGTAATGGAAAAATCATGCACTAGCAATGACTTAATTTGATTGGTGTATCCCAGGCTAGCTGCAGATGAAGGTATAGATCGTTCATTTATGTATTCATCAAGATACCGTGAGTTCATTCCTAGGGTTAAATCATTCATTGTCCAACTTAAAAAGCTATTAAGTCTTAGTTTTGGCAAAGAGTGAGTATTGGCATCATAATTAAATTTGCCTACACGATTCACCATAATCAAACGCTCATCTCCATCAGTATCTTCGGGAGTTAAAAATTCAGATAACTCTGTTGCCTTTACCGAATAACTGAAGTCGCCATATTGAGTGGACTTAAAAATATTTAATGCAATATCTAAGCCTTCTACTTCAGTTCTTTCTTCATTAAAATACGAGGTGCTCACAGCAATTAATTCCCCAAACTGATTTCTTGTAATACGTGCTCCGAAAGGATTATTGTTTAGCAAGACTTGAGCGCTCTCTACCTCAATTCGATTTTTGTAATTAATGGTCCAATAGTCAAGGGTTAGATCTATTGCATCTGAAATATTCCAAATAAATCCAAGGCTCATATTTTTTGAGGTAGCAGGCTTTAAATTTGAATTCCCCAAAAGTGCTAACCTAACAAATGGGGAGCTATTGATATCTCTAACGCTTCCAAGCTGTATTTCAGATGAGAACATTTGAGCCATAGAGGGAGAGGTAAAAGACGTTCCGATAGAACCCCTAAGCAACAATCTATCTGAAGCTAAGTACCTAAAGGAAAATTTTGGATCAAACGAAGATTCATTCTCAAGCTTCTCATATCGACCAGATAAAATAAGATCTAATTTTTCAATAAAGTTCGTATTAGTCTCAAAGAAAATAGCTTGCTTATCTCTGCTGGTGTTTACATTTTTTCCTCCACCTAGAAATAGTAAGTCAGCTCCTTTGAGCAGCTTGCCGTCTAAATCAAAGGTAGCCCTGCTTCCTTCAGAATAATTGATCTCAAGATCTTCAGAATTAAATTGAAAACCTATCGCAAAATCAATTCCATTTTTTCGACCTGTGAAAACTCCATCAAGAGAAATAAGGCTGCCAGTTTTTATAGAAGTCTCTGACCCTTTAATATAACTAATTAGGCTTGGAGAATTTTCTAACGGTAAAAATATGTTCCATTGCTCATTACCATCTGGTCCACCTTGCCCAAGCAAAGCCTGTTCAAATCTTGATTCAACAGTATCTGGTCTCGTATGTTTATTCTCATGCTCACTCGCAGTGAGAGATAGTTCAAAATTTAAATCTTCTGAAAGATCAAACATTAGGTTATTACTAAAATGATATTGTGAAATGGCTTTAGGAGATCTGGGCGATGGAAATGCTGAGCCCAATGGTCGTCCATACCAAATCACCGGCACATTAAAAGGACTGCCCCCCTGACCCGGAAGAATTTTCTTAGATAGATAAGATAAGGCAGGGTAAGATGGAGACTGCGGATTATCATTCACATCAACAGTGGCCACCAAAAATGTCATCGAATAATCGATTACTGCGCCAGGCCTCTCAAAATGCATGTAGCCTTTTAAATGATCCTCATCATTAACTATGTTGAATCTTTCCCCATAAAGAAACTTGCATCTAGGCCCTGCAATCACACCGCCATTATCAATGCAGCTTGGATCAGGAATAGTTTGATTTGGAGAGTAACTTCCTGCATAAGGCCCTGAAGTTAATGTATCGCTTGCGGTGATCTTAAAGCTATTTCCCAGACCGCTTAACCCTAGCTCTGCAATCTTTGGGATCTCGGACGCATTGAGTGGAGATCTATTCAAAGCACTCAGAGCAACCACGAAGTTTCCATCAAAGGCATTGCCGCCATAAAGAACACCCAAAGAATTATCTGTTTGATTGTAGTTAGAAGTTTTTTGGCTGGATGCAGAGACTCTCAAGCCATCAAATGCACGATAAGTATTAAAATTAATAACGCCTGCGACAGCATCTGATCCATACAAAGATGTTGCGCCATCTTTTAAAATCTCTATGCGCTCAAGCGCAATCTCAGGGATAATATTTACATCAATATAACCCTCTCCCTCATTAGAAGGAGTCCCAGAATGGGTTTGTCGTTTTTTGTTAATCAGGATTAGTGTTGAGGCATGATCCAGTCCACGCAATGTGATTGAAGACATTCCCTGGTCTACGCCATCCAATGCATTGGTTTGAAAATGCGATCCAGAAGCAACGCTGAGATACTTGCTTAGCTCAGCTACAGTTGAGACCCTTAAATTTTTGAACTCTTGAGAAGAAATAATATCAACTGGAGATGCGTTTAGCTCTGATGAGTCTATGTAAGATGCTACAGAAATTACCTCTTCTGTTTCGTCTGCTACAACAAAATTAATAACTAAAAAATATGTGAAGAAAACTGGTAAAAATCTAGCAATCATAAATATAAAATGTAATTAATTAATCACCCGCATTTTATATAAATTTTGAAAGTTTGAAAGAGCTGAAAACCGCCGGATGACGGTTTTCAACTGTGAGTTTATGTATTAATAAATGACTAAAGCTTTAAATTAAATCTAAGGCCATAGTTTCGTCCAGGTAAAGGAACCTCATTTTTAACAAAAGACGAATGGTTTCTTGCAACCTCATCAAGCATATTGTTGCCAAACAAAGAAAGTGTTAACTCTCCCTGGCCACCAAAATCAATAGTCCTGCTTAGTTTTGCATTTAACATTTGATAACCTGCGGTAAGGGTTTCATTAACCGCAATGTCATTTTGCTTTTCAACATCTTTAAAGTTTAGACCTAGGGTCATGTCATCTTTTGAATACTTTAATTTAAAGATGTTTCTAGCTGGGTTTAGCCTTGGAATATTGCCTCCACTTGAGAATTCTCCAGAAATTACATCTCTACCAAATGACATAGTAAGCTCTCCAGACCCAAGTTCCATGGTATTACCAAATTCAATTTCATATCCATCTAAGTCAGCATCTTGCTGAAGATAGTTTGAAAGAATTAAGCCACCATGTTCATCATGATCTTCTTCGTGCTCTTCATCATGATCTTCATGCTCTTCTTCAGTTTCATCTCTGAGATAAATATAGTTATCTACCTTATTAGCAAATAAAGTGGCAGAAGCAAAAAAGCCTGCGTTATCTATGCTGACAGTTAGATCAACATTATTAGATGTTTCAGATTGTAAATTTACATTTCCGACTTCAAATCTCCCAGTCGCTAAATGCGCTCCATTCATGAAAAGCTCGATTGAAGATGGCGCTCTCTCTACAGAAGCAAATCCCAAATCAACACTAATAAAATCATTGAGCTCCCTTCCAATATTGAAAGCTAAACTAGTATTATTAAAAGATTTATCATAGAAAGCTGTTTCCATTTCTTCATGCTCATCATGCTCATCGTGCTCTTCTTCCTCATGACCTTCGTCTTCATCATGATGCTCTTCTTCTTCATGAGCAGCAGAGATAGATCCTTCATTGGCTAAACGATCAATCCTCACACCAAAATCAAGAGTGTAATCACTTATATCTCGGCTGATGTAATAACCAAATGTAAGCTCATCTCGTGAGGCAGGATTCATAAATGCTTCTGATCCAAGAACAGATGTATCTTCATTAACAAAATTAAGTGCGAACTTTTGAGACATTAAGTCATTAGATAGGTCAAAAATAAATCCAGCCTCTAAAGCATCATTTGTAAAGGTTGTTGGACCTTCCTCATGCCCTTCATGTTCGTCCTCATCATGCCCCTCTTCTTCGTGCTCCTCTTCTTCGGCATGCTGTTCAGTCAAGGAATAGTCAGTATCTCTTATAAAGAAATCGACTTTGCTTACAAGGTTGCTATCGATATTGAAAGATCCTCTAACATCAAATTTATCGGACTCGGTGTTTGAGAATATTCTTTCGCCTTCATGCTCATCATGCTCACCTTCTTCTTCTTCACCATGCTCATCTTCATGCTCTTCGCCATGAAAAGGGATTCCGTACATGCTTTCAATGCTAGCTACTGAGAACCCAATGAAGCCCCAGTCACCATTAGTAGAAGCTCCAAATTTTAACTCGGATGCAAAATCAGAATTAGCTAAATAGCCTAGATTCTCTTCATCATGATCTTCCTCTTCATCGTGATCTTCGTCCTCATCGTGATGCTCTTCTTCCATATGAATGATTGCACCGTTTGGCACATCAAAATTTCCAAACGAAGAATCTTTGTATGAAAAGCTTATGTTGATATTTTGAATGTTATCTTGATAAAAAAGGCTTTGAGTATCACCATCGTTTACAGATTGTGATTCAAGTCCAATTTTTATTGCTCTTTCCACATCATCTTGTGCAATTGAATTATCAACAATATTGATAATTCCACCCACTGTTCCGTTTGTATACAGCAGTGATGAAGGTCCACGGATTACTTCTATTTGTTGGACATTATTTAAGTCGACATCATTAATGTGGTCGACTCCAAGCCCTGATACATCTCTGTTAACAATACTATTTTCAAGTATTTTTACTCTAGATCCAGACATACCTCTAATAATTGGTTGTCCAACTCCAGAACCATAGTCAGCTGACGATACGCCTAGCAAATCATCTAAGGTTTCCCCCAAGCTTTGAGTTGCCTCATTGCTAATATCATCCCCGCTCAGAATATGAATTGGATCGGCAATCTCGCTTGCTGCACTATTAACTAGTGAAGAAGAAACTATAATCTCTTCCATCTCATCTGCAAATGCAGTGTTTACCATTAGCGCACTCAATATAATGAATGCATATTTATTGATTTTCATTGAAAACCTCCTAAAAAATTAAAATTTAAAAAAACTAGTAAATTTAAATTTTTGGAGGCGCTTGGGAATTAAAAGGTTTTTTAAATTCTGGGTAAAAAGCTTTAGAAATTATAAAACTTGTAAGCTCGCGTTGAATCGCTTGAGTGACAAAAGGAAGTGCCTCAATGTTAGGCGAAACTTCGTTGTGGCAGGATTGACACTCTATGAGAGGCTTATCATCCACAAGATTGTCGTCAATATGAGCAAATGAATGCAGTGATACGCTGACTAGAAAAAATAATCCTATAAAAGCTAATAATTTATTATTCGACTGCATTTCGCGATACTATAGCCTTCCTAATCTTATTACAAGTCTATAATCAAACAAATGATCTATAAAGAAGCTATCCAAGATGCTATTTCAATGCATGATTTGCCTGCCGAGTGGTCGCCAGAGCTATTAAAAGAAGCCGATCTAATAGCAAGTAAAACTAAAAAAACTAAGTACCGTAAAGATTTAACTAATTTACCCTTTGCGACTATTGATGGCGCAGATGCAAAAGACTTTGATGATGCGATTTATTGCCAGAAAAACTCCAATGGTTTTAGTTTGTATGTAGCAATTGCTGATGTCTCCTTTTATGTTGAGGTTGGATCTAAATTAGATAAGGAGGCTTTAAAGAGGGGAACTTCTATTTACTTCCCTGGAACTGTGGTTCCAATGCTCCCTGAAAGACTCTCTAATGATATCTGCTCCCTGAGACCCAATGAAGACAGATGTGCAATGGTATGCGAGATGTCGCTTGATTCATCTGGCCAGAGATTAAAATATAAATTCTACAGCGCACTCATTAACTCAAAGGCGCGACTAACCTACAAGCAAGTAGAATCTCATATTACCAATGCTCAACCCCTTCAAGGTGCAGAGGTAATAGAATCTATTAATGCTTTAGAGAAATTAACTACGAGCAGACTAAAAATTAGGCAATCCAGATACGCTCTAGAGATCAACCCGAAGGAAGCTATCTTAGAGTTAACGCCCAACCAAGAAGTAAAAAATATAATAGTTAAAAAGCCTATGCGAGCTCATAAGTTGGTAGAAGAATCTATGTTGCTGGCAAATGAATGCGCTGCAGAATTTATGCAAGATCGTTTTGACTTTGGCGTCTTCAGAATTCATGAGAACCCTGACCCTAGTAAGTTAGAGGTATTAAAAAAATATTTCCAAATTCCTGCTCAAATTGCTAGCCAGTCTTCTCCACTAGAAACCATTAATTACTGCTTAAAAAAAGCTGCTGAAAAAAAGGATGACAGTGGCCAGATTCTAGTGCTACAAACATTGGCTAGAGCAGAATATTCAACAGATAATCTTGGTCATTTTGGCTTGCAGCTCAAGCAATATGCTCATTTTACCTCTCCCATTCGAAGATACCCTGACTTGCTAACCCATAGGATGATTAATAAGTCATTGGCGCATAAGAAAAGCACCTTCAATAAATCTCAACTGCAGGATATGTGTGAAGAATCGTCCGTGCTAGAACGAAGAGCAGAAAAAGCTTCCCGCCAAGTTGAGCAGGTTTTAATCTGTTCATACTTAAAAGATAAGGTTGGCTCTGAGATAGATGGCGTAGTAACTGGCGTTACCGATTTTGGTTTATTTGTAAATTTAGAGGCATATTTTATTTCTGGATTACTGCATGTATCAGATTTACCTGGAGATCGTTATTTTCTTATCCAGGGGACCAATACCCTCAAAGGCAAAAAAACCGGAAAAAGCTTTAAGCTTGGGCAGAAACTGAAAGTAAAGATTGCTGCTATCTCACCTTTGGACAGAAAAATTAATTTAGTCATCGCAAATGGAAAATGAATCCCAATCAAATCATCGGATAGGATTTCATACTATTGAGATGTTGTTGAAGCTCTCGCCAGAAAATATAAAGCAAATTTTTATCCCAGCAAATCGAAACGATGCAAGAATCCAGAATTTAATTTCATTGGCAGAAGCGGCATCGGTTTCCGTTGAAAAAAAGAAAAATCTTAACCAGCACCCCGAGGCTACTTTAAAGAAAGAGGAAATTTTAGATTTAAGTGACCTAAAAAAATATGAAGAAACTATTCAAAGAGATAATCCTACTTTTTTGGTCATCGACAATGTCATTGATCCTCGAAATTTAGGAGCCTGCATTAGATCAGCTGCGGCCAGCAATATTGCTGGCGTAATCATCAATAAACATCATTGTTCTCCGATCACCCCTCTGGTTAGGCAAGTATCTGCTGGGGGAACTGAGGCCATGAAAATATTTACAGTAACAAACTTGATCAATGCCATAAAACATTTTGAAAAATTAGGCTATTTGATCCTAGGGACAAGCGAGCATGCTGAGTCAATGCACACTGAGCTTGACTTAAATAAACCTATTTTAACAATTATTGGGTCAGAAGAAGAAGGTGTGAGAGAGAAAACGCTAGAGAAATGTTCCACTGTATGCACGTTATCCAAAAATGAAACTTTAAATAGCTTAAATGTATCTGTTGCTGCAGGTGTAATACTTTTTGAGATAGCAAGACAAAAATTAGAGTAAATTTACTCTATAATTATTAAGCATTAAGAGACCATTATAAATGTTAGTACAACGAACAATTAAAAATCCTATTAAAGCTGTTGGAGTAGGTCTTCACAGCGGACAAGACATGACTCTAGAGCTATTGCCCGCTCCAATAAATGCTGGCATTACTTTTATTCGCAATGATCTAGATCCGGAAATTGAGATTCCGGCCATATTTGAATTCGTAGGTGATACAACTCTCTCAACCTCTTTGTTTAAAGAAGGTTATAAAATTGGAACCATTGAACACCTACTTTCAGCAATAGCTGGCTTAGGAATTGATAACTGCATTATTAAAGTTAATGGTCCCGAAATTCCAATTATGGATGGCAGCGCAAGCCCGTTTGTTTTTTTAATTCAATCTGCCGGTCTAGTCGAGCAAGAAGAACTAAAGAAGTTTATTAAAGTAAAAAAAGAAGTTCGAGTTGAGCGAGGCGATACATATGCAGCCATTAAGCCATTTGACGGCTTTAAAGTATCTTTTGAAATTGACTTTGATGATGCAACTATCAAGCAACATTCGCAAAAGTCTTCAATTGATTTTTCATCCACTTCTTTTGTAAAAGAGGTTTGCAGAGCAAGAACCTTTGGCTCAGTTAAAGATATGGACTTCTTGCAGTCCCAAGGCTTAGCCTTGGGTGCCAGCGTTACAAATGCTATCGCTATTGGAGAAGGCGGCATTTTAAATGAAGAGGGATTAAGATTTGATGATGAGTTTGTGAAACATAAAATGTTAGATGCTATTGGAGACTTATATCTTCTTGGTCATAATTTAATTGGACAATTCTCTGGATATAAATCAGGTCATTCATTGAATAATGAACTGCTAAGAAAAATACTTGCATCAGAAGATGCATGGGAAGTTGTTACATTTGAAGATTCATCAATCGCCCCCATATCATATGTAAGAGCTCCATTTGGCGATGCAGAACAGTTATAAATAAAACTAACAGAGTTAATTACAATTTAAGATATGTCTTTCTTACAAAAAATATTTGGCAGCAGCAATCAACGTGCATTAAAAAAAATGCAGGTTCATGTTGATCAAATTAACTTACTGGAAGCTGAATACCAGAGCATGGATGATGCCGAGCTCTTTGCCCTAAAAGATAAGCTAGCAAAAAATTATGCCGATGATCTAAGCAATCTTATTCCTCATGCATTTGCTGCAACGCGAGAAGCAAGCGTCAGAACTACAGGCTTACGCCATTTTGATTCTCAAATGCTTGGTGGCATTGCTCTCGCTGATGGCAATATCGCAGAAATGAAAACTGGAGAAGGCAAAACTTTAGTTGCAACTCTGCCAGCATATCTCAATGCTGTCCAAGGCAACAAAGTTGTATTAGTAACAGTAAATGACTATCTTGCGCAGAGAGATGCGGAGTGGATGCGTCCTGTCTATGAGTTTCTAGGCCTGAGCGTTGGGGTGATTCACTCGAATCAAAATTTTGAAGAAAAAAAACATTCATATGAATGCGATGTAATTTATGCCACCAACGGAGAGCTAGGCTTTGACTACTTAAGAGATAACATGGCTCTTAGAGCTGAAGATAAGGTTCAATGTGCACTAGATTTTGCAATTGTAGATGAGGTAGATTCCATTCTAATTGACGAAGCAAGAACGCCATTAATTATCTCAGGACCAACGAACGAGAGCGCTGAATATTACGTTCAAATTAAAAAAATTATTCCAAAGCTTAAGCAGCAACTCAGAGAAGGAACCGAGGAAGAGCCATTATTAGAAGATGAGATTGGGCATTACATGATTGATGAAAAGAATCGGTCTGTAGAATTAACTGATGAGGGTTACATTGAAGTTGAGAAATATTTAGAAGATTTAGGTTTACTCCAATCTGAGGATAGTCTTTACTCAGTCAGCAATATTAAGATTATGCGGTATGTAAATGCCACATTAAAAGCTGCATATCTGTTTAAAAAAAATGTTCACTACCTTGTGAGAGGCCAAGAAGTCCTTCTTGTTGACGAACATACAGGCAGGACTATGTCAGGCAGAAGAATGAGCGAAGGAATCCATCAAGCGCTCGAGTGTAAAGAAAATGTTCCAATTCAAAAAGAATCGCAAACCCTTGCCTCAACGACTTATCAAAACTTTTTTAGATTATTTTCTCAGCTGTCAGGTATGACAGGTACAGCTGATACTGAAGCAGCTGAGTTTGCGGAGATCTATGGATTAAATGTATCAATTATCCCAACAAATCAGCCAATGGCGAGGATTGATAATGAGGACCTAGTATTTTTAACAAGAGAAGCAAAGTTCAAAGCGCTAATAGCAGAAATAGAGCTATTAAAAGAGAAAGAAGCGCCTATCCTTGTTGGCACAGCTTCAGTTGAATCATCAGAGGTAGTGTCTGAGCTATTAAAGAGAAAAAATATAGCTCATCAGGTTCTGAATGCTAAGCAACATGAGAAAGAGGCAGAAATAATAGCAAATGCAGGTAGGCCAGGCGTTGTAACTATTGCAACCAATATGGCGGGCAGAGGAACTGATATAGTTCTTGGTGGTATGAAGAGTGACGATGATTTGGAATGGGATGAACGTCATCAAAAAGTACTAGATGCTGGGGGACTTCATATCCTTGGAACCGAACGACATGAATCCAGGAGAATTGATAATCAATTAAGAGGTCGCTCAGGGCGACAGGGAGATCCTGGATACTCAAAATTCTTTTTATCATTAGAAGATGATCTATTGAGGCTCTTTATTACTGATAGTCGAAGAGCTCTGTTTGAACGGATAGGAATGGGTGATGATCATATTGAGCATAAAATGCTATCTAGAGGCATAGAAAATGCTCAAAAAAGAATAGAAAGCAGAAACTTTGATATAAGAAAGAGCCTCTTAGAATACGATGATGTTGCGAATGATCAAAGGCAGGCTATTTATTCCTTAAGATCCCAATTATTAGAAGAAGATAATATTTCAGAAGCTATAAATGATTTAATTTCGGAAGAAATGCATGTTATCTCTGAGGACTTTGTCCCTCTTGAATCTGTAGAAAGCCAATGGAGATTAGCGGAACTAGATAGGCATTTAACTGAACACTATTTAATTGAAGTAAATATTCAGAATCAAGTAAATCAGGATAAAAAATTAACACCAGAGCTCATTGCTGACTTGATTTCAAATACAGCAGCCATCAGGTACAAAGAAAAATATATCTCAATTGAACAGAATATTGCGCAATTAGAAAAGCAGGTAATGCTTCAGATCCTAGATGTCCACTGGAAAGACCATTTAGCTGAAATGGATCACCTCAGGCAAAGTGTAGGACTAAGAGCCTATGCTCAGAAGAATCCAAAAAATGAATATAAGCGTGAAGCCTTTGAAATGTTTGAAACTATGCTTAATGCAATTAATACAGAGGCGATAAAAATTCTTTTTAGATTAGAGATAGCCAGCGAGGAAGAGATACAAGAATTAGAACAGAGATCGCTTGAGGCACAAAAAAATAAAGAAATGAGATTGCAACAAGCGAAACCAGATTTAGA
>Ga0209715_1002489_pt1 | contig 13979 bp, 8 predicted proteins | sample COGITO_mtgs_1205_2_FD_184809 | JGI IMG/M metagenome (GOLD analysis project Ga0209715, IMG submission 184809) | Pelagic marine microbial communities from North Sea - COGITO_mtgs_120503 (SPAdes) (version 2) | ecosystem: Environmental > Aquatic > Marine > Epipelagic ...
GAGATGGCGGCAACGGTTGCGATATCGTGGGCAAAACCAAAGATCGGTACCTTGATACCAAGCTGATCACAAATTGGGGACCATAATGTGGCCATGCCCTGCTCCTCAGAATCGTTTCGGATGGTGTCGCTCTATCGTATCGCGCCAGTGCTGCGAATCAACCTGCTGAGGTCGATAAACGGTCAGTTAATCACTTGAGGGTGAAGACCGGGTTTGCGCATGTTAGTACCCATTCCGCGTTCGTTTGAGCGAGACTGTGCAGCTTGGAATGCGATCAAGCGCTTATGAGTGACTGCGGAGTCGGCTTATCCCGTTGGTGCAAAGCAAAGAGATTTCTCCCATGGAGACGGATGGCTGAGCCAATGCATCATCAACAAAGTCAAGCGAGGACTTAACCCGTCGCCTGACCTGAGAAGTTGAGCGTCGCGCGTAATTGATTCAAATACCAATTGGTAAAGGTGATCACCTTGCGTTCTTGATCGGAATATCGCCCCGGCTGATATCGGCTGGAGGCGATGCCGCGCTGATTGTTCTCAACAATGGTCTTGTCCTGGCGGGTGGTCACATCCCAGATCCAAATCATACGCTCGACATCAACGTTTTCGGCTTTGCCATCAACGAGCCAAATAATGTCCACCTCTGTAAAGGTTGCTTGCTTGGGCGTGAACCGGATTAACGCGGCAAAGTCATTGCAGGCAATAATGTGATTCAACGGGCCAAAGGATAAATGCATTCGACCGTGATCAAATTCTTGGCGATTGCCCATGAGGCAGGCAACCGGCTGCCCGTCTTCGGTTTCACTTAAGATGTCCTCGCGGTGAGGACGCTGCATATAAAACTTCATGTTCGCTGAATGGGCGTCATCATCCACGCATCCCATTGGCCGTCCAAGCGCTGCCGCGCGGGTCTCCCAAGCATCGAGCACGGGGGCAAACCGGACTGCTGCATCAACCGGCCCGGAGTTTGGACCGGCGCCGCAGGCGACCAGTGCATCGCGGTCGTGGCGGGAACAAAACTCAGGATGTGCGGTGACGCAGTGATAGCATTCGAGAAAATTTTCGACCACAAGTTTCCAGTTGGCGTGGGTCGGGTAGGCCGCCCGGTGGGCAACCTTTGCGGTGCCAAAGCCGTGAAACGCTAGCCAAGGCGCAAGCGCTGCAAATTCTTGATCAAATTCGGGGGCGTCTCCATCTGATAAGTTGAGGAAGATCAAGCCATGCCATATTTTAAGATGACAGGGATTGAGCGCATTCGCTGAAAAATCAAAGTCCTCGGGCATAAAGCGGGCGTTCTTTAGTGAGCCGTCGAGGTTGTAGGACCAAGCATGGTAAGGGCAGGTTAACGCCGCGCGCGCGCCTTCTTGCTCCAGACACAACAGCGAGCCTCGATGGCGGCACACATTGTAAAAAGCATTCACCGTGTCTGCGTTCTCGCGAATCACAATGATCGATTCCTGGCCGACTTCGTAAAGAAAATATTGTCCTTGCTTCGGAATGCGGCTGACGTGGTCTACGAGTAACCATTTTTGTTTGATGACGCGGGCCATATCCTGGCTGAACGCATCTTCCTGACAATAGAGTGCTTGGGGTAGGCTGTAACCGGCCTTGGCGGTATCGACAATGGGGATAAGCTTATCAGTCGTGAGCATTGTGCACCTCCTTCATACGGTTACGGTTGGCCCTGATGGTCAGCGGCGAATTTGGATGCTTTTGGCATCATAAAATGGGTTTAAAGAGACCTGGGCTGGAATCCGGACGCCGGCCACTTCAATTTCAAACTGCTTATTGCGCGTGGATGCTTCTGAACAGGTCTTATCCCAGGGGATATAGCCCAGCCCGATACAAGCGCCGAACGTGTAAGCAAAGGCGCCGGAGCTGATATGCCCGACAATTGCGCCGTCACACCAAATCGGCTCGTTGTGGTAGATCATGGCCTCGGGGTCGGCCAGTAAAAATTGCACCATCTTGCGGGCGATGCCCTGATCACGCTCTTGTAATAAGGCATCGCGGCCGATAAAACCGCCTGGCTTCTTCATCTTGACCGCAAAGCCCAAACCCGCTTGGAGGGGGGAGTCTTCATCCGTGATGTCGTGTCCCCAATGCCGATAGCCTTTTTCAATGCGCAATGAATTAAGGGCATGATACCCAGCGTGGGCAAGGTCGAAGTCTTTACCCGCCTCGGTCAGCGCGTCATAAACATGGGCGACAAACTCCGTTGGGATGTACAGCTCCCAGCCGAGCTCGCCAACGTAGGTGATTCTGGAGGCTCTAACCCGCGCGTACCCCAGTTCAATCTCCCGACTATAACCGAAGGCAAAGCCCTCGTTAGAAAGATCATCCGGGGTCATGGACTGCAGTAGGGCGCGCGCGTTGGGGCCCATAACAGAAATTACGCCCATGGCAGACGTCACGTTGGTTGCGATGCAATGCGCGTCATCTGGGATATGGCGCGTTAACCAATCAAAATCGCGGACTTCCGTTTCTGCGCCGCCGACAATGAGGTAACTCGCAGGTGTTAACCGGGTGACGGTTAGGTCTGCCTCAATACCCCCGCGCGGGTTCAACCACTGGGTGTAAACCAGCTTGCCAGGCGCGACATCGACTTCATTGGCGCAGATTTGATTCAGCACGGTCATCGCGTCTCGGCCTTCAAGCCGAAATTTTGAAAACGAGGATAGATCGAACAGCGCGACGTTTTCCCGCACGGCTTTGCATTCCGCCGCGGTATGCTCAAACCAGTTTTGGCGACCAAAACTGTACTCATAAACAGGCTCGGTGCCCTTTGGTGCATACCAGTTCGGGCGCTCCCAGCCAAAGGCTTCACCATGACAGGCGCCTTGAGCGACCAGCCGATCAAATAGCGGGGACTTACGGATGCCTCGAGCGGTTTCGTATTGGCGATAAGGCCAATGAGAGGCATACAGCAAACCGAGACTTTCACTGACCCGGTCATGTAGGTACTGGCGGTTATTCTGGAAGGGCATGTTGCGCCGGACGTCGACTTCCCATAAGTCCACCGGCGGGTGCCCTGCGCGGACCCATTCTGTCACGACTTTGCCAATGCCACCCGCAGACTGCAGACCAATCGAGTTTAGGCCGGCTGCGACAAAACAGTTATCGAGCTCGGGCGCTTGCCCAAGGTGATAGCGAACGTCTGGGGTAAAACTTTCCGGGCCACAAAAGAATTTTTGGATGCCGGCCGAGGCAAGGGCGGGGATGCGGTGGATGGCATCCTGCAGCACCGGCGCCATGTGCTCAAAATCACCGTCAATCTCATCAAAACAAAAGTCCGGACTGATGCCGCCCATACCCCAGGGCTTGGCGTTGGGCTCAAAGGCCCCGACCAACAGTTTGCCGGCATCGTATTTATAGTAGGCGCAGGCGTCATAGTCGCGGAGCACGGGCAGATCCGGCGTTAAGCCCGCGACGGACTCGAATAAAACGTAGTAGTGCTCGCAGGCATGTAAGGGCAGGTTGACGCCAATCGATGCTGCCAGATCCCGAGACCACATGCCGCCGCAAATAACGACATAATCAACGCCTAAATCACCGGCCGTGGTTTGCACGCCCGTTACCTTTTTGCCATCTTGGACAATGCCTGTGACTTCGGTATGGGTGAAGATCTTGACGCCGCCAGCGCGGGCGCCCTTGGCAAGGGCTTGGGTCACATCCACCGCATTGGCGTAGCCATCGCTCGGGATATGAATACCGCCCAAGACATCGCTGGTATTGAGCAGCGGATAACGCTCACCGATTTCGGAGGTGCTTAGAACATCAACGGGCAGGCCAAATACCTTGGCCATCGACGCACTGCGCTTTAGTTCTTCGAGGCGGGCGCTTTGCGTTGCGATCGAAATAGAACCGCTTTGGCGGTAACCGGTTGCTTGCTGGGTTTCGGCTTCCAAGGTGCCGTAGAGTTCGCTGGTGTAGCGCGCTAATTTAGTCATATTGACCGAAGGCCTGAGCTGGCCAACCAGACCGGCAGCGTGCCAGGTTGTGCCACTCGTGAGTTCTTTGCGTTCAAGCAACACAACATCAGACCAACCCATCTTGGCGAAGTGATAGGCCACCGAGCAGCCGATGACACCGCCGCCAATAATGGCCACGCGCGCGTGGCTCGGTAGGCTACTGCCGCTGGACTGATTGTTTGTGGCGTCAGAGCCTTTTGAGGTTGGAGGACTCATCAGGCGCGCTGTCGCGCGTTACTGGGATCCCAAACGGGCTCAGCCAGAACGGTTGCGGGATAACGCTCGCCCAATATTTCAACCTCAAAAACGGTGCCGGGGGCGCTATGGGCGATCGCCACATAGCCAAAACCCAGGCTTTGGTCGGTTCGATGACCATAGCCGCCTGACGTGGTAACGCCGATACAGCGTCCATCGCTGTAGATGGGCTCGCCGCCGCGCACATCGGCAGTGCCTGCCTGAACCGTGAGGTAGACCAGTTGGATTGATCGCCCAGCATCGCGCTGCGCGAGCGTTGCGGCGCGGCCGTTAAAATCGGGCTTCTTGTCGAAGCGGATGAAACGTTCCATATCGGCATCGAGTAAGGTCACTTCGTTGGTGAGTTCCGCGCCCCAGCCGCGATAGCCTTTTTCAACTCGCAGGCTATTAACCGCGTACAAACCAAAATTGGCGATCCCGAAAGGCTGGCCCGCCTGCCAAAGGGCATCGTAAAGGGTTGTTAACTGCGCGATCGGTGCGTGCAGTTCCCAGCCAAGTTCCCCGACATAATTCATCCGCAGTGCTCTCACGGGGACCCCTGCAATGGTGATTGCTTGGCCGGTAAACCAGCGGAACGCCTCAGTGCTAAAATCTGCTGTGCTGCACGCTGATAGGAGGTCTCGAGCTCGGGGCCCTGCAACCACCAACAGGCCCCAATCGTCGGTGACATTCTGGATTGAAACCTGCTCGTTGGCCTGCAGTCCTTGGATTAAATGATCCAGATCGCGCGTTTCCGCACTGGCGGCAGACAGCACATAGTAAAAATCCGCGGCAATGCACGTGATCGTCATCTCACCTTGAATGCGGCCTTGGTCCGATAGAACATGGGTCAGCGTGATGCCGCCTTGCTTTGAGGGAATGCGGTTGGCGCAAAGACGGTTCAGGTAGGCACGTGCATCGGGACCGCGGACCTCGTATTTTGCAAATCCAGTAAAGTCCATGATGCCAACTCGATCCCGAACGGCTAGGCACTCATCGCGCACAACCTCGAAGACGTTGTTACGGTGATAGCTGTAATCCTCGTCCCGGCCGTCCAATGAAAACCATTTTGGACGCTCCCAGCCGAAGGTTTGGCTGTGGACAGCGCCTTGCGCTTTTAGGGTTTCATACAGTGGGCTGGTGCGTTGTGCGCGGCCTGCCGGCAGTTCCTCTGATGGGAGCGGGGTTACAAAGGTGTTGCAGTAATCTTGAAAGACCGTGGCCCTTAGGTAGGGATCATCTGCAAACACCCCAAAGCGGCGGGGATCCAAACCCGTCATGTTGATATCGGCGTCGCCATAGAGCATCCATTGCGCAAGGTACTTGCCGCAACCAGCGCCTTGGGCGATCCCGAAGGACGCGCCGCAACAAAGCCAGAAGTTCTTCAAGCCAGCGACCGGACCAAGCAGTGGCGGCCCGTCCGGCGTGTGCGAGATGGCCCCGTTGAAAATTTGCTTGATGCCCGCATCGGCTAAAACCGGCATGCGCTCGAGTGCATTGCCAAGCCAGGGCATCAGGCGGTCTAAATCCTCAGTGAAGAGTTCGCTCTCGGAGGCCCATTCTGGGACCCCTTTGGGCGCCCAGGCTTCAACCGCGCCCGTGTGCTCATAAATGCCGATCAGGCCCGAATTTTGTTCTTGCCGAAAGTACCCGGCGGTTAGGGAATCCCGCATTACCGGGATTTCGCGATCACGCTCAACAAAGGCCTGGATCGGATCGGTAATTAAATAGTGGTGTTCCATGTTAATGATGGGGACATCTGCGCCGACCATTTGCGCAACTTGGCGGGCATAACAGCCCGCGGCATTCACGACGGTCTCGGCAATGACCGTGCCTTTTTCTGTGACCACTTCCCAGTTGCCGCCGGGCTGCGCGTTGATGGCGATGACTCGGTTGTAGCGCGCTATCTTGGCGCCCATTTGGGTGGCGCCCTTTGCCATGGCGTTGCAGAGCCCGGAGGGATCCGCGTGACCATCCTCTGGCGTCCAGGCTGCGGCGATCACGCCATCGGTCACCAAGAAAGGATTGAGTTGTTTGATTTCATCAACGCCAATGATTTCCATTGGGAAGCCTGCATTGGCCCCAAAGCCGCGAACATATCGAAACCAGTCAAGGTCCGCTTGGCTGCGGGCGAGTCGCAAACTGCCGGGTGCATGCCAGCTCACGTACTGGCCGGTTTTGGCCTCGAGGGTAGGGTAGAGCTGATTCCCGTAAGCATTGATTTTGGCAAGGTTGTAGTCGCCTACAAAATTCGGACATTGGCCGGCTGCATGCCAAGTTGAGCCGGAGGTGAGCTCCGCTTTTTCAATGAGGAGGACGTCTGTGCAGCCTTCTTCGGCGAGGTGATACAGCAACCCCGTTCCCATAATGCCACCGCCAACGATGACGATTTTTGCGTGACTCTGCATAGTAGCTCCCGGCGTTGCGTCATCCAGTTGGCGCGAAATTTAAGATCACGCAAATTCGCGACAATCGAAAATTACTACCCATTTTGCTTGGAATCAATGAAATTCATCCTGGACTTAAAAATTTTTCGTCGGAGGCGATCAGCCTGCGTAGAGGCGGCGCTTAGGACCATCGCGCAACCGCGTCAACTGGGCCTGATTTGCCCCTTGCCTGCGGTAATCAGACAGCTCGGGTATGCAATCACTTGCATCCAAATCTTTATGGTTTCCGCTGCCCCGGAACTGTGAAATAGTAATGCTCTTTTTTGTGTTAATGACGAGGCGCTATGAGCGAATTCACCTACACCGGAATCGTGACGGGATTGTCACTGCTCGTTTACTACTACACCTTGTACCAATCCGGCATGGCCCGGGGGCGCTTTGGGGTGCCAGCACCGTCACACGACGGGCCCGAGGATTATCAGCGCTACGTTCGAGCGCACCTGAATACGCTCGAGCACCTGGTCTTATTCGTGCCGTCGCTTTGGTTGTTCGCGCTGGCGGTCGACCCTTTTTGGGCCGCTGGGATTGGGGTGTTTTGGCCCATCGGCAGGCTTCTTTACGCGCTGGGTTATTATCAGGCGCCTTCGAAGCGAATGCTGGGATTGATGATGAGCATGCCGCCTATTTATATTTTTGTATTAGGGGCTCTGATTGGGTTTTGCTTGGACCTTTACAACGGTTAAACCTAAGTTGAGCGGTTCGCGTGGGCGGCTGTGCAGCGATCGGCATGGGTCGCCAAAGGCAAGTCGGTCTCAGGGCGATCCGGTAGGGCGCCCTTGGCGGGTTTTAGCCGCCCGGCCACATGCTTCAGCTTCAGGCGCTGGTGCGGCGCTTACCGAGATTTGAGTTGTAAGATAGCCTGTCTAAGCTCCGATGCTTGGATCAGACCAGGGTACCTGGCATCTGCTAGGGCCAGACTCTTCAGGGCGACGTCCACATAACCGAGCGCCGATTCCCGTTGATTGAGCTTGAATGCCGCGATCGCGGCTGCAAGGTTGGCTTGGGGCATTGCAGGACATCGGCCAAGCACCGTGTCTGCAAGTGCTAAGGCCTCACGCAGCCGGCCCAAATCGAGCGCGAACTGCGATAGCCTTAAGGCTTGAGGCCAATCTTTAGCGCCGGCTTGATCTGAAAATTTTAGGGCGGAATAGGCGTTAAGGGTATTGCCGGCTCGATACGCTGTCTCGGATGCGATCAGCAGCTCGGCGAATGCTATTGCTGAGGTTGATCCGATCGCGTTCGCAGCCTCTCGGTAGGCTGCCCCGACCTCGGTCAGGGCGGTGCTCGATATTTGCTCAGGTAGTTGCCGAGCGGATAACAAAAACTGAGCGCTTTGGCTCGCCAGCGCCAGATGCGGTGCGGCAGTGTTCACGAGGTTGCTGAGCAGTTGATCGGCCTGATTAAAGTCACCGCTTGCAAGGTAGGCTTGGCTCAATGCAAATCGAGATTGGTCGGGGTTATCCTGGGCTCGCGCTTGGCGGAGTTCGGATTCGATTTGAATAATCAGCGCGTTGATTTGGCCTGAATACAATCTGAACTGATGCTCGGCTTCCCGAATCACGGGGTCCTCATCAAGCAGGTTGCCACGAGCCTGTTGGAGCGTCGTCTGGGCTGTTTCTAATTGGCCATCACACATTAGCCAAAGCGATTGCGCGGCAAGATACCGGGGATTGTTCGAGTCGTCCTGTAACAGTTGTTCATAATAGACGCCCGCTTTTTGGTGCTGACCCGTATTGATTAGTAGCCGGGCCATATCGAGGAGCGTGCTTTCCGCGTTGGGGCTTTGCGCCTTGAGTCGAGCGCGGGCCAAATCCCATTGCTGATCTAACAGATAACTGTGCGTGAGCTCATGCTGAACGCGGTCTTTCAGCGCATCACTTGCAGCGGGCGCGTCGGCCTCTAAGCGCACAAGGTGCTGAATGCTGCTTTTGTGATCGCCGACTTTTCGGGCGCTCAGGGCAAGGGCTAAGCGCGGGTAGGGATCTTGGGGCGCGGCGATCTGCCAAGTTTCAAGCAATGCTTTGTTTTGAGCAAAATCGGGGGTGACGAAACCATAGTAGTAATGGTCAGCACGGAGTTGATCAAGCTTTGAGAGTGAGGATGCGTGCTGGTGCGCCATTTCAATCGCGCGCTGCCAAAGCGTTGGGTCCGCATTGCGGTCCGTCAACTCTGCGAGCATCAGCCAAGCGTCACTGAAATTTGGCGCCAGCTCAACGGCGCGGATCAGCGCGCGGGTTGCCGCCGTCGGTTGAGGGTCTGTCCAGAAGCGGATTAACGCCTTGGCCAAATGATTCACCGCGATCGGATTCAATGCCTGGACGCTGGTTTGAGTTAAATTGCTCTGGGCATGTCGATTAATTGCTTGAATCAACTTCTGACTGAGATTGATGACGGCGGCGCTTTGATCACTCGCGTGGGACAAGAACAGGGTTTCGCCAAAAATGATGGTGTCGTCTGCGCCGGTTTTCAAAAGAAGTTCAGCCGAGATGGACGCATCATCCTGGGTGAGCTTGCCGGTTAAATAATAATCTGCCTGTTCGGCGTCAACGTGCTGAGCGCTTACGGCGTTTGATACTGCGAAGGGGTTGACGTACCAATTGTCGCGGCCCCGGCGCTGGAAAATGCCAGTCACAATTGCGCCACTCACTTCATTGATTTGATGCCCAACAAGGAAGGGCATCGCGATGGCCAGGACCTGCTGCGTAGGATCAGTAGTTTGCGTAAAGGACAAGGGTAGGAGGCTAATCCGAATCGGCCCGCCTAAGAGCGCGCGTTTTTGGACGGCAGTTAAGGCCGGCTGCGTCGTTTGGACATGAGGGCCATCAGCTGTGACCTCGCTTGGTGCGTCGGATGATGCCAGATCGAAAACCAAACTATAACTGAGCGCGAGCACCGGTAATGCAGCAGTGCAATACAATAAAATTCGACCGAAAAGAGTTTTGAGATTGACATCGAAGGCGAGCATTAACATCAGCGGAATGCCGGCGAGGATGGTGATCAGGTAGTTCGTTGTAAACGAGCTGGGCAACCCAAATCGATCTTCAAACAAACTTAACAATTCGGCGCCACCGGCGCAAAAACCAATTAAATAAGTGAGTAAAAAGCCTGAAACTCTTGGCCAGGAAGTCGCAAATGTATGGCGGTTGATGGTGTTCATATCAGAATAATCTGAGGTTGTGGCAAGGCTGGTGGGTAAGTCGCTGACCGTTGAAGGGCTTGCGTCAGTCCGGGAAGTCATGTCGGCATGGCAGTCCACCTTGTGTTAGGCCAAAGAGCTTATCGCATTTAGCATCAGAATTTCGGTGATTTGTTTAAATATTTCGCCAAGTTTTTAGCAGCTTCTATGACTGAATCGGGTGTTATGTGGGCAGCATGTTTTATCGGGTTATGTGCCGGGCCTGTTGATACCCGTGTTACAGCCTCCTGGGTGGTTGGTGCGGGCGCAATCGAGGCGCGCTCTTATTAAGTCTTCTCAACAATACGCAGTCATGGCGCTCTTTGATGCCTCAAATTTGATCGGCTCTGAAGCTTCTGGATCGTTGGTTGTGCTAGCTTTTAAACCTCTTTCCCGCTAGTTTTGTCGAAACGGCGGTAGTTGGGTCTCTGCTGACGAGCCTGAGGTTAAGCGTATTGTCATGCTATCCAAAGCGCTCGACAAGCTGCGGTGTCCATTCTGGTTGTGTATAAAAATTTAGACTGCGTGTTGTTTGAGAAGAATCATTAAAGGTATGGGATGCGATGAGCGTTATTCGAGTGCTGGTAGTGGCAGGATTTGTTTTGTTTTGGCAGCAGGCACAATCTGCGGGTGCCACGGCCCCCAGCTTTCAGTGTGATGCCGAGTGCTCCTCGCAGGAGACGTTGGGTCATCTCGATGCGCTGAAAGCAGCATTGTCGAGCCTAAAGCTGGATCGGGCTAATTTAGAGCGTGATGAATCTGCCCTGCAGCAGTTGCTTGTTGTTGCCCGGGAAGGCTGTGCCGAGTCGGCCGGTCGGTCGAAAAATTTTAGTGCAGGCAGACCAACGGATTCTAAAGACCGTAACAAAGTCCAGCGCGTGATTCGGTCGGGTTCGACCAAGTCCAGCACCTCAAACGTTGAGGCATCGTGTCCAGAAGTTCTCGCCTTAGAAAACAAAATGCAGTTGACCATTGCAGCACAGGATGTGAGCCGGCGTGATATTGCGGCGCTTGGCGAGCAGGAGATGCAATTAAGGCGGCATCTCGCCTCAGCAGTCGATGCTGAAAATAAGGCAGTCTTGGCGAAAGGGACGGCGCCGAAAGTCGTTGTCGCCGCTGCGGACCGTGTGCTGACATCGGCGGCGAACCCCGCAGCCCAGCAACCTAACAATCCAAGTGCGGGTGCGGCGCCGGTTCAGGCGCTCGCAAATATTGAATCCGTCAGAGTCCTTAACCCGCGTCAGTTACCCGCGACCGATGCGGCGCAGATTACCGCGACGACTCCGACACTGACACCGGATACCTCGCTTGCGGGTCTGGCGCTTGCTCGTCAAAGCCGCTGGCTCGATCAAGAATCGCTGTGCACGGCTACCCTGGCGCAGCATGTCGCTTATCCGGTTTTTTAAGATGTAAGACTGATCCCTTAATGAGTCAGTGAATTGCGTCCAGCGTAACCCTAAAGGGTCCCTTAGATCGATTTCAAAAATTGGATGATCGCGGCATTGGTTTCAGCGGGGGCTTCTTGTTGAATCCAATGGCCCATGCCGTCAATGAGGGTGATGTCGCCCAACTGCTGCATGACCGGCGACATCATGGCCTGCAAGGCGGTGGTATCGGCGCCTTGGATGACAACATCCTGCGCGCCAGAGACGAAGGCCGACGGCATGGCGATGACGGGGTCCAAGCTTTCCGTGATGGTCCAATTGCGGTCGAAATTCCGGTAGTAGTTGACCCCACCCCGAAATCCGCTGCCCTTAAATTCGTTTACGAAGTAGGCAAGGTCGTCCTCGGACAGCCAAGCCGGTTGCTCTAATACTTCACCCAACCGGTCGATCCAGCCTCCGGCGCGCCGCTTTGGGTCGGTAATCAGAGCCGGTGCTCGTGGAGAATCTGGGGAAGCGTAGAGCCTTGATAAAATGCCTTGGGGATCTTGGTCGTACTCCGCTTCGGCAACGCCTAGGTTATTGCCGTCCAGTTCATTGTGGTAGAGGATGTAAAAGAAATTGTCGCCAAAGGCCGCTTTAAAGCTTTCAAGGGGCGCCTGTTTTGCCCGGCCGCCATAAGGCACGCTCATCCCCATAACCCCATTAATTCGATCCGGATGTAGTAGGGCGGTATACCACACCACCATCGAGCCCCAGTCGTGACCAATGATGGTTGCGGTTGCTTGTTCGAAATGATCAATTATGCCCACAACATCTTTAGCGAGGTGATCGATACGATAAGCCTCGGGTTCGGCCGGCGCGCTGGTGCCGCCATAACCCCGCATATCGGGCGCGACAGCGTGATAACCGGCATCTGCTAGAGCGATCAGTTGGTGCCGCCAGGAATACCAAGACTCGGGCCAGCCGTGGATCAACAAAACCAACGGGCCCTCGCCAGCATGCGCCAAGCGCATGTTGATGCCGTTACTTTCGATCTGAGTAAAGTTGATGTCGGTCATGAGAGGGTCCTTGATCTGGCGTGATCCAAGCCTATCAAAGGCTTGCTGAGATTAATATCAACGGGGCCTGTGCGCTTTTCTCTCGCGGCTGGTAGGGCCTTTATTTGAGGCAACCAAAAGGCTTGGTTTGCGGCATACCTTGTCTTTTAAGTGATGGGCTTTTAGGCGATGGGTTTTTAGTCGATGAGCTTGTTATAGAGGCGCTGTGGGGACACTAAAGGATTCGATTGGCGGTTGATCGAGGGCAGCCCGGTGTTAAGATAATGTTATGAAGTTTCTGTCGATCATATTGCTCGGTCTTGCATTGAGCTCGATGCCTGCCGCGAGCCGATCAGAGTCCGTTTCCTTAGACATCGATGGTGATGGCCAGGCAAGGGCTCTCACGGATGGCCTGTTAATCATTCGGTACCTTTTTGGCTTTAATGGAACGGCTTTGGTTGCCGGTGCGCTTGGCAGCGACGCGACGGTGACCACGGCAGATGCGATTGTTGCGCGTTTGGACACGCATAAAGCAGCTTTTGATATCGATGAGGACGGATCAACGCTCCCGCTCACCGATGGCCTGCTGATTATTCGATATTTGTTCGGGTTTCAAGGATCCGCGCTCGTGGCTGGCGCGCTTGGGGATTCGGCCGTGCGGACTGATGCGACCACGCTCGTCAATTTTCTTGATGCGCTTGCGTCAGGGGCATCGGATGGGCCAGGCCAAGACGCGCAGGTGACGGCTGAAGACTACTTCAAGGCTTCGGTTTCCGAAATTTTATTGGCGAATTGCCTGAGTTGTCATAACGCAAACGGGATCGCCAAGGGCACGCGCTTAGTGTACGTGGATGAGGCCGGGTCGCAGCAAAACTACGAAACCTTGCGGGGCTTTATTGCCCAGGGCAATAATGGCGCGCTGCTGCTCAGCAAACTTCGAGGTGTGAGCCACGGCGGCGGCGCGGTGTTTACCCAGAGCGCGCCGGAATATGAGATCTTTAGATCGTTTGTCGAGCGGGTTGAGGTAGAAGCGGGTTTGTCCGGTAGTACGGTCAAAACGCCGATTGCAACGGACGGCTTTTTCAAGGGCACCCGGCTCACAAGCAGTGCCGAAACCTTGCGGCGTGCGGCCATTCTCATGCTGGGCCGTAATCCAACCGAGACCGAGTATGCCCAACTCGACGGTGATGATGAGGCGGCTTTAAAGACAGCCCTGCGGGGACTGACCCGGGATCCTGGGTTTCACAATTTCCTAGCCCGCAGTGCTAATGACCGATTGCTAACGGATGCCTTTCTTGAGGGGCAGCCGATTGATCAATCATCACTGGAGGGTCCTGGTTATTATCCAATTGGAAATCAAGAGTTTATTGCTGAACAAGCCAAGGCGGGAGAACGGTTTTTTCACTGGCCTAAATACGATCATTGGCGCTGGGGCTTGGCGCGTTCAGCCGTTGAGTTAATCGCTTATATCGTCGAGAACGACCGCAACTACCAAGAGGTGGTAACGGCAGATTACATGATGATGAATTACGCGGTGAATGACTTTTTAAACGGCGGCGCTGAATTCGAGCTGGGTGATCCTGAGCAGATCTCCTATTGTCAGAAGTTTCCTGATGCGCCTTGCATCGATCACCGGCAATTCAAGCCTGGGCAAAACCGAGGCCAGATTATAAAAGATCAGTTTCTTACCTCGGAAGACACCGCGTTCCAAACCAGCTTAGTCACTGAACATTC
>Ga0209715_1002497_pt1 | contig 13947 bp, 31 predicted proteins | sample COGITO_mtgs_1205_2_FD_184809 | JGI IMG/M metagenome (GOLD analysis project Ga0209715, IMG submission 184809) | Pelagic marine microbial communities from North Sea - COGITO_mtgs_120503 (SPAdes) (version 2) | ecosystem: Environmental > Aquatic > Marine > Epipelagic ...
TAGAGCTTTATAGTGTTTACGTTTAATCTTCATACAAATTTATAAAATATACTTCTCCATCTGTTTCTATTGTGGCATTCGCTGCCCAAATAGTAATATAACCATTCATGTACTCAGTTACCATATAGAGTTGACCATCCTCATGCACTTCTAAACAATAGCTATATACGTTCTCCTCCATGCTCCTCCACTAATCTATTGTATCCTGCTATCATTCTTTGATAGTATCTTTGCTTGCATATTCCACAACCTAGATTCAATCTAATATTTTTATCCTCCTCAATATATTTAAGAAATAAAGCAGCTATTGCCTTGTTTATCTTAGGGTCTCTACTTATAGCATTCAGCTTTTTGTAGGCTTTTAAATATGGTAGGTAGTCTTTTATCTCGTCAAATAATGGATGCTCTTGTTTTATTCCTGTAAACGGGGTTAACTCCTCTACTCCATGCGCTACATCAGGCATCGCATCTAACCACTCTAAGAGAACTTGTTTAGGCATTCCCTTAGTGTTTATTCCTAGCTTAGTTGCATAGCTCTTTAAAGCTCCCCATTTTAGTTCTCTGTAATCCATTAGTCTTGTTTTGCGAAGTATAAAAATATAACCATATAACTCAAGTCCATAAATACAATAGTAAAAGCTATACCTATCCAGAAAGACAAACAATAAGCACAGCTCACAGGCTTAAAATCTAAAGTGTAAAGTATCTTACTAATCGGCTCATAAACATATTTAAACCCCTCTTTAGTTGAAAAGGTTTGTTTAAATAGACTAGTCCATCCTAGTATCGCCAGTATTGATATTATAATTATGCTCATTTGTTTTGTTTTCTTAATTTGTTATAAATGCTTTCCATTCGTTCCTTAGCTGTTGCTCTGTGGATTCCTGTGTGGTCTGAGAATAGTTTTATAGATAAGTTTCTTTTAACTATTTCTTCGACCCAAATACGCTCCATTTCGTCTAACTGTTTAACTTGCTCTAAATACTCCTTATAAACATTGTTACTAATATACGGAATATCTTTTAACTTTAAGTAATCTAGCTCTGTAGATTCTTGCAAAACATTGTCAAAGTGCAAACGGTTAAACTCAGAACCAGACAAGTGAAACATCTTATAAGCTACCACAAATATAAACCCATCTATTTTGTTTAGGTTACTAGGCAGCTCATGAGTCAAAAAATATATGTTAACCTCCTGAGATAAGTCTTTCCAAATGTCAGAATGTTTGCAAATATTCTTACAAGCTGTTTCTATTACAAGCTGTTTCTCTTTTATAAAACTTTCGTTCACGTTTGCAAATATACTAAAATTATTTAATCAACTACAACTATGTTTTTACGTAAATCATTCATAGATGTTTCAACTAATAGAGATAGTTCTTCTAGCTCATCTTCTGTAAAATTAGCTTCAAATTTATTTAGTATGCTTGTGCCTTGTCTTATCCAGTTATTAAATAGTTGCTTTGCTCTTTGCTTTTCTACTCCTATTAACATACTTTTCTGCTCTATAGTTGCTTTGAATAGTCCGATTAATATTAACCATTCTACTGCGTTTTTATCTTCTAGTGTTTTCTCCATTGGTGGGTTTATTTTGTCAATGTGTTTTAAGAGGTTTAACTGCTTCATATATTATTAACAAAATATATTTGCTTTTCTTCATTACAACTACTTAACTCTATATAAGTTTTGTTTTCTTCAGGAAAAGTGTGTATGGCAAAGTGGCTTTCGCTTAACAACCATAGTCCAGTCCATCCTTGAGGTTTAAAGTAGTGCTCTTGAAAACTTAGAACTCCAAAATCGCTAAAAATTAATAACTCATTAAACTTATCTTTTAATTTCTTTGGGTTAGTTTCCTCTAGCCATTGGCTATGCTTAAATATTTCCGCTTTCATTGTATATTGCTCTTTAATCATAATGCTCATTTTTTGGTATTAGTTCGCTAAAATTTTCTTTTATTTTCTTTGGGTCTCCTTTATAAAACACTAATACGTTTTGATGTCTCCTGCCTACTTTTCTGCCTGAGTTCATGTGTCTACCTGTTCTCATTGGCAAAGTACCAACACTATTAACTAAAATAATATCATTGTAAAACATATACCCAGCTTCAACCATTAAAGCAATAGTTTTACCTACTAGCTGAATATACTCGCCTTTTTTATTTCTTACTTCACTTGTTACAACTACAGCAAACCTATCGTTTTTCAACTTCTTATATGTATTCTGTAATATTTTAGAGTACATTTTAAAAAAATCTTCATGGCTCATTGTACTTAAATCATCCTCTAAGTCGCTATATACTTCTAAGTCTGCATAAGGAGGGCAGCTAAAAACAAAATCTTTACTTTCATTCTCAATATATTTATCCATATTTTCAGAGCTATCACAAAAATATTTAGCGGGCAAACCATTAATATCACATTGTAGTTGATTAAAACTAGCTTGCTCCTCTCTTAATTCTATCCCCTCAAAAGGTCTTTTTAAAAAAGCACTAACAAAACCAAAAACAGTATCGCCTGCGAAAGGGTCAAAAGTTTTAAAGTTTTCCTCTGTAAACCACTTAATAATTAATTCAGCAAGTACAGAATCTAAAATACTACTACCTTGCATTTTGTTCATCACATCCTTTTTACTTTCAGAGCCACCTAAAACCCCTTCTCTAGCTTGTCCTTTGTCATTAATTAAAACATTCCATCTTTTTTTTCTTTTTTGCCAGTCTCCATCTACTGTATTTAAAATTGAAAAGGGCGCGACTCCAAAATAATCGCTCATAGTTCTTTTTGGGTCTGTTATTTTATTCCCAAATAAATCATAGTTTTCTGTTTTCATAGTTATTAGTTTAGTTTATATCTGCAATTTTAAATAGAATATTTCACTCTACCTAATTTTTTTATAACTTCTTAATCTTATCTTTATAAATTACTTTTAGCTCTATCAATTCTGGTATGCTGTACTTCATAGGCTTGCCTCTTAGCTTCTTTAGTTCTGCAAACTTACATAAACCTATTCTATTAGGTAGCCTTTCGGTATAGTCTAATAATGCTCCATGTCTGTGTTGATTGCAATATACACATTGTCCCTGAATATTGTCTGTATTGAATCTTAATTCTGGATTGCCTCCTGCGCTGTAGTAATGTCCTGCATCGTACTTTCCAATTAATGGAGTGCCACAGCTTATACATCCTTTGTCCTTATCTCTTAGTCTTACATATTTGTTTACTATTACCTGTAGCTCCTTAACATGGTCGGAATAAGTTTTTAGCTTATCCTTTAATACTTTCTTTTCTGCTTTCCACTCTTTGGCTTTTACTTTGTTTGTCCATTCTAAAATACAGCTAGGTTCTAAGCAAACTTTTTGGAGGAAGTACTTTGGTTCAAATTTATCTTTGCAAACTTTACAGCGTGGCATATTCTATTTTAAATTTATTTTCTACCACATTAAAACGTGGTCTAACAGTTTGTAAGTTTCATTAAAACGAAAACTTACATTTGTGTTATGTACAATATAGGCTTAGTTTAGTTCTTTTAATTAAGTTTAGTACTTAACCAAAAAAAAGAAAAAGCCCACGCTCCTTTGTTTTTATTAAAACAATTTGGTTTGAGATTTGTAAACATCAAAAGCGTTTAATCCATCTTTGAAATATTTACTATCTATTTCTATAATGTCAAGGTCAAAACCTTCTGAATCACACGCTATTGCATTTGTGTGGCTACCTCCGTGAGTGTCTATTATTCTATCTCCTTCTTTTGCGTAAATTTGTAATATCCATCTATACAAATCAACAGGTTTTTGTGCTTGGTGTATCTTTCCTCCTTGTGCTTTTCTAATTGCATTTTCCTTGTGTATTCCATATCTAAAGACTTGGGCTGGTTTTTTCAATCCCATACTTACCCAAGCATATTCAGCACTTGCAAAATTTGGCATATATTGCTGTTTATCCCAAACGCAAAAGTATTCTGATGGTGGTAATTCAAAATTGTTTGCTCCCCAAATTATTTGATTTTTAGATATTCTAAACAGTTCGTCAAAATATTCTTTTGTTGGTTTTTCATTATTCCAATTTTGCCCATCTTCACTTTTAAAACTTCCTCTTTTTGCATATACTCCAGTAGTTTCTTTAGATGCTTTTTTAAACCTCTCTAATCCATAAGGAGGGTCAACTATTGCTAAGTCGTAATAATTATCGGGTTTAGTTTTCATAAACTCTATATTATCACAATTAAAAAAATTAATCCCTCCCCTTTTTTCTTTTTTTACTTCTGTCATTTTTATTAAGTTTTGTGCTTTAAGTCGCCTATACAGTACATAACACTGTATAAAAAACATTAAAACGATTTTTTATACTATACGTTAGGTGTAATATTCACTAAGGTCAATGCTATTATCAACTTCATTGCCAAAAACCGCCCAGCCTTTTCGCTCACGTCTTGCAAACATTTCTAGTCGGGGTTCTTCGCTTACCGTTTCAATTAAGTCTTGGAAAAATTCAGGTTTTTTACTGTGTGCTTTCCACGCTCTTGATACTTCCCACCAAGTACTATCTACTCTTGTAACCTTTGGCATTTTTCCTTTTCGTGCAAGTATTAAAAATTCAGTTGTAGGGCAGTAAACCCCTCCTTGTCCTGTACCCATAGGTTTCTTGCACCAAGTCAATGTTTGGCAGTATTTTAAATCCCACGCTTTTAATACGGCAAAAGTATCGGGTAAATATTTTTGTGTAGTCCATACATAAACCTCGCAATTATCATTAGCCATATTATTAATAGGTAACTCTTTTATTTGCTGTATAGTCATCCAATCATAAGGCAAATCACTTTCTTTGGGTACGTGACCTTTATAATTTGGCTTACTCGCTTTGCCCCATTTGCCGTATTTCCAAGGCGGGTCTATTACTATCGTTTTATATTTCATATTTCGTTCTTTTAATCCGTTCATACTACACCTAACAATGTATATAAGCCATACAAGCACAGGCTCATATACTTAACGTTAATTTAACTGGTCTTTAATATATTGGATATACTTCTCTGTGTACTTTTGGTAGAACTCTGCAAACTGTTCTTTAGTTGGCTCTTTGCTCATCTTCTGTTTACAGTATAAATACAATACATTTCTTAGTCTTTCGCTCTGAGTCTTTCCATTTGGTTTGTCAAGTACAACTTTGTCTATTTGGTTTATTTCATCTGTAGAAAGTCCTTCGCTATCTTTAAAGTATAGTATTCCGTTACTGTCTAGTAGCTTATCTACTTCCATTAGTTCTGTACTGGACTGCTCCATAGTTGTAATAAATGAAATTTTTAAGCTCTTGTCTTTTCGTCTAGTTACACCATCTAGTGTACATTGTTTAAGTAGTTTCATGTCGTTTTGTTTTTATGTAGTTCTATGTATTCAGTTATGTTGTTTGTTCTTTGGTCTGCTAAATTAGCTCTAGTCCTTAGTTTACTGTTTTCTACAGACAGTTTGTATATCTGAGAATCTTTGTTTTTTAATTCTTTGCTGTACATTATACTCAAGTCATACAACTTGTTAATCTGTTCTAAGGCATTTTTAAGCGTGTTTAAGGTACTTTTAGCATCTTCCGATAGGGTAAGACCTTTTAAAGCTTCTTCTTTGCTTAGAGGCTGTTTATATGCTCCGTTCTTTTCTAGCACCCTTTCAATAAGAATGTTTAATTCTAGTTTTGTAGTTAGCTGTTCTAGTGTCATATTTTAAATTCTTCTTCTTCCATGTAACCATTTAACCAATCTTCGTCTTTTGTTGGCTTTGGTTCTATGGTATGGTTTATATCAAATGCTTTATTTGGTTTTAATTCCGTTTGTTTAGGTTCTACTACTGGCATATCGCTCAATGGGTTTTTAGCATTAGGCGGTAATATACTATAATCTTTTTGACGAATGTAACAATTAAAACTTAAACCTCCTTTATCCATATGAAATATTACAGGCGATTCCATAAAAGTAGGAGTACCTCCTGTTTCTACTTCTTTAATTTTGCGGATGTGTACTTCTGTTTTCATCCACTCGCTCTCATGCTGAGTTAGCCTGTGTATTACAATAAAATCGTCAGCTCTGTTTACCCACTTACCTCCTCCTTCAATATCGGATGCCATTAACGGAATAGGATGCCCATAAAAGTCGTGTCCTTTTGTAAATGTCTTTCTTAGTGCTTCTGTATTGCCATGAGCCAAAAGGTAAATAGACTTGTTATTTTGTTTGCAGAACATTCTAAACTCACTAGCTACTGCATAATCTCTTTCGTGGCTATTGCCTTTTATATCTTCGCAGGTTGCTAAACTATTGTAAGGGTCTATAACCAAAGCATCAAAGTACTCGCAATCTTCTAAAGCTGCTTTAAACACATCGCGAAAGTTCATAAACCTTTTATTAATTCTATAGAACTGTTCAAAGTCTATAAATTTAAAGTGTTCGCCTACCCAGTTAAAGTGGTATTCGTATTGCTGCTCGTCAAGTTCTTTAAGTTGTTTACCTGCATGGAGTTGTATTAAATCTCTTTTTATTCCTCCTGTGCTATTCTCAGCACTAAAGATTAAAAACTTTTTAGAGTGCTTTACAGCTAGGCAAAGGTAATAATAGAGTATAAATTTAGTCTTTCCTACGTTCGCATGACCTGCCATAACATTAAAAGTTCCTTGTTTGTACCTTAGATGAGAATCCAGAGGAGCTCCTATTTCTAAACCTAGTTTAAAACTTCCATCCCTAATAGAATCTAAATACTGTTTACCTGAGTTGTTTTCTAATATCATGTTCCTAGGTAGTCTTTAGGGTGTATAACTATTTTTTCTTTTTGCTTTTTAGGAAATTCCTTTAACCAATTTTTTGCAGTTAAATAAAGAGACTTATAGTTTTTATTGTTTTTATAATTCTCTATCGAATCTAATACCCCATCTATTTGCTGTTTGGTATATTCCTTATCTAACTTCCTTACCTCAGATACATAAATAGTTAAATGGTCAAACGACCTATATACTATTTCTTTTCTTTTCTCTTTCTCTTTCTTTTGCTTGGCTATAGGCTTAGGGATAGGCTTAACTATAGGCTTAGATGTAGGCTTGTTTTTTCCTCCTTTTCTACCTCCTCTAACTAAGTTTAGTCTAGGTTCGCAGCTTGGAATAAATAATTTCCAGCGAGTATCTTCTAAAGAGTTATCGGGTATTTCAATTAAAGATAAATCTTTTAAAGTTTCTAATATCTCCCATAAATCATCATAAGATATATCCCACTTCCTGCACCATACAGAACTCTTTACAATAGTCTTATTATCATTTAGCATAGCCATATCTATTAGCTCTCTGTATAGTCCTCTTTGCTGTAGAGTTAATTCAAATACAGCCTCTGAGTTATTCCAGTCTTTTGGATACCATGTATAACCTAATTTTCCCATAATATTTTTCACAAAAAAACCCTTTAACAGCTTTCGAGGGTACAACTCTACTCACCATTAAAGGGTTCAATTTATTAATATATTATTGTAGACCTTTTGTACCTGCCTACTATATCTATTGTAATTATTTTTTTAACTTGTACAAATATAAGCTATTTTATTTTATATCCGTTGCTTAAAAATAATTGTATTACCTTTCTAAAAGGGTAAATCGCTTTCCTCCTCAGCTTGTACAGGCGCTTTCTCTGTAGTCTGAGAATCGTCCTTTGTACATCTCCAAGACTGCAACGTTGTGAAATACTTTCCTTGCCATTCATTTGTGCTTACATTAAATTTTACGCTTACTTTATCGCCTACAGTATTATACTTTCTAAACTGCTCTACTTTGTCCTGAGAGAATACCTCAAAAGCATATAGGTTATTGTAAGTTTTTTCTGTGGTTACTAAGTAGATTAGCTTCTGCCATGGAGCGCCATCCTTTCCAGTTTTTGTTTCTGTTTCGCCTATCTTAGTGATAGTTCCTTTTACTTCTAAATCCATAATTTAATTTTTAATTGTTATTTATATTACTGGCAGTTCATCCATTGCCTTATCTACTTTGCCTTGTTCAATATTCTCATTAAATATATTCAAGTCTGTTCTATCATTTTGAAATATAAAATGGTTGCATAATGCTTCATACATACAATCCCTAAACATAGGGTCTTCTAGTGCGCAAAATATAGCCTCAGATAGTTGCTCATGTGTTGCACTAATTATAAGCGCAGAGCTGTCATCTTCTAAAAGACCTGAAGACCTTAAATACATTACAGATGTATCTGCATTTAATTTTACACCGCTTTTAAATAGGTTAGATATATCTAAGTCTAAGTCTATTAATTCTTGTTTTCTTTTCTCTGTTAATTCCATAGTTTATTAATTTTTAATTGTTTACAAATATACTAAAATTTTCTTAACTGTTTATGTTTAAAGTGCCTAGATAATATCTTTTCTACATTGCTTAATTCATCCCACTTGTAAGTAGGAAGCTCAGAACCATAACGCATTTCATTACCTGCATACGGTTGTTTAGATTCTGTAAACATTACCCCTTTATAGTTTTTCATATTGAAAAGCATCTCACCTACGTATCTATTTCTGTAATACTTAACGCTGCCTAGATTCAATCCGTATGCTTTCGATACTTCGTTAACTGTAAAGCCATCATTGAACTTCTTATAACATAAATCTTTGATAGTTACTTTCTTTTCTTTTGGCTTGTTGCTTTCTTTTACTATTTTATCCATTACTCCAAAGGTATGTTTGTTTATATTCTCTATTTTCTATAAGTACTAGCGTTCTATTAAAGTGGTTTTCTAACCAAACTCCATGCTTATTATACCAGTCGATTGCTTTCTGTTCTGTCATAAACCCTCCACTATAGTTTTCTAATACATTATCTTTGTTATAAACCTTATACTCAAATGGTTTAAAGTTTCTTACTATTATATCCTTTCTCATTAGCTTAGTATTAGTTGCTTGTTTAGTATCGAATCTCTGTACTCAATATAGAACTTTCCGCATTCGATTACTCGCTCCATTATCTCCCTCTCCTTTTCTACGTCCCTTTCAAATGATATTGTAGTAACTCTTAAAAAGGGGTCGTGTTTATCTACTTTGTGTATATCCCAATTATCCCATTCTTTTAGTAAGTAGTCAGGAGTTGAAACCATGCAGTAAGCGAGTTCTGCTTTAGGCTTATTATAAAGCCACATATAAGCTCTAAGTTGCCATTCATAATCTTTGTTATTTACATCTTCAGGAGATGCAGGAAATGTCTCCAAACTCCATGAGCTTTTAATATCTATTATTTTGTCCTCTGCATTAATGTCGCACTCGCCAGTTATAAACTCGTTAGAGAGACGTTCTGTGTTCTTTAGGTATAAAGTACTATGTACCTCGTTATAAAGGTCTATACTCGTGTCCTCCATGTCTATACCTTTAGTTAAATATTTACTATCTATTGTAGACTTGTATCCAAATAAATCTTCTTTTACTAATTCTTTTATGTAGGTCTTGCAACCTGCTGACAATGTATCTGTTTTCTTTCTAGGGTTTGTCATTATCTTTCCTAGTGCGCTGCTTCTTATTTTCATAGTTATTTGTTTTTAGTGTAATAGCTTCTTAGCTTTAATCTATCTTCCTCCATTCTTATGTAATGTGCTTCTTTCATTATTGGCTTATAATAAAATTTATTCATTTCTAAATCATAAAGATATAAGTCATCTTCTTGCATTCTTCTTTGTCTCTGTTTATTGATATTTATTTTAGGTTTTACATTTCTATACTTATTGCTGCATCCTACATTGCACCATATTTTATCCCTTCTATTTGTAATAAATTCAGTATCACACATAGGACATTTTAATTTTAATTCTTTATTCATAGTTATTTGTTTTTATTTACATCCTAAATTTTGAACAGGGTCGACAAAAGGGTTTTCATTTGTTGTTTTTTCTTTTGAATATACCCAAAATTTAAAAGGCTTTATTCTATACAACCCACAATTTATACACTCCTCCTGTTCTGTGAATTTATTTTTTTCTGTTTTTTTCCATTTATGCCTTTTCATAGTTATTTTTTTATGTAATAGTTTTCTAATTCAAAAGCGTGTGACCTTTCTAATAGTTCTATTCGCGTTTCCTGTGCTTTTACTAATTTTTTATAGGCTTCTATTCTGCTTTCTAAAGCAATGATTCTTTTGTCTGCTGTTTCCAGTTCGTTTCTTAATATCGTTTCCATGTTACTTAGCTTTTAGTTCGTTATACTTTACTATCTGCTCATCTGTTATAATATACTTATCTTTTAAGTCTTTTGAGTCAGTACCTTTTAGCTTTTCGCCTTGTGCGTGTTTAGCTGTGAATGTTACTTTGCCTACTGGCTTAGGTTCTGAATCTGCATCCTTTGTATCGTCTATTAAAAACAAACCATTAAGAGCATACTTTCTAGCATAAGAGGAGGAGCTTCCAAAAGACTGCGCTATATCCATTCCTTTCTTATTTGGGTTTATACCTGCCTGAGCAGAAACTGCTACGTCTTGTCCTTTCTCATTTATTATAGTTGCTATTGCTTCTACAAATATTAAACCTCCGACCTCTAGTATATTGTCAGATATGTACAAAGTACATTTATTCTTTTTTAATAGTGGTTTAAGAGCCTCTAAGACATCTTCACAGTTTCTGTACTTATACTTACCAAAACTATTGTATTGGCTCTTAGGTGCTTTTAATTCGCTTTGAATGTTTAGTAGTTCTTTCATTTGTTTAAGTTTTTATATTTATTAATTTCTTTTTGTTCCTGAGCTTCGCGCTCTGTAGCGTGGTGTGAAATGTCTTTAGTTGTGTAAGTGCCATTGTCCCAATAGTCAGTAGTAAATACTTCCCAAAGGTCTTTATGTACTTTCTGCATCTCGCAAAGTGAATGAGTTAATTTATGTTTCATTAGTTAAATTTTATTTGTTTAGCCATTAATAAAGCTCCTACCAATATGTAAGAATACTCGTGCCCTTCTCGCTTGTACTTATCTTTGAAGGTTTTAATCATAGCCTCAATAGATTCGCATTGAGATTCTGTCTTAAGCGTTGCAATACTTTTGCAAATTTTGTTGAATGATGTTTCCATAGTGTTATAGTTTTAAAGTTTTCAACAATAATATATATAACTTTTGGAATAAAAAAATTTTGAAGCAATTATTTTTAATTAGGCACAAAAAAAAGAGCTAACAACTGAATGTTAACTCTCTTTCCAAACTAAACTAAACTACGAATGTGCAAATATAATACTTTTATTTTAGTTACTGTTTTTTATACTTATTTCTTTTGCGCGTTCTAGTATATAACTATCTACCTCTAGGTCTGCTTTAGTGTACATTCTTACCATCTCCTCAAAGCTGTACATTATATCGTGAGGGTCTGGAATAGGAAAGTAAGTGCTATACTCTATTTCGTTATCCGATAGTTCTATCCTTGTCATTAAAAATAATGTGTTATATGTGAAACTCTACCCATGTCTTTAGAATGTAGAAAACCCTCTACAGCTACCATATTACTATATCCGCTTTCTGCGTGCCATAAATCTGCTGAGCTAGGCGAACGCAAATAAGTTACATTACATCCTGTAAAATCTTTTCCTGACTTAAATTGTGTTTTGTCTTGATGGTGTACATGGTGCAAATAAGCATATCTAAATTTAGTATCTGCCCACATCTGAGGCTGCTCGTTTGCCATTTGTAAAGGTAGGTTAGCCATTTTGCCCTTATGTCCATGTTCAAACTCTAGCATTGAATTGTGAAACTGGTAATACTTTCTATACTTTGGGCTTATGTCGAATGTGATATTTTTACTCTTTCTAAACCATGCAGACAATACAGAAGCTAAAAGACAACCACTCATTTCATCGTGATTACTAGGGCAATGTATTATATCAACATCTGCAACCTGCATACATAACTCTATACATTTAATATAACAGTCCTTTGCAATGTTAAAAGCAGTAAACCAATTTACATCTGTGTCCTGTGGTGTAAACTTAGTAGTTGATTTGCTTAGGTTATCCGTATTAAGTACATCGTTTCCAATTACGAAAACAACCTTTTCAATATTAAAGCCACTAGCTTTTTGAATAAGTCCTTTAGTTCCTTCTATTGCTCTTTCTACTGCTATCTTACTATTATAGTCTGCTCCTGTTAAGTGAGCTTCTGCATACTTGTTTATGTGTAGGTCGGCTATATCTATTACCAACAAATGTCCATCTGTTGACTTGGTACGTTTAATAGTTGGATAAGTTGGAGAGTACTGTTCTAGCTCTTTTATTAAATCTTCTGCAAACTTATTCTTTTCTTCTGTCTTAAAGTTGGGGTTCTTAAAGAATAGACTACTCTTATCTGTCTTGAGCCAACCATGTTTTACATCATCGGGATTAATACCTGCTGCAATGCTCTCCTCTTTTATCCTTCTGTAGTTTTGGATAAGGTCGAACTCGTCATCTTTTAATCTTAATCGTTTAGTATTTCTATGCATAGTTTTTAATTTGCGTAAATATACAAAATACTATCTAACATAATTTCTACGTAGAATAACAAAGAACAAAGCAGCTAGTAATACAATTAGAATAATGTTAAATCGGTTATCCTTTTCAATTACTTTAACTTTATCTACAGTAACTAGCACCTCTCTAATTATAGTATCTCCTTTACATTCGACCTCGTGGTAAATCTCTTGCCTGAGAGTGTCGTAAAAGTACCTTAAAAAGACTTTCTCATTGTTTACTACAATAGTACTATCATGCCTGTAGAAAGTCGCTGTAGTGTCATGTATGTATTTATCTACTATTACTGTATCAATAACCTTTATAGTGTCATTAATAACTAAGCCATGTTTATAAGCATAGTTCTCTGCTCTCTTTACTTTACGGTTAAGTCTGTTTTGAGGATTGCAAGAGGTTAAGAATATAAGTATAAGGATTAATCCTTTCACTTTCTTAACTTAGCTACAGCATCTACAACCGCTTGACCGCCTATATAAAGTACAGCTACGTTTACCCATTCAGTAGAAGCTATCATACCAAATCCAACAAAGAAACTAGCTACAATAAATACGCTAAGTTTCTTACTTATAAAGTACCCTAAAAAATTGTCTATCTTTCCTTTCATAATTAATCGATTTGAAAATGTGCGCCATCTTTCTTCCAAAGGTCATAACCCCAATTTAGGATTATGCCATAGTCGGAGGCTGTTTTTATTAAATGTCTAGCAATAGGTTCTAAGTATTTTAGATCCCACGAGGCTTGTTTTTCTACATAAGCATAAATGTCAAATGCTTTCCCAGTCATGTGATAGCTTTTAAGTGTCCAAGTGATTCTGCTCTTGTCAGGTCTGCCTTCCAGATTAGTTATGCCCTTTTCTATTAACTGCTCAGTAGTGCGACCTCTAGCATATAGCTCCTCTTGTCTGCGATAACTCCTAAAGCCTCCATCTCGTGGGATGCCAAAATCATAAGGCGAGTCTTTTATACCCTCCTCTAAAATAGTGATAAGAATAGGAGATACGTACTCCAAACGGTCTAAACTTCTGCTGCTGAATCTGTACATTATATTTTTAGTTCGTGGATAGCTGTAATTATTCTAAGCTCCATTGCTTGCATCTTGCCAGTAATGTCAGTTATAGATGTGTCAGACTTTTCTCTGTTTTCTTTTACTTCGTCTTTTAAAGAGTCTAGTCTTTTATGGAGTACTTTAATGTTATCCTCTGAAGTTTTTTCTCTTTGACTAAGTAAGCTAACCGATCCTTTAATTTTAAACCAAAAAGCAAAAGCTCCTCCTGCTGCGCACCCTATACTTATCAAAGCATTTATTCCTAATGTTATCCCTTCTTCACCCATTCTCTATGTGTTTAAATTGTTTCTATCGGTTCGCTCCATTCAGGAGTAGCCATTAATTCTAGTATTGCATGATGGTCGTAAGTTCCTACTGGAATAACCGTTAAATCAGTTATAAAAGTAGGCACATATCCTTC
>Ga0209715_1002515_pt1 | contig 13897 bp, 10 predicted proteins | sample COGITO_mtgs_1205_2_FD_184809 | JGI IMG/M metagenome (GOLD analysis project Ga0209715, IMG submission 184809) | Pelagic marine microbial communities from North Sea - COGITO_mtgs_120503 (SPAdes) (version 2) | ecosystem: Environmental > Aquatic > Marine > Epipelagic ...
GCTGGTCCCGATGATCGAGCCATTTTATAAAGACAACGTCCAATTGCAACGCGACGAAGCCATGCGCTCGATAGGCATTGCCTCGCAGACACTCATGCTCACCGCTAAATCCATGGGCTACGATTCTTGCCCTATGATTGGGTTTGATCCACAAAAAGTCGCGGATATTATCGAACTACCGGAGCATCACATTATTGGGATGATGCTACCAGTTGGCAAAGCACTAAAAGATGCGAACACACGCGGCGGGCAACTCCCCTTCGACGAGGTGGTGCATATCGATGGATTTTAGGCAGAATAAACATCAGTCTGTCCATCCCTCCTCCACTTAGTGTGCGAGCTTGCGCGCGGCTCCAGCACCTCAGCCCATCACGTCGTAGACTCGCGCAAGCGCGAACACCACCAAGTAAAGTACCATTAAAAAAGGACCGCACCCCAAAGGAGGAGCGGTCTTTTTGTGAATTTAAACCCGAAAGGAGCTTTAGCCTTCGGCACGCACACGCGCATCAGCATCGATCGAAGCCAACACCTTCTGCATTTCCGCTGCTGCTTCAGCTTTAACCTTAATCAAATCCTCAGGATCAAGCACATCGCTACGTCCGAACACATAGAATTTAATCTTCGGCTCAGTGCCCGACCCACGCACAGCAAAACTGTAGCCGTTACTCAACTCAAGGAAGTAGAAATCCTGCGCAGGGATTTTCTCACCATCCGCATCAATGATCTCATCTTTGCCAAAATCAGTGAAGCCAGAAACGCTCACATCGCCAAAATTCTTCGGCGGATCATTTCGATACGACGAGAGGATATTGGCGATTTTCGCACTACCCGCCGCGCCTTCGTAGTAGATGTTAATCGTCTTCTCTTCGTAGTATCCATGTTGCAAATACAATGAGTCGAGAAATTCTGTAAAGGTCATATCTTGAGCCTTTAGGTATGCTGCAACTTCACAGAACATGACAACCGCGGCATTGGCATCTTTATCACGCACCTTATCGCTCGCCAAATAACCATAGCTCTCCTCGCCACCAAAGACAAAGTAACTGGAATAATCCAGCAGCAGATCCGCGCGCGTCCAAATATCGCAGGCATCATAATCCACTGCCGTGCCTTCTTTTTCCATCAACTGCTCTTTCATTTGCGCTTCGTAACCCGCTAGTTTCGCACCGATCCACTTGAAACCAGTTAAGGTGTTGATCGTTTTTAGCCCGTGCCATTCCGCTACCGCCTCCTGCATCGGACTCGTCACAAAGGTCTTAATAAAGACCACATTATCACCGCCGTCTTCAGGAATAATTTCAGCATCCTTGAGTACCGAAATTCGGTATTCGGCGAGTATTGTGCCGATTTGATTGCCAGTCAAAAGTACCATCTCGCCCTTGCGATCACGCACCGCTACCCCCATGCGGTCGGCATCCGGATCTGTTGCAAGAATCACATCAGCTCCGACTTCATTCGCCTTCGCGATACCCATCGCTAGCGCCTCTGCATTTTCCGGATTCGGCGACTGCACTGTCGGGAAACGCGCGTCTTGCTGCATCTGCTCAGGCACTTCGATTACTTTGACGCCGAGTGCCTTCAAAGCAGGCACCGAGCTAATCGCACCGGTGCCATGGATCGGAGTGAACACAATTTGCGGTGCTTCCTTTTCCATCACTTCGGCATCCACGACCATCTCTTTCAACACGTCTTGATACGCGGCATCATCTTTCGCGCCTAATGTAATTACGCGAGTAAGATCAATCTCTAGAAACGCTGGCACTTCAGACAATTCGACCAGATTGACTAGGTCGACTATACCTTCGGCATGTGGCGAAACGACCTGCGCGCCATCGTCAAAGTAGACTTTGAACCCGTTGTCATGCGGCGGATTGTGACTCGCAGTAATTACAGCACCACAGGTTGCCTTATTTTGCCGTACCGCAAAGCTCAACTGTGGAGTCGAGCGCGGTCCATCAAAGATCAATGCCTGACCTCCGAGCTTACACCATGTCGATGCCGCAAGCTCACAAAAGTGGCGTGAAAAGTGACGTACGTCATGAGCGATCACAAAACGGGGAAGATCATAGCTGCCGGTCTCTTTGAGGTAATTCTCGACATAACGAAACAGCCCGATCGTCGCGCGCACCAGATTAAAGTCATTCAATACATTCGAGCCAACTGCAGCATGCTCGGGCGAACCCATCTCTGTGAGCTCACCTGTCTCTGCGGCCGCAGCGACACGACCAATCGTGCGCCCGCGAATGCCTCCGGTACCAAAGGCTAGATTCTGATAGAATCGATCATTCAACTCGTCCCACTCCTGATTCTCAACAAGCTCCGCAATACTTGCGCCAGCCCAGTCTGGAAGGAAGTCGGCACCCGCCCACTTCTTTAAATTCACGACAGTGCTTTCAAGCAGAGAACCCGCGGCTCTGGCGGCTTCGATTTTTTCAATAAGGCTCATAATTTTTAGATGTCCAATAAAGGCTAATAAATTTCAATACTCAGTAGCGTGGTTACTCGATAATTAATCCATCGACAATCGCAGGCTGGTCGACACGAGCCGCCCACTGCGCAATAAAATCAGCTTGATCAACAGCAAAGCGTGGGCTGATCTCAAAAGTGATTGCAGGCAGACCCGTCCCGTCCACCTCAACATTCTCGCCTGCGGCGATTAACCAACGGGTAAACATGCGCAGCTGATCCTCCTTGCACGATTGCGGGGAATCCAATCCTTCGGCATTCTTCACTGGGCTAAAATCATCCTCACGCGCCGCTTCGATGATGACTGGATTCTTTGCCAACGGCAACGCATCGAACACAAACATTTCAAACTTCACGCCATTCGCAGCGTCGGGAGTGACAATTACGCCATCCGCACCGACATACGGAATCTTCTTATCGGCACGATGGAATGGCAGCTGCACATCCGATGTAGTGCTACCCGCACGCGCGATAAATGCGCGGTCAAAAATATGGATGGCAACACTGCCCCCATTGAAGCGGATCGAGCCATCAGGATTGGTCTCTTCCTGCATCGAATTCGGCATATCACTGTACTCAACAACCAGTGCGGAATCATTCTGCATACAAAAGTGACCGACTTTTTCCAGCGCATACGCTTTCGGCACCATCTTACTCGATAGCTCCGACTGCCCCAATACGTGAAATCCAATAAAAGCCGGGTCGATGCATTGAATAATTGGATTATCCACCTGAAAATAACTGACACAATCGACGCCCAATTCCTGCATCTTCGCCACCGCACCACTACGTACCAAGGCGCGTAATGAACCACCGTGACCATCTGGCGTCATCGCAATTTTTGATGTCTCCGCGAGCAAGATTTTGCCCTCATAATCGACCGCGGGCACCAAGCCCTGGACAATAAAATGTACTGCCTCGGGTTTCAGCCCAAAAAAGTCAGCCGCTTCAAAGGCAGCGACTGTCGCTGAGTTATTGATCTCACTGGTCAATATAAACCAATGGATCGTCACACCAAAACGCTCACTCGAACGCGCAATTTTCTCCGCAAATACTTGAAACAACGTTTTCTCTGAAACAGGAGTCACTGGATAAGTGCCCTTCGGCCCATCATAACCGAGGCGTGTGCCTTGACCGCCGGCAACTGTAAATGCTGCGACACGACCTGCCGCGATCGCAGCTGATCCGGCTTCAAACGCCGCACTCCATTGAGTTGCGTCACCACCATTGACAGGCAATGCAGTATAAGGCGCGGGGGTAAGTCCCTCCAGATCGACTGCACTCGTATGCTCACCCTTAACATGCTCATCGACAAGCGTAGCCACCTCGGCGAGATCAATGGAAGCAGCTTGCTCAAGCAACTGAGCCTGCTCTGCGGCATCCAGCTGGTCGAAATAACTAAAGACCTGCCCTTGGCCTGCCTGCTTGAACGCTTGTATTAGAGATGTAGTCGCTTCGGTATGATTCATAATTGTAGCCGAATTAGCTAAGGTGCCGCGGTAAAAATGCAAACCTCGATACGCCTACAGTGTAAAATCTACGTAAAAAATAAGCGCGCCTCTAATAACCTGATTCAGGCTCATCGGAAAAACGAAACAGCAATTCATCTGGACGGGCGTAGCCAAGGCGCTCCCGAACCACACGCTCTAAAAACTCAGGATCTTCTAATAGCCGGGCCAAATACATCTCCTTTTGATCAAACTCTTTTCGAGCTTGTGTGAGCTTTGCCTCAATTCTAAATTCACGGGCTCTGAAATTCTTATATTCGCGGTAGGTTTGAACCAACAGACTGCTAAAGAATACAATCAAAGCCAACAGCACGCCCATCATCATGAACAGGATAACTCGCTCTTTTCGCTGTGAAGGTTTAGACATTAGAACCGAAAGAGAACGCCATTTTTACAAAATTGGAAAGGGAAATCTCAGCCTTGCTGTGAAGATTCAATAAACGATGTATCAGGACTATTTTGGATTTGTGGAAATGCCCTTCCACGTCACGCCTAATCCGCGTTTTCTCTTTCTCAGCCCAACCCATGAAGAAGCCCTGCAGCACCTCCGCTATGGGATCGAAGAAAAAAAAGGGTTTATCGTCCTAACAGGTGAAGTTGGGTGCGGTAAAACGACCCTCTGCCGCAAGCTACTCGAAGAGCTCGATGCCAACGATCAGTGTGACACCGCACTACTGCTCAACCCTAAGGTTTCGGAAACACAACTGCTGAAAGGCATAATGAAGGAGCTCGGAGAAGAGTCGAGGGCGCGTTCCAAGAGCGATCTCCTCGACAAGATGAACGACATCTTACTGCAACGCATCGAGTTGGGGCGCGAAATTGTGCTCATCATTGATGAAGCACAAAACCTCTCATTCGATGTGCTCGAAATGCTACGCATGCTCTCCAATCTAGAGACCTATGACCAAAAGCTCCTGCAAATTATCCTGATGGGGCAACCTGAACTGAACATCAAGCTCAAGGAAAAGCGGTTACGACAATTGCGTCAGCGCGTACTCGTTCATTATGATCTCCAGCCACTCAATGTCGCCGAAGTGCAGCTCTATATTGCACACCGATTGAGTTTAGCCGGGAGTAATGGCCAGCCCCAGTTTACCCCACGTGCGATGAAAAAAATCGCTAAAGCTAGCCTCGGCATCCCGCGGATGATCAACAATCTTTGCGACAAAGCCCTTCTGGCATCGTACATTCGTAACGGCAACAACGTCAGCTGGTGGGATGCTCGCAAAGCACTCAAAGACATCAACCGCCTTCATACATAGTTAATAATTTTAATGAGTTTAATCAACCAAGCCCTCCGCAAAGCCCAAGACCAACGCACGACATCCCGCGTTAGCACGGCTGCCCAGCAGGCTAATCTGGCGCAACCAACTCAGCCCAGCACTAACAGTAAGCCTAGCCTTGTCATTGGCCTCATCACAGCGATCGTGATCCTAATTGGACTCATTGCAGGGCTTACAGTGGTCATGCTGCTTACAAAGCCCGCTCCAACAGAGCAACAAGCCCCGCTGCAGACCATGCTTCCCGTAGCTCCCGCAGTTCCATCTTCAACAATGGAACCGATTCGCTCAGCGGTACCAACACTCACCGCCAACCAACCAAATGAACAAAACAGCTCTGATGTGCTTGAAGAGCTACACGTGGCTCGCCAAGCAGCTGAAGCAAAAGCTGCCGCTGAAACAGCCGCCAGACAAGCGACCGAAGCACGTACGATGGCAAAACCCAGCCAAGAAATTATCGAATGGCTCGGCCGTGCAACTATTTCAGGAGTCCGACTGTCTCCCGCGGGCAATAAAGTCATCCTTAACAATAGGGCCTACAGCGTAGGAGAATTCGTCAACAGCAGCCTCGCGATCAAAATACTCATCATCCAAGAAAAACGTATTCTTTTTGTCGATGCGAACGGTAAAAAATACCTCAAGCAACTGTAAGACCGTTCTCATCTCTCAGGAAATAAGCTGGTATCCCCACTGGGAATCGAACCCAGATCGACTATTTAGGAAACAGTTGTTCTATCCATTGAACTATAGGGACTTTTAGCTGAAACAGGACGATTATAAAAAATTTCAAGTAATAACGCTGAGCCATTAATTAGGGGCCGACAGTTAGCCTTCTATTCCTTTAACGCGCGCAGTGATCATACTTTAATCGTACTTTATAATTGGCAAGAGAAGGTCTAACTTCCCTCACCACATCTTTAATGTCTATATTTTAGGCGCCCCCAAGAAAAAAGTCCTCAAAAATAGGAATCGCACAACCAACCCAATCGATCCTTTGCCATCGATTAATGATACGCGATTGATGTTCGGCTGAACCTAGGCAAATTAATGCAGTTGATCGAAGTAGTGTGTGAGCGCGTAGCCCACATGACTTGAAAAACCTTGCAATGCAATTTTATGCACTTAAGCTATTCGATTACCTAATATGCTAGGTGAATACCACTTTTAAAAAAACCAAAAATCATGAACTCTAGCTTTACTATAATCCCCACAATGGACTCACGCATGACAACAAGTCCCCCCGTTTATATATGTATCCATCACGGCTTAAGACTTTCATGGATCGTACGTGCTTTTTATTTAAAGCTGAGCCTCATTAGTATTCTTTTGGTTAGCGGTCTTTGCGGCAAGCAAGCACCTAATTTCATCCTCGTCCTAACAGATGATCAGGGTTGGTCGAGCATGTCGGCGCCGATGGATCTAACGCGCCCAGAGAGTACAAGCGATTATCACCAAACGCCGAACATGGATGCCCTACTTGAACGCGGAATGCGCTTCAGTAATGGATATGCGGCAGCCCCAGTTTGCTCACCCACACGCTACAGTATACAATTTGGGAAATCACCCGCACGCCTAAATTATACAAGAGTAGTAGGTCGAAATGGCGCTGACCATAATCAAGTAGGGATTCCTCAAATTCTCAAAGCAGCCAATCCCGAGTATTTATGCGCCCACCTCGGCAAGTGGCACATTAGTGCGGATCCTGAACGCTACGGTTACGATGTGCATGATGGCAAGACGACTAACCGAGAGGGAGGCTTTACGATGAAAGACAAAGATCGCGAATGGGGGGGCTACGCCGAAGACGATCCCAAGCGAGTGTTCTCTCTCACCAACCGGGCCATCGACTTCATGCAAAAATCGCTCAAAGAGGAGCGGCCTTTCTTCATTCAGATCTCCCACTATGCGGTTCACTCGAACCTTGTTTATAACGAAGAAGCTTTCGATGAGGTAGGTAATTGGCCTGATGGCAAAGTTCACCAAAACCGAGCTTACGCAGCCATGGTTCACAACCTGGATGAATCGATTGGTCTGCTCTTAGAGGCTTATGATGCACTGGGCCTCGCAGAAAACACCTACCTAATCTTCACTTCAGACAACGGCGGCATGCCTACTCTGCCAATTCAAGTCAACAAAGGCAAACCCTACTCGGCGGGGCTAAATTCGCCTCTACTCCGAGGCAAATGGGATTTGACCGAAGGGGGTATCCGCGTGCCATTTGCCGTCATGGGCCCTGGAGTTGTAGCTGGTTCACAAAGTAATGAACCTGTCATCAGTTATGATCTTCTGCCTACCCTCGCAGATATCGCCGGTGCGACTGATGCCCTCCCCAATAGCCTGGATGGCCGAAGCATTCGCCCCGTGCTCAAAAATCCTGACACCAAAATTCAACGCCCAGCCGAGGGCTTAGTCTTTCACTTCCCACATTACAATGTTGTTGGCCTCAATGAACCGCATTCTGCAATCCGCATCGGCGACCACAAGCTACTGAAGTTCACTTCATCCAAGCGTGAATTGCTCTTTAACGTCGCCGATGATCCCAGCGAGAGTGAAGATCTTTACGAGGCAAACATCGCTCTGGCTGGCAAACTCAATGCTGCGCTGGAAACTTATCTTGATGCAGTCGATGCAGAAAGACCGGAGGACAGTAATAGCTGGAAAAATGGTCGTTCGGGTGCAACTAAGACACTCTTTCTCTCTCGATATCCCAAATGATGAACCAATTGCCTGCGACTATTCACTGCCTATGGAGCTTACTCATTCTGCTCTGCCTGTCAGTAGATGTCTACGCAAACACAAGCGCGACGAAGCCGAATATTGTTCTAATCTTTGTGGATGACATGGGCTACGGCGATCCCGGATGCTACGGCGGATCGCTCGTACCTACTCCTAATATTGATTCATTAACTGAACCAGGCATTCGATTTACCCAAGGCTATAGCGTAAGCCCTGTTTGCGGGCCCAGCCGCGTCGGACTGCTCAGCGGCATGCAACCAAGCCGCATCGGCGTCTACTGGAATCCTGATATGGGGGCAGTGCAGATGCCAAAGGGCCACCAGATCTTGCCACAAGCACTGAAAACTGCGGGCTACATTACTGGCTTGGTAGGGAAATGGAACCTCAACAACCCGGGCTGGGATCCCATGCCAGCGAGCAACTATTTCGATCAAACTTATGACGTGATGGTCTGGGAGGGAGACTATTGGCCAAACGAAAATGGCGTTTATAAGGGCGTCGATGACCGCAACTATGGGAGCAGTAAGCAAAGCGGTATTTGGGGTCCGGCAGAAGCCGGCGAAGAATACCTGACCGATCGACTGACACGCCATGCATGTGAATTCATTCATGAGCAAAAAGATAACCCGTTCTTCCTAATGTTGGCCTACAATGCCCCTCATAGTCCGCTACAGGGCAAGCGTGAGCACCAAGAAAAACTACAACACATTGAGAGTGAAGCATTGCAACTCTATGCCTCCATGATGCTCGCGATCGATGACGGAGTCGGTCAAGTATTAGGCGCCCTCAATGAGTCGCAAATTACTGAGAACACGATGGTTCTATTCATCAGCGACAATGGCCCAGCCATTACTAGCTTTAAAGGAATGCCTGAAGCATGGCCACGAGGCGAACTACTTGGCTCCACTGCTGGGCTGAGAGGCCATAAAGGAACTTATTACGAAGGTGGCATCCGTGTGCCATTCATCATTCAATGGCCATCGGCCATCCCGCAGGCGATTACTTGCGAGCAAGCAGTGACTACCTTAGATCTATTGCCTACCTTGTGTGCTGTCGCAGGGGCGAAACCGAATCAGCTGATGTATGTGGATGGCCATGACATTACGTCCACTTTCCTACCGGGAAATACCGCTTTACCGGAACGAACCCTATTGTGGATGTCCGACCAAGCAGGCGCCGTTCGCCAAGGCGACTGGAAGCTGGTCTACGATGCAGATGATGGGGAACAACTCTTCCACTTGGGAAAAGACCCCACCGAAAGTCAGGATCGCTGGCAGCAAGAGCCGAAACTTGCCCGTCAACTGAAAGCTGCACTCAGCCAATTGCAGGCGGAAGTCCCACCGCCAATCACCCCGAGGAAATCTCGCTAGTTCCAGAAAGCGTGCCCTTACTTAATACTGCTCAGGGTGGCGATAATCTCCCCAGCGGTGCTTGATCGTCCGCTTGAGAGGGATTTGCATACCGCCCGAGTTTTCCAGCCAGTCATAAATCTCACCGGCGAGTTCGCGGATAAGGTCCTGGTGCTCGGGGTGCTCGATTAAATTATACATTTCGTTAGGATCGCTTTGGAGATCGTAGAGTTCGTTTCGTTCCCAGAGCCCATGATAGCGGATTAACTTATAACGATCTGTGCGAACACCGAAAACGGATGGGGTCATCGGGAAATCATACTCCCAATAATATTCGTAAAAGACTTTATCACGCCAGGGCACTTCTTTTCCTACGAGTAATGGTAGAAAGGAATCCCCGTGCATCTCGGGATTTTTTTTAAGTCCTGCCATCGCCATAACTGTGGGCGCAATATCAATGTTTTGCACAAGGCTGTGTAAAGTTTCACCACCTTCAAATAGGTCAGGACAACGCACTAAGAGCGGCACCTTAGCGGATTCCTCATAGAAATGTCGCTTGTCGATCAATCCATGCTCACCCCAGCTGAAACCGTTGTCGCCCATATAGATCACTACGGTTTCATCCGCAATACCACGCGCTTCTAGATACGCCATCACAGTGCCGATACTTTCATCGACTCCCATCAAGGTTTCGCAATAATCGATGACCAAATCACCCACTGCTCCGTTGCCATGATACATGTAATCCACACCATGCCAACTATGGCGCTGCTCCTTGACCCACTCCGGCCAGAGTAAATCTTTATAGCTACCATCTTGGGTTTGTGAGTAAGTCGCCGGTAATTCGTATTCTACCCCTGCATACATCCCCGCATGGCGCGCTGCCTGCTTGAATTCGGAATGTACCGCCTTGTGCGATAGATACACGAAAAAGGGCTGATCTGATTCTAATTGCTCCATCCATTCCACCGCATGCTCCGTTAGTAGATCAGATGTATAGACGGTATCCTCATAGCTTGTATGCTCCCCATTGATGTTCAACGTCACCCCAGTGTAAACGCCCTGTCCTTTAAAGGATTCCCAATGATGAAAGCCAGGCTGCGGGTCGTCGGATTCGTCACCCATATGCCATTTTCCAAAAAAAGCAGTCTGATAGCCCGCTTGCTGCAGGTATTCTGGGAAATAAGTCAGGTTGCCAGGGTTTGGAGCCTGATTGTCTACAATGGTGTGCGTATGGGCGTAGAGGCCCGTCAAGATCGAGGCGCGACTCGGTGAGCACAAGGAAGTCGACACATAGGCCTGATCAAAATAGGCGCCTTCGCGCGCCATACGATCCATCTGTGGTGTCTTCAGCCAAGGCAGTTTACCGGTAAAGCCCATGAAATCGAAACGGTGATCATCGCTTAGTATAAAAACGACATTACGCTTCATTGCTTGAGTGGTGTCAGCGTAGCTGGGCAACATGGTTACCAGTAATAGGAGGGAAATAAACTGAGTCTTCATTGGGTGGTTAATTTCTAAAATATGCTCTAAAGCAATAAAAAATACTCATCCCCGACAAATGCTAAACAGAAAGCCGTTTCAATTAAAAAGTGCACACAATTGCAATTATGATTAAATGTCTTTGAACATTTTGAAGTAGTATTCAGGCGATCATTAAATACATAATTTATTAATAAACAGTATATTATGGGATTTAAATTCTACTAAGGGGGAAGATTCTAGATTATATAGTGCATTAATGTGCAAAAAAGCTTGCAATGAGTGGAAAGTTCTCTCTGTATGTAACTTTAAATCTACTCTAACTGGTAATACCTAATATTTTTATTTCACAATTACCCTGTATTAACAAAACCCTACACAACATGAAATCCAATCTACTCAAGCTATCCATTGCTGCTGCAGCATTCGCATTTTCAATCTCGTCATCGAACGCGCAAGTAATCGATGGAAGCACTGCCTACATGGGGTTCTCGCAATTTCTAGTATCCGAATCCGGAAATAATAACAGTAATCTTGCTGAATCAACCCCTGATAGATCCAGTGAATTCCTTTCTGGCTTAGTTGGTGTAGGCGCCTCTGGTAACGGTTATGGTGGTTATGGTAAGTTCGCGAACAACATTACTGGTCTTAACGATAGCAGTTTTGGTAGTGTGGTTGGCGGTCCCGATCTTACTGGCGTTGGTGGCAACAGCGCGATCAAGTTCAAAACAGGCGACAATAGATATCGCCTCGATTTCATGATCAAAAACGATAGCCTCACAGCTGACTTCATTTTAGACAGTATTCACTTCGATAGCAGAGTTCCTGATGCAACCGCTAACAACGCATTCGTTATACAGTATCTTGCTAACAACGGAAATAGCAATTTACAAAACATGGGGACAAATGCCAATGTCTCAAATTTGGCTTTCATTGCTGGAACATCTCTTACAGAAGGTGCAAGTGCAGCAATTGGTATAAGTGAACATGATGTTTCCATTGCCGCTCAACTTGCTGGAGGTGGTGCGGGTGTAAAACTTGCTGCTGGTGATCAGGCATCCTTCCGGATTTCATGGATAGGTTCTTCTAGCATTAATAAGCAGAATCAAATGGACAATCTCGCCATCTCAGGAGTGTTCGCAGCAGTCCCAGAGCCTAGCTCCTATGCCTTACTCGCGGGCCTATTCGCCTGCACTTACATGATGGTTCGCCGTCGTGCTGTAAGCTAGACTTAGTAACACCATTTCTCGAAAAGCCTCCCTTTAGGGGAGGCTTTTTTGTGCCTGATAACAAGGGTTCGCTAGTTTCTAATGGGTTAAGGTTCTACACTGCTTAGTGGCATCACTCTCCGGCTAGATCTTTGCCGACCCAGAGCTAAGGAGTCTACGCTTCGACTGCGATTCGAGCATCGCTGTCGCCCGCTAAGACCTTACCGTTCAAATAAACGTGCTGGGTAGCGCTGAAACGGCTGTCTAACAAATCATGCAGCCGTCTGGTAGCTTGATAGCCAATTTCACGATAAGGTATTTGAATCGTGGTCAAATCGAATTGGTCAGCTGCATTTGGGATGCCATCAAAACCTGTAATGGAATAATCTTTACCAACAACCAAACCATACTGAGTAAATACAGATATAAAGTCATAGGCAATATGGTCCGCTGGGCAGATCCATGCAGTCACTCCATCCTTAGTCTGCGCAATCGCCTTTTTATAGCTTTCATCCAAGGAGTAAGCGTCCTTTTTATACAGGTTTAAAACATCTTCTGGACGAAATTGAAGTCCAGCACGGGTTAATTTTTCAACATAAGCACTGAAGCGTCGATACACCCATAGCGGCTCGACTGAGTAGCGTCGTGAGAAAAAGCCAATCCGACGGTGCCCCTCATCAATCAGTCTTTGGATCAAATGTGAGACCCCACGATGATGATCCACATCAATACAATCCAAATCTGAAGAACCAAATTGTTCCACCAAAGAGACGCAGGGGAATTGACGCATAAGCCCCTCGATAATGCTCGCTGGGAATGGATAAACAAAAAGGACACCGTCCCAAAGCGATTTCTTATCTTTGAGAAGCTTTTTATAAGTGCCCTTATCTAGGCTGTCTTCCTTGGGATCAATAATGTGGATATCAAGCTGCAGCTTGTTTAGCAGGCCATATTCAGAGATCCCGCGTAATAGTTGAAAACCAGGGCTCTCATGCTCGCTCCGCTTATATTCATCCAAATCGCTACAAATCAGCACTGCTATGATTTGCTGGTTTGAGCTGCTTTCTCTTTTACCACTCTTTCTCGGTTCCAGATAATTATAGCCTAGCTTAGTTGCCAAGGCGAAGACCGCAGCGCGAGTGTCTGGATTGATGCCAGAATGGTTCGTGAAGCATCGAGAAACAGTAGTCCGCGAGATACCAAGCTTATCTGCGAGTAATTGTTGGTTCACCTCCATTGGGGTCTGCGAGGCTCCAGCCTTGGGTCTATCGTCGAGTAAATCATCGTAGGATATATCTTATGAAAGACTTCTTACTACCAATGCAATCAATTTAATTGTAAGTGAAAGGACGCAAAAATTATGCGTCTCAATCAGTGACAACCCATTTAATCACCGAGGCTGCTCTAAATGCACAATAATAATGGTAAAATCAACCTCTGCCCAACCGAGTGAAAAATGAATATTTCCTCAGACTTAACGGGGCAAACAGCGTAGCGACCAAATCGGAATTGATACCGGATCATTGAAAAATCCTGTTGCGGGTGATCTCACCAATTCAACCTGGATAGGGTGTTCATACGCTTTTCACCTTCTTTTGTGCCAAAGGGGTGTTACGGTGGAACTTGAGGCTAGATTTAATCGAAGGGTCGTGAGTAAAGCGGCGAACATCAATTCGCTCAGCCAACCCCTCTCAGCCGTAGAAATCTTGCTAGCTAAGCACGATTTTCTCAAGCGTCATGCCGTTGAGCGGGTTGTTAATTTGTTTTTCAGCCATCTTTTTAGAATAGCTCAGAGCTTTAGAAACTCACATAGAATCGCTAGCAGCTTCCCCTAAGAATTAATGTGTAATGATGCGCTAACACCTAGG
>Ga0209715_1002531_pt1 | contig 13846 bp, 19 predicted proteins | sample COGITO_mtgs_1205_2_FD_184809 | JGI IMG/M metagenome (GOLD analysis project Ga0209715, IMG submission 184809) | Pelagic marine microbial communities from North Sea - COGITO_mtgs_120503 (SPAdes) (version 2) | ecosystem: Environmental > Aquatic > Marine > Epipelagic ...
AAATTAAATCGTTATCTCTTCGGTACTTTACTTGAATGCTTTGCATGTTAAGGACAGATTTAACGTAAAGGTTATCCTTCTTAACAAGCTCCTGTTCAATAGGTAATCCAAAGGGTGAAGTCCACGTAAATTTTTTATCACACTTTCGTATTTGATTCTTCAACTTTTTCATGAAGGTAATGTGTTTACCAAGCATCCAATTTGCTACGTCATTAATCAAGGTAGCAAGGTAGAGCATAGCTTCCACATATTCAGTGTTACTAAATGGATTAACTCGTCCGTTACGTATCTCCCTTTTGAATACATCTTCTACTTCATCAACACTAGAGTAGCTATTCATTCCAAAAGGTTTACACATTACTATCTTCTTTACATACTTCCTTGTAATCCCCCACTTTAACCAGTCACCAGCAAGAGAGTGTCTGTGCTTATTAGTGTGTAGTCTAGTATTTACACGGTCACATATCTCTTGGTATAAATCTTTTGGTTTATCTTGTGGTACTAAGTTTGTCCACTCTCCAATCTCCTCATCTTTTAAAAGTAAAGATAGAATCTGTACACCATTACAAGTAGCGTCCATGTGACAAGGTAACCTCGTTTCAAATCCATATCCTTCCTCCTTAAATGCTTGGTATTCAAAACAAAACGCCAGGAAAGCCCAAGGATCAGAAGCTTCTTGCCAATAGTCATTGTTAAAAGGATCAGACGCACATTCTTTTATCTCATTTTCGTGGTCTTTTACCCAAGCAATGCGTTCATCATAAGTCCCCTTTGTACCCCATACATTTGCTCCGTGTATTAACAACCACCTACTCTCCTCCTCGTTAGTAATTGCTACGCTATTGTAAAACTCTAAGCAACTCCTTCCAAGGTCACAACTTTGTGGGTTAACATAGCTAGGTACATAATACACTCGTCCTCTGTAATCCATTTGAACTGGAAAGAAAAGCTTTTCCTTGTCAGCATATAACTTACAGACGTGTAGGATTTTTAAACACCTCATCCTTTGTCCGTTAGTCCGTTGGTTAAACTCATAGATATACTTAGCCTTCTTCTTCCACTCGATAAAAGCTTCAGGGTCTTTCTGTACTAGTCCTTCTACTGGGTCAAGTGGTTCAAGTAACTGACTCTTTTGCATAGCTCCGATGGACAAGTCATTTTCCCACGCCCATTGCATGACTTCGTATAACTTTTTATTCAATCGATACGGTACATTTTGCAATTTGTTTAAAGGTTCAAAAGCCTTGGATAAATCCCTCGACATATCACTTCGTTTCATGATGGGAAGTTGTGGAAGTTCAATCGAACTGTACCCACCACCCCAGTTGTCATTCCATTCAATAGGTTTCTCAAGAGTAGCTAACCAAAAGGGAGACAAGACTTCACAGTGTTCATCATACTTCTTGATCCACTCGTACATCTTAGGGTTTGGAACTAGTATCTTCTTTGTCTTTCTCCCTTGGCAGAATCGATCACGGACAGAAAACAAATTGGTTTGTAAGCGTATCACTTCTAATAACCAACATCCAATCACTGCTTTATGGTGTTGTTTAAAAAGATCAAAGCGTTTATACCTTCCTTGTTTGTGGAACTTCCTTTCCTTTGCCCAGAAGTGGGACATAAAACGATACCTACTCTTCGCATCTTTTCTATCCCTTTCAAGTAGCATCCAATCGCTTTTGTTCATGTGCTTTTTAAAGTAACGGACACGTACTTCATCTTCTATTGCCTTTGCCATTTCAAAACTCGCGGCAGTAATGTTTGGTTCGTCAATTAACAAATCAAATAGCTTCTTAATGCCAAGATATGCAATCACACTGGGTTCTAAATCCCATACAAAAGGAAGCCATAAAGGAACAGGTGCATCTGGCTTTGAACAGTCCTCAAAGTACCTAGCAATTGCATTCTCTACGTCCTCATGTATCGCTCGTCCTAGTCTCTTATAGCTTGGTTGTTCGGACAGGTAATTGTTATCTTTATATACCTCCTTCATCTTCCTGTACCTGTGCTTTCCCCACTCTACCATCGACTGTTCCCACATATCTTCTTTTGGGTGTCCACTTACTCTTTTATTGCTCACTTTTAATCTTTCTTTTTTTAATTTCAAACTCTCTCCACTCCTTCGGCTTCCTTCTTGGTATTTCTGTTCGTATCAATCGTCCGAACTCATCGTAACCTAATTGGTTATTCATCCAAAACAATTCAAACTTTTTCTTTACCTCCATTTCAAACGCTCTCGTAGTATAATATACTTCATCGAAATCTTCATCACTACTCATCGGTCTCCTCCTCTTCTTCTAACATCTCTCGCTCTCTCTTTGCTTTCGCTAAGGTCATGCAATCAGGTTCTTCTTCCTTATCTTCTTCAAGTTCATTGTGCCAGTATTTATTTTCAATCATTGTTATACTCCTCTAGTAATTTCTGTAAGGACAGGTAAAGTTCAAAGTATTTATGTTCGGGATCAAGTACTCCTTTAAAGTGCTCGGTCATAATGTAGTGCATGGTTTCTTCTATCATATTTCTAGGTTGGTTTATATATTTAAAATCTTTAGGTGTTATTTCTGTTCTCATTGGATTGTTGGTTGATTGTCTAATGCATCCTTCTATCGTGCTATAATTCATCTAGTCTGTATATAAGAAGCCAAAACTCAGCAAGAAGATTAACATAAACATTAGTAGCATTTCTAAGCTCATAGTAATTCTAGTTGTTTGGTTGTTTTTTCTGCTCCCCATTGTTCAGCCATCGCATCTGCTATACCTTGGAATGTTTTACTGCGTAGCTTCTGTCTCTCTGCTTTGGTTTTAGCTGTAGCCAATGCGTCAGCGTACCATTTAGGATGTCTCTTACCACTTTTGAATGTAGTAAATTCACCCTTACCCACGATCTTTGTAGGCTTTAGATTAGGTAGGTTCTTTAACCATAAACAGGTAGTCTTTTGTGCTTCATCTCCGAATTGCCAAGGCTGAATAATCTGATCGGGTTTTCTTATCTCTGAACTGATACAACTAACTGGATTTTCTATTGCTATCTTTTCTATAGGTGCATTCATTAAAGCACGGACAAAGTCAAGACCCTCCTCCCTGTTCTTCCATCGCTCTTCATTTCTACTCTTATCTTTATTGTAGAGCCATCTGTTACCACTAACTGCAAGATAAGTACAAGGTGGATGAGCAATCATCATGTCCCAACCATCGTTTATAACATCAAAAACAGAGCCTTGGTAATGTGGTCCAGGAGAGTCAGTAGGTAACAAATCACAAGACATAACATCATGCCCCTGTTTTATAAAAGCATCTCGTACTGCTCCACTATATTCACACGCTATTAGTATCTTCATAAATCCCACTCTCCATTTTTTACATTATCAATATCTTGCATGGCTTTATCGTATGCAGTGAACTCACTTGTATCATTAATTTCATCATCATATAACTCCAATATCTCATTTGCATATTCAAGATTGAATGATTCATGTTTAACTAGTCTAGTTAGTTCTTCTTTTAGTGTGTCTCTCATTGTGTTGCCTCCTTTGCGTGAGTAAATTTCATACCTAACATCTTTGCAAGGGTAAAGCCTGTCTTACTGGCTTCCTCCACACTTCGTGCTTCTACCTCGCTTATAGATCGCTGTTTAACGATGCCACTTGGCAAGGTATGGTCAGCGTAAAGCTGATAGTTTTTTAATGGCTTTCTGTGTTTCTTTCTTATCTTCATTTTAGTTGGTTTTCTTTCTTTCTAATTTCTTTAGTTCTTTTAATACTGATTTATATTGTTCAATCTTTTCCTCATGACTACTCGCTCGCCCAGTAAACAGGTGTGGCAAGCCTTTTAAATGCCATTCGATGTAGACTTCTTTATAGTCGCTTACAACACGGTAAACAAAGGCTGTCTCGTCTATGTATTCGGTTACTGACATAACTTTTTCATTTCCACTTTGCATTCTTTATAATTGTCTAAACAATCATCGCATTCTTTTTCGGTCATATTCTTTATAGGATCACAACCATGAAATAAAATATCTTCTATCTCGTCAAATTGGATGTTATTCATTTCAATTCTGGCTATCTCTCTTTGTTTTTCTTCTAATGTTTTGTTCATTATCTTTTAAAATACAAGTTATAAATTTCTTCGTAATCTACTTTTTTTATGGTAGCTAAGTGGTCAAATAATCTTTCACGAATAACAGAGTCCAGTACTCCTATGTAGTGATAACAATTTTGTATGTTTTCAAGTAAACCTTCAAAGGTTGCTTTTGTTCTTATTTCCTCTCCCATATTATCATTAGGATAGTAAGCTTGGTAAAAGTTTTTTAAGTATTTATAGTTCATCTTATTGTAGTTCTTTCAGTGTTTCGACAGCTGTATTATATCCAGCTTTTACCTTTAAGTAATCTCGCAAGGTAAAGTTGTCGGGATCGCTTTCCATGTCATGCAATCTTCTACTTGCCCAGTCTATTTGATTCTTTGCATCAGTAGATAGTTGTAATTTACGCCAGTCATTAGATGACATTTTAGGGAAGGTTTTAGTAAGGTTCATGTTATTATTTTTCTTTGTAGGTTGTAGGTTATTGCGAGCAAATCCAAATTAAGATTGCCCATGAAGTCAAGACTATCACTGGACTAACAAGCCATACTATAGCTTGCTCTTTCTTGGTAGGTTTTAGGGAGTCAAACATATCTTGTATGTCTGTATTATCGCGGTTATTTTTCATGTTATGCTACCTCCAGTTTTAATGATTCGTACTTTTTAAGAGTTGCTACTTTTAGAATATTGAAAGCATAGCTCATCATATAATCATTTAAGGTAACATCATCAGTATTGTGATCGTTGTCTTTGACTTCCATTTCAACTTCATCAAATAAATTATCGTCATAAGAGCCATGTTCAAACTTAACAAAGTTAACTAATTGCCAAGCTTTGTAATAAACAAACGAATGATCGCAATTCGAGCATATTTCAAGGATTGCGTTGTAATGATCGAATGATGAATCGAGGTTATAATCTTTTACAGAGTCGACAAGTGAATCTATAAGTGAATTGAATTTGTTTTGGTTCATATTATATTTTTTCTATTTGTTTGATGGTTAAAATTAAGAATTCTTAAGAGTATTTAAGCCTATGTCGCAATCATTAATCTTGATCGGTCTTGCGTTGGATTCATTGATAAAATTTAAAGAATCCATAACATATTTAGTGTTTGTAGCAAAGGAAAGACCTTCGCCATATTGCAAGGCATGGTTTAGAGCATCGATAGTTTCTTGATATTGCTCGCAATGTTCGTAGTCCATGCAATCAGCTTGATAGTGAATATAAAGAGCTTTTTCCGATTCTAGAGCTGATTTAGTGTAATGAATAGTTTTCATGTGATAATAATGGTTATTGCCCGAATGCTCGGAGCACGCATCCTTCAAATTAGAAGAACTGCCTAAAATTTAACATATCTGTCAACCCCCTTTAAACACTGGGATTGCAAGGTTTTAGTTATTGTAAAGCATTGATTTGTAAAGTGTTATGAAAAGAGTAAAAAACTTAAAATTATTTTAAACTTTTTTTTTACTATTACCTAAGTGTATTGATTATCAATGAGATAAAAAGTTGTCTCAATAGAGTCTCAATAGGAATAATTCATACTTAAAGCGAAAAAGTTTGTTGTAAAGCTATAACTGGCAGTACTTTATGAAAAGATTTAATGTAAATTTGTAGTGTTTATCAAGGATTCAATAGACTTTGACTAATCAAAGTAGATAGTTTGATTGATAGTAGATAAAGGCTTTGATTAATGATTGCTATAGACTTTGATTGATCAAAGATAAACAAAGTAAAAAATACAAATTTACAAGTGATAACAGATTATCAATAAGATCCAAGCGATCAACCTGCTTTACTCGTGTAGTACTCTAACAAATTGAATAGGTTTTGCTTTACTCGTGTAGTATTACCTAAGTCGTTGATTACCAGTAATTAGACATAATCTATATTGTACGATTTACGTTGAATATCAACGAGTTATGAAATTAATTTTAACAGTATGCCACCCCCACAGTAATTTTAGAGGGGTATCGAGGGGGTTTTTTCCGTTCGCGTATATAGCGTAAGCCCCTCAAATTTTTCTACCAAAAATCCAATATACTTTTGTTTAAAAACAAAGTCTGATGATTATTTCTAGCATCATAAAGAAGCAATCTACTAGTACATCTCGTTCTAAAAAGAACATGATCATAGCTACTATCCAATAGATTTCTGTTTGTACGTGTCTCACATTATCTCTTCTTCGTCTTCATCATCTTCTTCATCATCTAGTTCTAAAAGGATGACACTGGTAGCTAATATATCGTATTTAACAAACTCCAGTACACCTAAGATTGTTTGGTCATTCAAATCGAACTCCCCTTTATAACGATTTATTAAATTACATAAGAAGTCGTTGGTTAACAAGTCTGTCTGAGTATCTATGTCCATATCTTTAAATTTAAGGCTTTACAAATCTGAAAATCGTTTATAATGTTATCTATAACTCATAAGGAGTCTTTCTTTAAAGACTATCTTTTAAAAACTACTTTAAAGTAACTTTAACAAGAAGTCGATACTTCGTTCTTCTCCTTCTAATCCTTTAAGAGTAAAGACTAAGACAAAGACCTTCTTTAACCTTCTCTTTATTAAAAAACTTTTTAAGGATAGGTGTGTCTAAAGACCAATAGTATCTTTCTTTTTAACATATATAATTAATAAAGAGCTTTAAAAGGAGGAGGGTCTTCGTCAGGGTCGACCCTCTTTTAAAAGTAGTATCTGTAAAGATATGTATTTAAACTAACTACCGAAGCACTTACATTAATCACATCCAAAGGTTACTGTTATAAGAGCCTTTAGCTTTGTTAAATGTATCTACAAAGGACGTTAGTTCTTTGTCCAGGAGTTCCTGTTTACGATAGTTAATGTTATTGTTAACATCTTGATTCATTTGTTCTACCCAATAGTTAACAGCAATAGAGAGAGCATCTAATCTATCATCGTTAATAAGGCTACCTTTATCCTTTGTTATCCTTGATAGTTGATAGATAAGCATATACTTAGCTTGATGTTCAATAGGATAGGACTGAGCACTCTTATAGTCTTGTTGAACAACAGAAGGATCAATAATAAGTTTATGTTGATTAAGGACAGGTTCAAGGACATCAATGATTCTAAGTTCCTTTTGTTTGTTATGTCTTACTTCTTCAATGGAACAAGGATAGGTAGTCATAAACAAAGGTTTAAGTAGTTCCATGAACATACCATCTCCAAAGTTAGACTCTATAATAATTTTGTTAACCTTATTAGTCTTGGCAATGTAGACTAGTTGTTTAAGAGTTTGTTCATCATATCCACCTTTTAACCCACCAGCTTCTGGAACAAAGAGTTGACCGTTAAGCATCTTAACAACAGCATATCCTGTTTCATCCTTTCCTCTACCACTAGGGTCAATAGACAACACAGACCCTGTGTACTCAATCATATCACCTAATATCTTAAAGGGTTTATGAAATCTATCCCCACCTAGACCTACGTTAGGAATATCTTTATTTTCAAAGGATGGATCAGAGGACCACATAATCTTTTCAGGAGCTAGGTCTACATCCACATCTGTTATAATTAAATCGTTAACCTTTAAAGGATACCGATCAGCATCCGACAAACGAGGGTTAAGCATGAACTGTAAAGCATACCCAGTCCTACCGTACGACAGCTTTCTTTCTTCAAGGTCTAGATCAGTAAACCTAGAAGGTTCTGTAGATCGTCCTACTGTCTCATCTGTTATCTTTTCAGTTAAGTACGGAGCAATATCGTTATCGTAGTTCTTAAGTACTAAGTCTTCACTTGGATACTCAGAGGTCCATATACGAGCGTCATAGCCCCTCTCACGCAGTTTGTTATAAATAGAGTCCTCGCATTGGGGTGTCCCTAGAAAGAGAATCCTAGAGGTGTCTAAGGGCTTTAGAATAGCTTCAAACTCTTTTACTTGTTCATCTAGCTTATCACGCATCCCTTGAGTAGCAGAGTTATTAGGTACTTCGATGTCATCAGCAATGATAATGTCTGCACGGCTACCTGTTAGCTGGGAGGATATACCTAGGGACTTAACGGAAGGTGCGTGAGCAGCTGGAGCAGGACCGACATCGAAGGCTATCTTAGAGAACCTTTGATCCTTTTTAGGGATTAGTCCTTGAAGAACAGGAATGTCGTGTATGATTTTCAAGGTGAAGGTGGAGAAGTCATCAGCACGGTTCTTAGAAGCAGATACAACCAGGATGTTCTTAGTGGGGTCTAGGAGGAGTTGATGTACAGCATAGGCAGAACATATCCAAGACTTACCTACTCCACGGAACGCCATGATAACAGATCGTTTAGGACCGTGTTGCATGAAGTCTGCAATGTCATATTGTAATCCAGTAGGATCAGGTAGGTTCAAGTGTTTCCAAACTACATATAAGAAGTTACGGAAGTCCTTGAGTTGTTTAAGTTTATCGATACTCACAATCCAACTCTTTTGTCTCTCTCTTTCGGTGTTGTTATTACTTTGTAGCTACTTTTTGCTTTAGTTGTATATCATCTTCAAAGGGGAGTACTTCATTGAGTAGGTCATTAAGGGGAGTATCTTTCCCACTTGTTAATACAATCTCATTATCTTTAAGTAATTGCCTAGCACCGTTCAGTAGTGATGGATTGTACTCACCAGTCTCGTGCATCTGATCGATAGCTGATTTGTAGGTATCTGCTACATAACCTTGTAATTTACCTAGTTCTTCAAAAGTCTTCATATTGTTATTATTCTCTAGTCGTAGGAACACCGTAACGCAACTTATCTACGTGCTCGTCTAGTTTATTCACCCTAGTCTTTAGGTGTTCAATGTTCATGTCTTGGGTAGCGTCAGCAGGTAGTGAACCGATCTCCCCACGAGGCCATCTTATGCGAAATTCTGAGTTCAAATTAAGCTCATGTTGAATCCTAGATATATCCATTTCAATGGTATTTAGGCGGTTGACAATTACTGAATATCCCCAAACCGCAGTTCCTACCAAAGCAATTACCTTTGCAGCAAAAGCGAGTTGTACTTTAGCGGATGCGTTTGCGTTTATCTCTGTCATCTCATCAACTTCTTACTGAGGCATTGGTTAAGCTACTGATTTATTCCCTTTACACTTCCATTTATCACGGCTCAAATTATTAGGGCTGTTAGGATTACTCCTCCAATCTCCTTCGATATTATTAGACCTATTACAGTATGCGTTTGCTTTTGCAGTGCCAGGTCTTATTCTATCGCCTCCATCTTTAGCTTTACCTGCTTGACCGTAACCTATGCGATTCTTTCTGCCTGTCTTAGGGTTTTTAACTATTTTAACAAAACGCTTACCTTTAGGCTTCTTTATACTTAACTTACGCTTCATTACTTTTTAAACCCACGCTTCATATTTGCGTAGGACTTAGGTGATATAGTAGACTTCTTCTTGCTACGACTAATGCCTAGCTTTCTTCTTCTGTTAATGTTTGCGTATAATCCTTTTTTCATCGTTTAATTAATATCTCCATCATTCTATCTAGTTTACCGTTAATTTCTTTTACAGTGACTTCTAATCCACTCATACGGTTCTCAACAGCAGTATCTCGTTCTCGTTGCGTAGCTAACTCTACTTCAATCTTTGTTAATCGTTTCTCGTCTGTGTCTAAGCGATCCGATAGTTTCTTTATAACCCATCCGATAGCACCTAGAATAACAGCTAGAGCAGTGTCGAGAAAGTGTGAGATTGATTCAGTCATTAGTATTATAAAGCTGAGATTATGAAGGCGAATAACTCGTTGTATCTAACTCCTAACTTAGGACCAGATGTTTCAATTACAGCATAATCGTTACTGTCTAAACCTTCATCAGTAAAAGCTGTTTGTACTTCTTGTGCATTTACACCTACATGAATTTTAGATGTATCGTTTTGTACTTCTTTTATAAACCTAAACTTTCTAATTAAACTTTTTAATCTTACTGCAACTCTTCCTTCAGCTTCGTTTAAAGTATTAATATCTTGTTTAAGAGTCTGATCTGAAGTTAAAACTACACCGTTAGCAGTAACAGTTCCAGGAACAGCTAAGTTACCAGAAGAATTAAAAGCCATCGATTCAAAACCACCTGACCCATTTGATATAGTCATAGATAACTGACCAGGATTAGGTTGATAACCATATATCCCTTGAGTTACATTTGTACTAGCATTAGGAGCTAAAAATTGTAATCTACATTCACCAGGAGCAGAAGCGTGATTATTAGTAATCTTAATATTTTCTTCAGTACTTGTAGAGGCTTTAGAAATATTTATATCACCACCTACACCTACCACATTAGTACTATCGTTAACACTAAAAACTGAATCTGTATCGCTTATCTTAGCAGCAGTGACAGCGTTATCAGCTATCGTAAGTGCAGTAGAACCTGTAACATCTCCTGTATGAGTTTGGTTGTAAAGATTAGTAGAACCTTGTGTAAGACCGTCTGTGTTAGTAGGATTGACTTGAGCACCAGCTGCAATACCTGCAAGCTTAGTTTGTTCAGCGTCATCATACTCATTAGTGTTAGCGTTGCTTTCGTAAAGAGTCTTAACTTGAGCAGCCGTAGGAGAAGCACTACCACTAGCAGCAGCTGTAATCCTTCCTTGTGCGTCTACTGTAAGATCGGTGGCAGTGTAAGAGCCTGGAGTTACAGCAGTGTTAGCAAGCTTGTCAGCAGTTATAGCGTCATCATCGATCTTGTCTGTAGTGATAGCAGCATCAGCGATGTTAACGGTATCGATAGGACCACCTGCTGTGCCTGTTGCTAAAGTAGCAGCTATTTGAGAGTCTACATAACTTTTCCTAGCAGCGTGATTTCCGTTAGTAGGATCAGTGGCTGGAAGTGTTAAAGCACCACTCATTGAATCACCTGCCTTAGTAACTTGTAGTGCGTCTTGCTCGTCTACATAAGTCTTATTAGTAAGATCGTTGCCAGTACCAGGAACAGCAGAAGAAGTAACTTTATTAGAACCCATGTCCAAGTTACCAGTCATCGTATCCCCTGCTTCATCAACAAAAGTAGTATCTGCGTAGTTCTTAGTTACTGCATCTTGTGGGTTTGTAGGATCAGCTAGGTTTTTAATCTTGGCTAAATCGGCATCGTAGTGTCCATCAACAGGGTCTTTAGTCATCGTGTTCTTACCGCTACCCTCTTCAATCTCTTCACTAAGATAAAGGTTGTGAAGGTAAGCACGGTCTAGTTCTACCTCAGTAAGTACACTTCCGTTCTCAAAGTCTACAAGAGCAGTATTAGAAGCACTATCTCTTTTGATCCTTATCCTGTCTCCAGTTGCTGGAGCAGTAACAAATATTATAGCAGCAGAAGGAGAAGTTTGGATTGTGTAGTGAGTAGTAACTGTTTGATCTACAAATTTACCACCAGCTAAAGCCACTGTATCAAGTTGTACTACAACGTGTGTGTCATCGAGATAAGGAAAAGGAAAAGCAAAGGAGGTAGTAGTATTATCCCCAGTGTAGTCTACGTATGTATTAGGCATGGTAATCTATTATTAATTTGTTTGTTGTAAAAGTTCAAGCACTTCCTGTCTGTTGACACCTTGCCTGTTAAGTTTTAAGGCACGATCTACATTGTTTATTTGTGTTGCTACATCAGGAAATTCTTTTAACATTTCCCTTTTAGCTGTTTTTCTGTAGCGTCTTAACACTTTAGTTATCTCTTGTACTCTAGGACTATCAACACCTACTTCAGCAGAAAAACCAGGAAGTCGTTGATACTGAGAAGACTTAATCAATCGTTTTAAAGTCTGCCTTAAAGTTCTACCACCTACCGTTACTGTTTGTAATAAATCAAGACTTCTATCGTAGGCTGTTCTTCCTCTGTTGTTAACAAAATCTAACAAGTTTACATTGCCTCCTGATAATTTAGGACTAGGTTGCCTGAACGCATATTGTAAGTCTGCCATTTCCTGTAATACTTCATCATCTTTTTCTTTTGAAGTAGCTACAGGATTAATGAATCCCATTGTACCGTAATCAATTGTTTTCTCTTCTCCCAATATATTACGTCTAGGATCAAGCATATCTCTACCTCCAGGCATTTTTTTCAAAACAGCATCCGCAATACTCCTCACTTCTCTCATGGATTGTTTATCATAGTCTTGCATTTGAGAAAGTACATTAGGAACAAAAGAACTAACGTAGTTTCTACCTAACTTCTCTCCAAATCTTTCTGGGTCTTTGAATGCATCTGCCCATAACTGAACACCAGCTAGGTAAGATTTATTACCTACATTACGAGCTAGAGCTGTTGCCATTGCTATACCTACTTGCTCCAATCCTTCTTCGTTAGCTTCTTGATTTTCTTTCATCATCTCACTCATATCAGCACTGATGCCTAGTAAAGTAGCGATTGGGTCTAACCGTTGGTAACTGTAATATGTGTCACCTATTTTTATGCTGTAAGGTCTCCAACCAGTCTCCGCTAGTATCTTCTTTTGCTTTTCATCTTTAGGTCCGCCTCCTGTAACGGTTGGAAATGTGTTATTATTATTAAACACCATATCGTAAAACAAACCAGCAGCTGTAAAAGCTGTTACAATCTTACCTCTAGCTGCTGCTTTAACTACAGGATCACTAGACTTCAATCCTTCTCTCATAGCTTCCGCTTCTGCCCTTAATCCTGGTACATTCAATTTTTTATTTGTACCTGGAATCCTGTAAGGCAATCCCAAGGGAGACCTCTCTAAAGCGAAACTTAAAAGATTTGAAGGAGTACGAACAAAAGGTAGAACAAATCTAGCAAACGCAAAGTTCTTTGTTAGGTTTTGTATGCCTTTTCCTAAAGTCCCTTCTTCTAACTCTCTAGTGTGTGTGAAGTATTTAGCTTCTTCTAAAGCATAAGCTGCAAGGTTAGAAGCATCTTCATCAAAGTTATCATCAACATACTTCTTAATGTGAGCAGCTCTTTTCTTAGCGAACTTTTGACCTACTAAACCTAACTCATCAGCTTGCTTTACAGCTTCTCTTATTAAAGCTTCTTCAGACATAACCTGTCCACCAACAGTCACTACTTTACTTAGTTTATCTTCAACATATTTAGCTATTCCTTTAGAGTCAGAGATACCTGAGTTAATTGCTTCCATACCTGCTTTTAATCGAGCAGCTCTTCTAAAAGCTATTTGTTTAAAGAATTCATCCCCAGTTAACAAACCCCTTGCAGGGAGATTAATTACTGTGCCTAATGTGTTTATAGCATTTCTGTCTATATTTTTACTGCCTTTACCTAAAGGATCAAAATCAATAGACTCACCTATAGCTTGCCTAGATGTTTCCATTGTTCTACTGCCTACATCTAATACTTCTCTTCCTGTTATTAATGTTTTTCCAGCAGCTGATAAAGCCTCACGATATAAATTCCAGTCAAAACTAAGTGCTAACGCAGCTTTAGCTAAAGGCATATTTCCACTAAGCACCGCACCTGCTGTCATCTCTGCTGCACCTAACGCCTGAGTTAAAAGATTACCTAGTAAGTTGACAGCTTGTGTTCTAGGTCCACTAAGGATGGAGTTAATCCAATATTCAGTGGTCATGTCTAACAAGCTTTTTCCTTGTGCCTTTTTGGCTATCCCTAATACTTTTTTTATAGTAGCTTCAGGGTTATTGGGATCGTACATCTCTTTTATAAGCTTAACAGCCTTCTTAGGAGACATACCACCTGCCTGGTTATTAATAAATTCTCTTACAAGAGCAGTGTTCTGTAACTCGCTTTTTTCTAACCCTATCTTTCTAGATATAGGCTTCTTCTGTCTACG
>Ga0209715_1002545_pt1 | contig 13798 bp, 9 predicted proteins | sample COGITO_mtgs_1205_2_FD_184809 | JGI IMG/M metagenome (GOLD analysis project Ga0209715, IMG submission 184809) | Pelagic marine microbial communities from North Sea - COGITO_mtgs_120503 (SPAdes) (version 2) | ecosystem: Environmental > Aquatic > Marine > Epipelagic ...
ACTATGGCATCAATTCTTTGAGGTTTATTATCATCTGAATATTCAATAGTCACTTGAGACTTTGCGTCTGGACGTAGATATGTAATCTCGTTATTTTCTCTTCTTAATTCAGCCAATTCAATTAGCAATCGATGCGATAATTCTAACGCTAATGGCATGAAGTTTTCAGTTTCATCGGTAGCATATCCAAACATCATTCCTTGATCTCCTGCACCCTGTTCTTCTTTTGAAGCTCTATCTACTCCTCGATTGATGTCCGGTGACTGTTCATGAATAGCTGAAAGCACCCCGCAAGAACTTCCGTCAAACATGTATTCACTTTTAGTATAGCCAATCTTATTAATAACATCTCTAGCAATCTTCTGAACATCTAAATAGGTTTTAGATTTCACTTCACCAGCTAAGATCACCTGTCCTGTAGTAACCATAGTTTCACAAGCCACTTTAGATTCAGGGTCAAAGGCTAAAAAATTATCAATTAAAGCATCAGAAATTTGATCTGCTACTTTATCAGGGTGCCCCTCAGATACAGACTCTGAAGTAAATAAATAAGACATAGTTTCTCTTTTAAATTATAGAGAAATTTGGTCTGATTGGTCGTTGAAAGTAGTAGTGAATTACTGCTTTAGCATTTTTTGTTTCCTGAAACATTCAGTACAAAGAGGTTGCAATCAGTCAAATTTTTCCTCTAATTAAGCAGCAAATTTACACTTTATATGTATAACGTGCACTTAATTATAAACTTATTTCATAGATAAATCATTTAAACGGGAAGTACTTTTACAAATAATTGAATTTTATAGTGGAATAATTATCAAATACATAAAAATAAAAAATAATCGATGTAATAGTTGGATATTAAACTTTTCTGACTGAATATTTGCTTATCAAAAGTTCAAATACTTATTGAATATTGTTATCAAGAAAGGTTGAGGGATTAGACCCAGTGACGCCTTAGCAACCCTTTGTTTTTTAGTAAACAAAATAAATAATAAAGAAGGTGCTAAATTCTACTTCATACCACTTGCTATTTTAGTAAAGAGTATTTAAGATAGATAACTCAAGCAAAATTACATACAGTAATTTTCTATGATTTCTTTTTAACATTTTTCTTATAAGCAACTCTTTTAGAGTTGGTTTTTTTGTCTTTTAAATATAAATTATTTAATCATTCAAACTAGAAAAATGAGTACACAAAAATTTTCAACAAATGCATTACATGCAGGGCATGACGTAACACAAACAGCAGGAACTAGAGCCGTTCCTATTTATCAAACAACATCGTATGTTTTTAACAATTCAGACCATGCTGCCAATCTTTTTTCATTAAAAGAACTAGGGTTTATTTATACCCGTTTAAACAACCCTACCAACCAAATCTTACAAGAACGTTTGGCTACCTTAGAAGGGGGTACAGGAGCTGTTGTATTTGCTTCTGGATCTGCCGCAATTGCCACCGGATTACTAACCTTACTAAAATCTGGAGACCATATTGTAGCTTCAAGTAGTTTATATGGTGGGACCTTCAATTTATTAAATGTAACCCTACCAAGATTAGGCATTACAACAACCTTTGTAGATGCTTCCGATCCTGATAGTTTTGCTGAAGCAGTTCAAGAAAACACAAGAGCTTTCTTTGTAGAATCTCTTGGAAATCCAAAATTAGATGTTCTAGACTTAGAAGCTATTTCTGAACATGCAAAAGTTGCTAGAGTTCCTTTTATAGTAGACAATACAGTGGCAACACCAGCATTGTTAAATCCAATTAAACATGGAGCAAACATTGTAATTCATTCGCTTACAAAATATATTGGAGGACATGGCACATCTCTTGGAGGAGCTATTATAGATGCAGGTACTTTTGATTGGTCTAGCGGTAAGTTTCCAGAATTTACTGAGCCATCTGCAGGATATCACGGATTGGTCTATCATGATGTTTTGGGTGCGGCGTCATTTACTTTCAAGCTTATTTTGGAAGGCTTACGTGATTTTGGTGGAGCGTTGAGTCCTAACAATGCTTTTCAAATAATTCAAGGATTAGAAACCTTAGAACTTAGAATTCAACAACACTCTAAAAATGCATTAGCATTAGCCACTTGGTTAGAAGCTCAAGAAGAAGTTTTATGGGTAAATTATCCAGGATTAGCCTCGAGTAGATATAAAGAGTTAGCAGATAAATATTTACCTTCTGGACAAAGCGGACTCGTTACCTTTGGAGCAAAAGGAGGGTATGAAGCGGCTAAAACCATTGTAGATAATGCAAAGGTATTTTCTCTTTTAGCTAATATTGGAGATACAAAATCTTTGATCATACACCCAGCCAGTACTACGCATCAACAATTAACTGAGGAGCAACAGCTAGCAGCTGGGGTTTCAAGCGATCTTATAAGACTCTCTGTAGGGTTAGAAGATATTGAAGATTTAAAAATAGATTTAAAAGAGGCATTCTCTAAAATTCCTTCAGAAGTTTTAGTATAAAATTTGAATCAAGAACTGTTATACATACACGTTAAAGATTTTACTACCAAGAGTGGTTTCCAAATTTCAACTCTTCAATTAAGTTATCAATTGTTTGGGTTAGAATTGGGAACTGCTCCTGTAGTTTTAGTAAATCATGCGTTAACCGCTAACAGTTCGGTGGTAGGCGAGAATGGATGGTGGAACCAAGTGATTGGAAAAAATAAAACCATAGATACTACTAAAGTTACTGTTATAGCATTTAACATTCCTGGAAATGGTTATGATGGATTATTGATAGAAAATTATCAAGATTTTGTTGCAAAAGATATTGCAAACTTATTTTTAATAGGCTTAAGGAAGCTTGGTATTTTACAATTGCATAGTATTATTGGAGGTTCTTTGGGTGGAGGTATTGCCTGGGAAATGGCCGTATTAAATCCAGATATTGCTCAACACATTATACCGATAGCTGCAGATTGGAAATCTACAGATTGGTTGATTGCTAACTGTTCTATTCAAGAACAATTTTTATTAAATTCTAAAAACCCTGTGCATGATGCAAGAATGCATGCCATGATGTGTTATAGAACTCCTGCATCTTACAAAGCTAAGTTTAACAGATCTGTTCATGAAGAATTGAAGATATTTAATATAGAAAGCTGGCTGTTGCATCATGGTAAAAAACTTCAGGAAAGGTTTCAGCTAAGCGCTTACAAAATGATGAATCATTTATTAAGAACTATAGAGGTTACCAATGCTAGCAATTGGGCTTTTGAATTAAATAAAATAAAGGCTCAGATTCATCTTGTAGCTATAGACTCAGACTTGTTTTTTTTGGCACAAGAAAATAAAGAAACCTATAAGAAATTGGCTGAATCAAATTGCAATGTATTTTATCATGAAATAGTATCAATTCATGGACACGATGCCTTTTTAATAGAATTTGATCAATTAGACAAGATTTTAAGACCACTATTTAAATCATAACAACATATTTATGGATTTTGAAACAAAAGCTATTAGGCTTCAAACTGAGCGTTCTCAATTTCAAGAACATTCAACTCCGTTATATTTAACGTCTAGTTTTATCTTTGAAGATGCTGAAGAAATGCGAGCATCATTTGCAGAAGAAATAGAGCGCAATTTATATAGTCGATTTTCAAATCCAAATACAGCTGAGTTTGTTAATAAAATAGTAGCATTAGAAGGAGCAGAAAGTGGTTATGCATTTGCAACAGGAATGTCTGCAATCTTTTCAACATTCGGAGCCTTATTAAATGCTGGAGATCACGTGGTTTCGTGTCGTTCTATTTTTGGTTCAACACATACACTATTTACTAAATATTTTCCAAAATGGAATATTGAAACAAGTTATTTTAATGTAGATGAAGTAGATCAGATAGAAAGTTTAATTCAATCCAATACAAAAATCCTGTATTTAGAAACGCCAACAAATCCAGGTGTTGATATTCTAGATTTAGAGCAATTAGGGAAACTGGCAAAAAAGCACCATCTAATTTTTATTGTTGATAATTGTTTTGCGACTCCATACCTTCAAAATCCAATAGAATATGGTGCTGATTTGGTGATTCATTCTGCAACAAAATTAATAGACGGTCAAGGTCGGGTTCTAGGCGGTGTTACTGTTGGGAAAAGAGAGTTAATTAAAGAAGTGTATCTGTTTTCAAGAAATACTGGGCCAGCAATGTCACCATTCAATGCTTGGGTACTATCAAAAAGTTTAGAAACATTGGCTGTTCGTGTAGAAAGGCATTGTGAAAATGCATTAAAAGTTGCTAAGTTTCTTGAAGAACATCAGCAAGTAAATTTAGTGAAGTATCCTTTTTTAAAATCTCACCGCAGCTATGAAATTGCAAAGAAACAAATGAAAATGGGCGGAAATATTGTTGTTTTTGAAATCAAAGGAGGTATTGATGCGGGACGAAAATTTTTAAATAATATTAAGATGTGTTCACTTTCAGCAAATTTAGGAGACACAAGAACTATTGTTACGCATCCATCATCAACAACACATGGAAAGTTATCTAGAGAAGATTTATTAGAGGTAGGAATAACAGATGGATTAATTAGAGTTTCAGTAGGTCTAGAAAGCAGTAATGATATCATTTATGATTTAAAACAAGCACTAGAAAATGAGTGATATTTATCAAGAAATACAAAAGAGGATTTTAATTTTAGATGGAGCTATGGGAACGATGCTTCAGCAATATAATTTTTCAGAAGAAGATTTTAGAGGACAGCGTTTCAAAGATTACCCGTCTTCATTAAAAGGAAATAATGATTTGCTTTCCCTTACCCAACCAGCGGCAGTAAAAGAGGTACATAGAAAGTATTTTGCAGCAGGTGCTGATATTGTAGAAACTAATACTTTTTCTAGCACCACCATTGCCATGGCAGATTATGGTATGGAAAATTTGGTATATGAGATTAATTATGAATCGGCAAAGTTGGCAAAAGAAGCGGCAGCAGAATTTACAGAAAAAGAACCTCATAAACCTAGGTTTGTAGTAGGTTCTATTGGGCCTACCAACAGAACAGCAAGCATGTCTCCAGATGTGAATGATCCAGGATATAGAGCTGTTACTTTTGATGAATTACGAGTTGCTTATAAACAACAAGTGGAAGCTTTACTAGATGGTGGGGCAGATCTTTTAATGGTGGAAACTGTTTTTGACACCCTAAATGCCAAAGCAGCACTTTTTGCTATAGAAGAAGTGAAAAGTGAACGAAATATAAAGGTACCAGTAATGATTTCAGGAACTATTACAGACGCATCTGGAAGAACTTTATCTGGGCAAACAGCAGAAGCTTTTTTAATCTCAGTATCACATATCCCATTATTGTCTGTAGGATTTAATTGCGCTCTAGGAGCTAATTTATTACAACCACATTTAGAAACAATTGCTTCTAAAACTGATGTTGCTATTTCTGCACATCCTAATGCAGGATTGCCAAACGCATTTGGAGAATATGATGAGACACCTTACGAAATGGCTCTACAAATAGAAGAGTATTTAAAAAAGAATTTGATCAATATTATTGGGGGATGTTGTGGAACAACACCAGCTCATATTTCAGCTATTGCAGAGTTAGCTGAGCAATACGAGCCTAGAAAGTTATTTGCAAACATTTAAGATTCTAGAATGGGCAAAAGAGAAAAAAATTACATGCGATTATCCGGTTTAGAGCCTTTAATTGTTTCACCAGAAAGTAATTTTATAAACATTGGTGAACGTACTAATGTTGCTGGATCTCGTAAGTTTTTACGATTGATCAAAGATGAGTTATTTGATGAAGCATTGGCAGTAGCACGTCATCAAGTAGATGGAGGGGCGCAAATTATCGATATTAATATGGATGATGGTTTGATTGATGGAAAAGAAGCCATGGTTCGTTTTCTGAACTTAATTGCAGCCGAGCCAGATATTTGCCGGGTTCCTGTAATGATTGACAGTTCTAAATGGGAAATCATTGAGGCTGGCTTACAAGTAGTTCAAGGGAAGTGTGTTGTAAACTCCATTTCTTTAAAAGAAGGAGAAGAAAAGTTTATTTGGGAAGCAACTCAGATTAAACGTTATGGAGCAGCAGTTGTTATTATGGCGTTTGATGAAGTTGGACAAGCAGATAATTATCAAAGAAGAATAGAGATCGCCGAACGTTCATATCGTGTCTTAGTAGACAAAGTAAGCTTTGCTCCAGAAGATATTATTTTTGATTTAAATATTTTTCCTGTAGCAACAGGAATGGATGAGCACAAAAGAAATGCTATTGATTTTATTGAAGCTACTCGTTGGGTGCGGCAGAACTTACCATATGCTAGTGTGAGTGGAGGAGTCAGTAATGTTTCTTTTTCATTTAGAGGAAATAATACCGTACGTGAAGCCATGCATTCTGTGTTTTTATATTATGCCATTCAGGCAGGAATGAATATGGGAATTGTAAATCCTTCGATGCTAGAGATTTATGACGACATTCCAAAGGATTTGTTAGAACGTATAGAAGATGTTATTCTCAATAGAAGAGAGGATGCTACAGAACGATTGCTAGATTATGCAGAAACAGTAAAAGGAGTCAAAAAAAAGGATGATGGAAAAGCTTTGGAGTGGAGATTATTGCCATTGCAAGAAAGAATTACACATTCATTAGTAAAAGGAATTGATGCTTTTATTCTAGCCGATGCAGAAGAAGCAAGACTAAGTGTAGAAAGACCTTTGTATGTGATTGAAGGTCATTTAATGACTGGAATGAACGTTGTGGGAGATTTATTTGGGAGCGGAAAGATGTTCTTGCCTCAAGTAGTAAAATCGGCACGAGTCATGAAAAGAGCTGTAGCTCATTTAAATCCATTTATTGAAGCAGAAAAAGGAGAAGAACAGCAAGCCATGGGGCGTATTTTAATGGCAACTGTAAAAGGAGATGTGCATGATATTGGAAAGAATATTGTATCGGTTGTGCTGGGTTGTAACAACTATGAAATTATCGATCTAGGAGTCATGGTTCCGCCAGAAAAAATTATTGAAACGGCTAAGAAAGAAAATGTAGATGCCATTGGGTTAAGTGGTTTAATTACACCTTCCTTAGACGAAATGGTTTATTTGGCAAAAGAAATGGAACGTCAGAATTTTGAGGTGCCTTTGTTAATTGGAGGCGCTACTACATCCAAAGCCCATACAGCAGTTAAGATAGATACCCAATATAAAAATGCAGTAGTGCATGTAAATGACGCATCTAGAGCTGTTACTGTAGTTGGAGATTTATTAAATAAAAAGACCAGCACCCAATACGTATCAAATATCAAAAAAGAGTATGAAGTATTTCGTGAGAATTTTTTAAAGCGTGCAAAGACAAAATCATATACTTCTATTGTTGAGGCAAGAAACCGAAAATTTAAAATTGATTGGGAAACGAGTAATATCTTCAAGCCCAAAGAATTAGGAATTCAAACACTGGAGCAATTAAGTTTAAAAAAATTGGTTCCATTTATTGATTGGAGTCCATTTTTTAGAAGCTGGGATTTACATGGAAGATATCCAGATATTTTAACCGATAAAGTTGTGGGAGAACAAGCAACTAGTTTGTTTGCTGATGCTCAAGAAATGTTAGAAGAAATCGTTATAAAACAGGCACTAAAACCTAAAGCTATTTTTGGTCTTTTTGAGGCAAACACAATAAACGACGATGATATTTCTATTCAGAAGAAAGGAAAAGAAATTGCAATTTTTAGAACGCTTCGTCAGCAATTGAAGAAAAGAGAAGGGAAATCAAGTATTGCCTTGTCAGATTTTATTGCACCAAAAGAAAGCAAAAAGCAAGATTATATGGGTGCTTTTTGTACCGCTATTTTTGGAGCTGATGAGCTAGCAAATAAATATAAAGAACAGGAAGATGATTATAATGCAATTATGGCGCAAGCCTTGGCAGATCGTTTTGCAGAGGCTCTTGCAGAATATTTACACAAAAGAGTGAGAACTCAACATTGGGGATATGCTTCTTCAGAAAAACTTACAAATCAAGAACTCATTAAAGAAGATTATAAAGGAATTCGTCCAGCGCCAGGATATCCTGCTTGTCCAGATCACCTAGAAAAAGAAACAATTTGGGATTTGTTGGATGTAGAGAAACAAATTGGAGTAAGACTTACAGAAAGCATGGCTATGTGGCCAGCAGCAGCTGTTTCTGGATATTATTTTGGGAATGAAGAAGCAAAATACTTTGGACTTGGGAAAATAACGGACGATCAAGTGCTAGATTTTGCTACTAGAAAAGGAATATCGTTAGAGAAGGCACGCAAATGGTTGTATCCAGTGATTGCTGACAATTAAAAGAGTAAAAAAATAATGTCATTACGAATAGAGCCAAACACTCTTTTTATGAGTAATAAGATAGCCTCATTTTATTCGGAATGAAAATAAAAACATATTTATGAAAGTATTGGATCATATTAAAAATTCTAAAGATAAAACTCAGTTTTCTTTTGAGATTTTACCACCATTAAAAGGTCAAGATATTCAGTCTATCTTTAATAATATAGATCCATTAATAGAATTTAAACCACCGTTTATTGATGTTACTTATCACAGAGAAGAATATGTCTATAAAGAATTAGAAAATGGTTTACTCAAGAAACAAGTGGTTAAGAAAAGACCAGGAACTGTTGGGATTTGTGCAGCAATACAAAACAAATATGGAGTAGATGCCATTCCTCATATTTTATGTGGAGGTTTTACAAAAGAAGACACAGAAAATTTTTTAATAGATCTTGGATTTTTAGGGATTGATAATGTGATGGCTTTACGTGGAGATGCGGTAAAAAGCGAAACCTATTTTACGCCAGAAAAAGAAGGACATCAATATGCTAATGAACTCGTTTCTCAGATTAAAGATATGAATCACGGGATCTATTTAGAGGAAGAGTTATTGAATAGTTCGAAGACTAATTTCTGCATTGGTGTATCTGGATATCCTGAAAAACATTTAGAAGCACCGAGTATGGATTCTGACATTCACTTTCTTAAGAAAAAAATAAAAGACGGAGCCAACTATATCGTAACTCAAATGTTCTTCGATAATCAAAAATTTTTTAAGTTTGTAGATAAATGTAGAGCTGAAGGAATTACGGTTCCAATTATTCCAGGATTAAAACCCCTTGCTACTAAAAAGCAATTGAATTTAATTCCGCACAGATTCAATGTAGATTTACCAGACAATTTAATCATGGAAGTGGTAAAATGTAAGGATAATAATGCTGTAAGAGAGGTTGGGGTAGCGTGGTGTATTGAGCAAAGTAAAGAGTTGTTAAAATATGGCGTTCCTTTCCTTCATTATTACTCTATGGGAAAATCATCCAACATATATCAAATAGCTTCTAAGGTATTTTAAATGTAAGAATAAGCTTCTTTTATAGACCAATAATAAAAAGTAATTTCAACAAGATAGTAAAGAAAATTATTTAGTCACTTTTGCAAGATAAAATCTACATAAATAGCAAAAGCTCTCTAAAAAGAGAGCTTCGCCAAAAAAAATTACTTTTAGGGAGTTAAGTTAATGTTCAATCTATTTTAAGACTCTACTATTTAGTTCGAAATAAATATTTAAATAAGTGTGTATTTTACATTAATCATTCCAACCACCAGGGGCTGGTGGAGTTTCGCTACCACCACTATCACTACCGCCACCGTCTGGAGATGGGCTTGGGCTTGGAGAAGCAGAGGTGGCTTGTGCCTTTTTTGGATTTAAGATCATAAACGTACCAAGCGCAGTGAGTGCTGCATACTTACCCATTTTCTTTATGGCATCCTTTCTGGTAATTCCAGAAGGAGCTATTTCTTCGTTGTCTTTATTTTCTTTATTCATAAAATATTACTTAATAAAAAGTTTTTTTGTTAGTAGAATATTTCCTGACTCTAATTTTACAATATAAATTCCCGGACTTAAACCCTGTGTAGAAATTATTTGTTTGTTATTTGTAGTGTTTAAAGTTGCACTAATTACTTCTTTACCTAGAATAGTATATAATCTTAATTTGGTTAAATTCGACTGATTGGCCAAACCTTCTACCGTAATAAAATTATTTACATCTGCTTTAAATACATTTAAATAATTAGTTTCTATTTTATCATCTGTAGATAAAACAGATTCTGTTAAGTGAATAAAGAATCTTCCTGCCCCACTCAATTCATTTTCGGCTGTTAACTCAAAGTCTTGATCATTTAAAAGAGTCATTGTTCCTTGAACATTATCTTCTAAATAAACATTTGTGCCTATATTAATATTAAAGGTGCCGATACTTATTCTGAAATTATTTCCTGTTTCCCTATTAATTTCAAGAGGAACTACAACATCATTTATACTTTCAAGTCCCATAGCATTAATAACTAAACCAACCCCTTCATCTTCCTCAACTAATCTAGACATTAAAGAAGCTCCTTGATTAAAATGACCAGCATCATAACCAGGGTCTAAATCAAGACCAAGACCATCTCCAAAATAAAATTTAGTATGGTCTATCTCTGTATCTCCCTCATAAAGCTTAAGAACTAACTCAAATGAGTCTACTGGATCTCTACCAGCAATAAAATCATCGTCGCCTTCAGTGGTTCTCATAGCTGTTGTAAAAGAAAGTACATCGGGATTTTCTACATTTGGATTATCAGATGCTACCATAAATGCTTGTCCTGGCGCAATACGCAGCGCAGCACTCGTATTATTATAAACGGTATATCCTGAGCCAATTCCATCTGCGTCATAACCATAGATGGCCTGATAAGAATCGTGGAGCTTTTCGCTATTAATAGTTAAAAAATTGTTTGAACTATCTGCACTGGTATTTCCGTGGATGTATGAAGGGAAAGGATTTGCTACTAAATTCCATTTTGTTCCTCCTTCTCCTCCTCCTTCTCCTTCTCCCTCACTAAAATCAATAATTGGCTGTGTTTTATTTGTAGCAGCTGGAGCTCCTGTGAATTTTAAAGTTCCACCACTTATTGTAGCCATTTGAAAGCCCATACCAAGAATAAAGTTTCCATCAAATGGATACCAATTTGAAGATGTAGTGTAGTTTTCCCACTCATTCCAATAATTATCATAGTATCCTATCGCGTAAGCATCACCATTAGAGGCTAAAGTTGAAGCGTTTGCAGTAACAAATGAGTTAATAGATTGGCCGCTTACCGGAGCGCCTATTAAATCCCACTCATTAGTACCTACTGAATTTACATACCGGTTGTAGGTAATGTTTCCAGTAACAGACCCACCAATTATTAGAGATGAAAACTCGTCAGAATCTGAGTTTAAGGTAAAGGTTCCAGAGTTTGAGAAATTTCCACTCATGGTCACAGCTCCTGTTTTTTCGATCGTAAAACTTTTGCCAGAGGCAACAGTGATGTTTTGAGCTTTTGTCAAAAAGGAGACAAAACATAGTAATAGTGTAAGCTTTTTCATGATATCTTAGTTATCAGAAATTAATTTTTCTACTAATTTTTCTAATCTTGAAATCTTATCGTCTTGTTCTTTAAGTGCATTAATAAGCACTGGTACAAGCCCTTGATAGTTTACCGCCAACATGTCTTTATCATCAGTTGTAACGAGTTCTGGAAACACCTTTTGTATGTCTTGAGCCAATACGCCTATTTTTTGTTTGCCGTTCTTTTTCATTGTGTAACGCTTCCCATCAATTAGCAGTAGTTTGGCAAGCGTAGAGCCCAAAGACATAATATTTGCTTTTAGTCTTACATCTGAAGAAACCACAACATCGCCACCTATTGTCATATTTCCAGTAAAACTACCTTCTCCTGCGTACACTTTAGCTCCAGAATCTTCTCCCATATAAACTGCGGTTACATCATCATTTCCAAGAACTACAGAGTTATCTGCTTGCCCAGTAGCCTCATATCCAATAATGGTTTGATTTGTAGCATTATCGGTGCTTGCCATTGCATTATAACCAAATGCAGTATTGTTAGCTCCTGTAATGTTCGAGCTTAAAGAAAAATAACCAGATGCTGTATTGTAATTTCCTGTAGTATTATTTACTAAAGAATTATATCCAAATGCGGTATTGTGATTCCCTGCGGTATTATAGTATAAAGAATACGCCCCAGATGCTGTATTTTTGATCCCTGTGGTGTTCTTATATAAAGATCTAAGCCCAGATGCGGTATTGTAACTTCCTGTGGTGTTATAATGTAAAGATTTATGTCCAGATGCGGTGTTGTTACTTCCTGTGGTATTCTCATATAAAGATTCTCTTCCAGATGCGGTGTTGTTACTTCCTGTAGAGTTCTCATATAAAGATTTATACCCAGACGCGGTATTTTCGTCTCCTTCAGTGTTGTTATATAAAGCTTTATACCCAGATGCGGTATTTTCGTCCCCTGTAGTATTAAGATATAAAGAATACGCCCCAGATGCAGTGTTGTCTTCCCCTTCGGTGTTGGAAAATAAAGATTCATACCCAGATGCGGTATTGTTACTTCCTGTGGTATTAGAATTTAAAGAATTACGCCCTGAAGCTGTATTGTAACCTCCTGTACTATTAGTAGGTGGATTACCAAGAAACATTGAATTACTATCAACTAAAACATCGGTAAGGTCATTTAAACTTGAGGTACTTCCAGTAATTCCTGTTAACTGTGAACCATCACCAACAAAAGATGCTGCATAAACAGTAGCACCAGAATCCTCTCCCATATAGACTGCTGTTACGTGTTCGTTACCTAACACCACAGAATTATCTGCTTGACCAGTAGCCTCACAACCGATTACTGTTTGATTAATAGCATTACCGGTGCTTGCCTTTGCACTGTAACCAAATGCAGTATTGTAACTCCCTGTGGTGTTAGATGATAAAGAAAATATCCCAGATGCGGTGTTGTTACTTCCTGTGCTGTTGGCACTTAAAGAATACGCCCCAGATGCGGTATTGAAACTTCCTGTGGTGTTGGTTACTAAAGATTGCTGCCCATATGCGGTGTTGTTACTTCCTTCAGTGTTCGTATATAAAGCTTTATACCCAGATGCGGTGTTGTCACTTCCTGTGGTGTTGAATTTTAGAGATTGATATCCAAATGCACTATTAGAGAATCCTATAGTGTTCGAATTAAGAGATTCTGTTCCAAAATTAGTATTGAATTGTGCACTGACTGTAAATGCAATAGTTACTGCTAAAAGTGTAAGTATTTTTTTCATAGTAAATTGTGATGTTATTTTTGACTGGTAATTAATTCTTTAAACATTTCTTTTAATTCGTCTATTTCTGATTGTTGTTCTTTAAGCGCATTAATAAGCACGGGTACAAGCCCTTGATAGTTTACCGCCAACATGTCTTTATCATCAGTTGTAACGAGTTCTGGAAATACTTTTTGAATATCTTGAGCCAATACGCCTATCTTTTGTTTGCCGTCTTTTTTCATTGTGTAACGCTTCCCATCAATTAGTAGTAGTTTGGCAAGAGTAGACCCTAGAGATACAATATTTGCTTTGAGTCTTGTATCTGATGATACCACAACATCGCCAATTACTGTTAAATTATTACCAACAGTGGTATTGCCATTAACCATGACTTTAAAAGCATCAGATTTTGCATTCGAAGTAGTACCATTTCCAATTACAAAGGCAGTATTATTAGGGTTAGGCTGCGTTGCGCTATTGGTAACTGTTGAGCCGCTTAAATTGTATTGGCCAATTACTAAAGAACCAAAATCACTAGCTATGGTACTTTTACCCATAGCTATAGAGGCTTTTCCATTTGCTGTTGTTAACCATCCCATTGCTGTAGAAGAATTTCCGCTTGCTACTGTTTCATATCCTATTGATGTAG
>Ga0209715_1002548_pt1 | contig 13789 bp, 10 predicted proteins | sample COGITO_mtgs_1205_2_FD_184809 | JGI IMG/M metagenome (GOLD analysis project Ga0209715, IMG submission 184809) | Pelagic marine microbial communities from North Sea - COGITO_mtgs_120503 (SPAdes) (version 2) | ecosystem: Environmental > Aquatic > Marine > Epipelagic ...
CGACTTTAAGTTGAAAGGCAAATCAACTTGGGGTTTTGGCGTCAATTACAAATGGGTGCAGGCATTTGTCTTTGAAGGATCCCCTCAATTCACAGGGAACGTCCCGACTTACGATTTGCTCGACGCGCAGGTCAATGCCATCATCGAACCATTGAACCTGACCGTGAAGTTGGGTGGTTCCAACCTTCTGCAAAACATTCACATCGAAACATATGGTGGTCCCTCCGTCGGTCGGATGCTCTATGGAAGCTTGATTTATGAATTTAACCACCGAAAAGACCGCTGAAACAACGGCCCTTAGAAGGCGTTTAAATCCGATATTGTTTCGCTGAATCATTTAATTTAGAAGATAAAATCCGTGTAAGGTGCACACGTTTTATGTTTTTTCCTTACCTTACGACGGTAAACCAATTCTCACCCAGATAAAATCGTCTGATGAAAAGACTCCTATTAGGCGCGCTTCTCGCGTGCATGTCTGTGCTTCAAGCTGATGCGCAAACCCGATACCTCGACGAGGTCTTCGATGAAGTGACTGTGACAACGGATGTTGTTTACGGCCAGAACATCACCGTTATACCTGCTTTGCAAGGCATGCCGCCCGCAATGGAGGACCTGAAAATGGACGTATACGAGCCCACCGGAGATTCCGAAACGGACCGTCCGCTGTTGCTCATTTTCCACACAGGAAACTTCCTTCCGACCTACATCAATGGAAGTGCACAGGGAAGCAAGTCAGACAACTGGGAGGTTGAAATGGCCACGCGGTATGCCAAAATGGGCTATGTAGTGGCTTCATGCGATTACCGCTTAGGGTGGAATCCTTTGGCGGGAACGCAAGAAGAGCGAACGCTCCAATTGATTCAAGCGGCCTACCGCGGTGTTCAGGATAGCCGAACGGCGGTTCGGTTCTTCCGCAAGTCAGCTGAAGAGGACGGAGATCCTTTCGGTATCGACACGGAGAAGGTTGGACTTATTGGCAACGGAACCGGTGGATACATCACCTTGGCTTCGTCGACCATTGAGAGCTACAACGACATCATTCTTGACGATAACGGCGCCCCCATTACGAAGTTTTGGTACGATCCAGGCGATGGCTCCTACATTCCAATGGTGATCGAAGGAATCCACGGTGATCCCGATGCGACAACGGACACCTACGCTCCTGCTTCTGTTGGTGGCTTCCAGCTTTGCGCTGCGAACCACGTTGGATACAGTTCTGATATCAACTTCCAAATGAATGCGGGCGGTGCTTTGGGCGATTTGAATTGGTTGGACGAGGGCGATGTGCCCATGGTCAGCTTCCAGTGTCCGCACGATCCATTTGCTCCTTATGAAACATCTGTGTTGATTGTTCCTACGACCAACGAGCCCGTAGTAGAGGTTTCGGGTGCGATGGACATCCATGAGGAAATCAACGGGTATGAGACGAACAACAACGCCATCTTTGCCGACGCAGGATTGGAAGATGGAGGTTCGCCCGCAAACCTTGGATACGATGGTTTGTTCCCCGTTTTGAACAGCTACGTAGATGGAGTTCCGACGGAGCCATTTGACAGTTCACCATGGCAATGGTGGGAGACGGCGCCAGTGCAAGCTTATGATGATGCCTACGGCACCAACATCCTAGCCACGCAGCTGACCTTGAACCCGACCATGGGTGAGGCAGAAGCGATGATGTGGATTGATGAGATGATCGAATACAACACGCCTCGGATGGGATTGGCTATGGGTGCCGTTACAGAAACGACCATTGCTGGAGGAGTTCGGTACGTAGACGAAATTTTTGACGATGTTGAAGTGACTTCTGGTGTTGTTTACGGAGAGAACATCACGGTGATTCCAGCGTTGCAAGGCTTGCCGCCTGCGCCTGAGAACCTCTTAATGGATGTTTACGAGCCCGCTGGTGACTCTGAGACAGACCGACCGGTCATTCTCTATTTCCACACGGGTAACTTTTTGCCCCAATACGTTAACGGCAGTGCGGTAGGAACACGAACGGATAGTTCGGCAGTAGAGATTTGCTCACGTTTTGCGCGAATGGGCTACGTCGTGGCATCGTGCGATTATCGATTGGGCTGGAACCCGTTAGCGGGTACACAGGCTGAACGAACATTGCAATTAATTCAAGCGGCCTATCGAGGTGTGCAAGACAGTCGCACGGCTGTTCGTTATTTCCGCAAGAGCGCGGCAGAAGAAGGCAACCCTTGGGGAGTTGGCGACAAAGTTGCCATGTTTGGGGAAGGAACAGGAGGTTACATCACGTTGGCTTCCTCGACCATTTCCGACTACAACGACATCATTGTTGATGATTTAGGGAGCCCCATCACCAAATTCTGGTACGATCCAGGCGACGGTTCCTTCATTCCTATGGTCATTGAAGGCATTCACGGTGATCCGAATGCCACGACGGATACCTACGCCCCTGAGTCTGCGGGTGGTTTCCAGTTGTGCATGGCCAATCACGTAGGTTACTCCAGTGATTTTGACTTCCAAATGAACTTGGGAGGAGCCTTGGGCGATTTGAACTGGTTGGACGAGGGCGACATGCCCATGGTCAGTTTCCACGGACCGCACGATCAGTTTGCCCCATACACGACAGGCGTCTTGATTGTACCTACGACCAACGAACCGGTTGTAGAGGTTTCGGGTGCGTATGACATCCATGACGAAATCAATGGGTACGCTTCAAACAACAATGCTCCTTTTGCTGAGATTGGGTTGTCCGATCCTGCTGTAGCCTTTGGCAATAACGGCTGGGATGGATTGTACCCTGTCTTGAACAATTACGTCGATGGCGTTCCAACTGAGCCTTTTGACAGTTCTCCTTGGCAGTGGTGGAACGTTGCAGTCACGCAAGCAGTCGATGCGGCGAACGGAACGAATATTGCTGCAACCCAATTGACTTTGAACCCGACCATGGGCCCTGAAGAGGCTATGTTCTGGATTGATCAGATTCAAGATTACACAGCGCCTCGTTTGGCCGCTAGTTTGGAAGTGGTTGCCCTCGGGCCTGGTTGCAACGATGAGGCGGCTTGTAACTACAACGCCCTCGCGACGTCAGACGATGGCAGCTGCATCTATGCTGAGGAAGGGTTCGATTGCGATGGCAATTCGCTCGTTGTATTGGGATGCACCAGTCCCATTGCGTGCAACTACAATGGAGCTGCTACGGACGATGACGGAAGCTGCGATTTCAATGAGTCTACAGCCATTGTAACGGGACCTGAAATGGTCTGGCTGGTGGGTGTAACATTGACTGGTACGGCCAATGAGGTGTTTGCTGCAGATTGTGAAGCTGGAGGCGGTGTCAACCCCAACGTTGCCCTCAACGGGGTGTTCTTGGGCGATGGTACTGACGGTCCAATGCACCTTACGAACATCACCGATCAAACCGGAGGACTTCTGGCTGACCTGCAAATGTTGGCGGGATTGGCGGACATTTCGTTCTGCGGAAGTTTGATCCGCTTTGTAGACCCTGTGACGGGCGCAACGGTTATATTGAGCGAAACAGATGGTATTTGGCAATCAGCAGTTCCGATTATTGGGCCGAGCTACCTCTGGGCCGCGCCGATTACCTCGTTCAATATGGGCTGTGGAGATCCTATGGCCTGTGGATTCACAGATTTCTGTGATTTGAGTGTCGCATGCGATTACACGGATACAGACGGCGATGCAATTCTTGACTGTCAAGAAGTTGTCGGATGCCAAGATGCGTCAGCGGACAACTATGACGAGAATGCAACGGATGCAGGTGACTGCAATTACAACGGCTGCATGGACGCTTCAGCTCAAAACTATGAGCCTGGTGCCAACGTAGACGATGGAAGCTGTTCATATCTGGTTTCTTTCCGTGTGAACATGTCCAACGAAACCGTTTCGGCTGATGGCGTGCACATTGCAGGGAGCTTCCAAGGATGGGATCCCGGTGCAACAGCTGTCCCTTATGTTGGATATGGTGTTCACGAGTTGGTCATCCAATTGCAACAAGGAACGCACGAATACAAATTCATCAACGGCAACGAGTGGGGCATGGATGAAAGTGTTGGTGATTGCGGAAGTGGCGGCAACCGGGTGATTACGGTGACGGGTAACACCCTCACTTCCGGTGCGTGCTTTAACAGCTGCGATCAATGCCCTGGATGCACAGATCCAGCCTACGCAGAGTACAATCCATTCTCTGCAACGGACGCGAGCTATTGCTTGAATGCAATCGCGGAAGGATGCACTTATGAAGACGCTGAGAACTATGACTCATCAGCGAATGCTGACGACGGATCTTGCATCTTTACTGCGGCATCCTGCCCAGGAGACTTGAACGGTGACGGTTCGGTGGGAACACCTGACTTGCTGAGCTTCTTGTCCAATTTCGGAGTGTCCTGCGAATAAGCGCACGGTCACGAAAAAAAAGAAGGGGAGATTTGATCTCCCCTTTTTTTGGCTCAGTTGTTGATTACCACCTTCACCAAAGTGTGAAATTGTCTCAATTTTGAGCAATGGCATCGGAGCTAATTTCTTTGTGTTTATCTTTAACGTTGAAAAACCAGGCAGCTATGAAACAATTTTTGACAGCATGTGTGCTCCTCGTGGGCATGGCGACAGCGATGGCGCAAGGACCTTCTATCGCATTAGACAAAGACGTGCATGACTATGGCACGATTACCCAAGGAGCAGATGGCGGATGCCAATTTACGGTGACGAATGACGGAACAGAACCGCTCATCATGTCACGCTGCAAGGGTTCATGCGGATGCACGGTTCCCAAGTGTGATAAAGACCCCATCATGCCCGGAGCGACTTCCGTAATCAATGTTCGGTATGATACAAAGCGCATTGGCCCAATCAACAAGAGCGTGACCATCACTTCCAACGCGAACAATGAGCCTACAAAAGTGATTCGAATCAAAGGAAAAGTCGAAGCTGCGGATGCAGGCAATGCAGGAGGTGCTCCTGTCAAGCCAGCTTCGGTTGGTGCTCCACTGAATAAGGAGTAAAGCCAAAGACATTCAAGGACGGTGTGTCCTTTTAGGAAGTCGTTTCCCTTCGTGGCGGAACGACTTCTTTTTTGTCCGATTTTTGCCACGATTAAACGGAATGCAACAGATGGAGTTACCTACGACATACGATCCCGGTGCGAGCGAAGAGAAGTGGTACGCGTACTGGTTGGAGCACAAATTTTTTGAATCCAAGCCCGATGGCAGGGAGCCGTATACGGTCGTTATTCCTCCTCCCAACGTAACCGGCGTGTTGCACATGGGGCACATGTTGAACAACACCATACAGGATGTCTTGGTTCGCCGTGCTCGCATGATGGGCAAGAATGCTTGCTGGGTCCCTGGAACGGATCATGCGTCCATCGCCACCGAAGCCAAAGTGGTGCGGCGACTGCGGGAGAAAGGCATTAAGAAGTCAGACCTTACGCGGGATGCGTTTTTGGAGCATGCATGGGATTGGACGCATGAGCATGGAGGGATTATCCTCGAGCAGCTCAAAAAATTAGGTGCGAGTTGCGATTGGTCACGAACGCGTTTCACCATGGATGAGGCGTATTCTGAAGGTGTTATCGATACTTTCATTGACTTGCATGAAAAGGGGTTGATTTACCGGGGAGAACGGATGGTGCACTGGGACCCTGTGGCACAGACGGCGCTGAGCGACGAAGAGGTAATTCATACGGAGGAGCATGGCAAGCTCTACTACGTGCGGTACGAAGTCGTGGATGCCCCGGGAGAATTTTTGACTATTGCGACCACACGTCCGGAGACCATCATGGGAGATACGGCAATCTGCATTCACCCAGAAGATGAGCGATTCACCCATTTGCACGGCAAGCGCGCTCGCGTTCCCTTGACCGAGCGGGAGGTTCCCATTATTTTGGACGACTACGTGGACCGTGAATTTGGCACGGGGTGCCTGAAAGTAACACCGGCCCATGATGTTAACGACTACGATCTTGGCCAAAAACACACGTTGGAGTCCATAGATATTTTCCACGCGGATGGTACGCTCAATGAGCACGGCGGTCCGTTCGAAGGACAGGATCGATTTGAGGCGCGAAAGGCCATCGAAGGAGTCTTGGATGAGTCTGGGCATTTGGTTAAGACGGACGATTACACGAACAGTGTTGGCCGTTCCGAGCGCACAAATGCCGTGATCGAGCCACGGCTCTCCCTTCAGTGGTTCCTCTCCATGAAGGAATTATCGAAGCCTGCATTGGATCATGTGATGGACGATACCATACAATTTCATCCGCCTAAATTCAAAAACAGCTACCGTCACTGGATGGAGAATGTGAAGGATTGGTGTGTCAGCCGACAGCTCTGGTGGGGACACCGCATTCCAGCGTGGTTCTATGGTACAGGAGATGAGGAGTTTGTCGTAGCGAAAACAGCCGAAGAAGCGTTGACAAAGGCCCGAGAAAAATCAGGTGATTCGAGCATGACCGCCTCGAGATTGCATCAGGATGAAGACGTCATGGATACCTGGTTCAGCAGTTGGCTGTGGCCCATTCAGGTGTTTGATGGACTCAAGACGGAAGAGGAGGTCGGATATTATTATCCCACGGCGGATTTGGTGACGGCACCGGAGATCATGTTTTTCTGGGTCGCACGCATGATCATTGCGGGATACGAATACCGGGGAGAAGCGCCGTTTAAAAACGTCTACTACACAGGAATCGTTCGGGATCAGCAAGGCAGAAAAATGTCCAAAAGTTTGGGGAATAGCCCTGATCCTATCGAATTGATGACTCAATTTGGGGCGGACGGTGTTCGGGTGGGTATGCTGTTGACGTCTCCTGCGGGAAATGATCTGCCGTTCGATGAAAAACTCTGTGAGCAGGGCCGCAATTTTGCAAATAAGATTTGGAATGCTTTTCGCTTGACGCAAAGTTGGGAGGTGGATGACCAGGCTCCCGTACCCGAATCGTCCGCTGTAGCCGTCAGGTGGATGAATGCGCGTGTGCAGCAGGTGTTAGAGGAGTTGGAGGGTCAATTTGCTGCGTTTCGATTGAGCGAGGCGCTCATGAATATGTACCGGTTGGTGTGGGATGATTTTTGCAGTTGGTACCTCGAGCTCATTAAACCGGCTTACGGAGCGCCAATCGATGGTCAGACCCTGGCTGAGACCCTGGCTATTTTTTGTGATCTGTTGAAAATGCTGCATCCGTTCATGCCGTTTCAAACTGAAGAAATATGGCACTGGATTGAAAAGCGCACCGGACCTGAAGAAGCCCTGTGCATTGCACCCTGGCCAGAGCGATTTGAATACGATCGTTCAATATTGAGCGAGTCCGACGCTTTTCAACAAATCGTGTCCGAAGTCCGAAATATTCGAAAGGAAAATCAAATTCCGATGCGGGATGCCCTCGAAATGAGCATGAAGGTCGGGGATGGGTTTCCGGATGCCTTCGAATCGGCCATCGTCAAATTGGCTAATGTGAAGGAATTGAAGCGCATCGACGAAAAAGTCCCTAATGCATTCGGCTTCATTGTAGGTACTTCATCGTTTTTCATTCCGTTTGGGGATGCGGTGGATGTGGAGGCTGAAAAGGCGAAAATTCAGAAGGAAATGGACCACCTGAACGGTTTCCTTAAGGCCGTGCGGGGCAAGTTAGGAAATGAACGTTTTGTGCAGAATGCACCGGCAAACGTCGTTGAACTCGAGAAAAAAAAGGAATCGGATGCCCTGACCAAATTGGAGGTGCTTCGGGGTAAGCTGGAGCAATTGGGTTGATGCCTTCGAACACGCGGGCGACACGCTTGTTGTATTCGTATGTTAGGATTATTCAAAAAAGACCCCGTCAAGAAATTGCAAAAGCGGCATGCCGCTCTATTGTCAGATGCACATCGAATGAGTGCCATTGACCGAACTAAATCAGATGCGTTGATGGCAGAAGCTGCTGCGGTTGAAGATGAGATATCAACCTTGCTCAACGGTTCAAATGCCTGATTTAAAAACATTTGCCGTGATTGGCGATTCCCGAGGAATCGGAGAAGCCATCCGCCTCCAGCTTTTGGAGCGAGGGCATCGTGTGATCGGTGTATCGCGAACGGGGGTTACAACGGCCCATGAAAACTACCAAAGCTTGATTTTTGATGCGGTTGCCCATCCGTGTGATCTATCCAATTTTGCAGCGTCCCTGAATGGACTGGTTTACTGTCCGGGAACCATTCGTCTGAAGCCGTTGAAAGGGTTGAAACGAGAACATTTTCTAGAAGAATTTGACGTCAATGCGCTTGGGGCTGTGCAGACGCTTCAGTCCAATGCCAAGCTGCTGCAAAATGCGGACGCTGCATCGGTGGTTTTATTCAGCACTGTTGCAGTCCAGACGGGCATGCCATATCACACAAGTATCGCGATGGCCAAAGGGGCGGTCGAAGGTTTGACGCGCTCACTGGCCGCTGAGTGGGCTCCGAAGGTCCGCGTGAATGCGATTGCACCATCTTTGACTGACACTTCGTTGGCAGAGCCTATGTTGTCCAACGACGCCAAACGGGAGGCTGCTGCTGCCCGACACCCTCTCCAGACGGTTGGAAGCGCTGCGGGCCTTGCGTCTTTGGCGACCTGGTTGTTGGGAAGCGAAGCGGCCTTTGTTACGGGCCAGATTTACGCCGCAGACGGCGGCATTGGAAGCTTGAGGAAATGAACGGTTTTACAACGCTGAATGACCTCGATTTGGAACTTTTGCCTCGTCGAAGGCGTGGGCGCTTGGTCAACAGCTTGAGCGGATTCAAGAGTGCGAATTTGGTGGGAACCACGAGCGTCCATGGCGTACATAATTTGAGCATCATCAGCAGCGTGGTACATCTGGGGTCGGATCCGGCTTTGTTGGGAATGGTCTTTCGTCCACCGGTCGATCCCGCGCAAGGGAGCCATAGTTATTGGAATATCCGGGAAACCGGTTGCTTCACACTCAATCACGTACCGGCGTCGCTCACAGCAAAAGCACATCAAGCAAGTGCGCGCTATCCCCAGGATACAGACGAATTTGAGGCCTTGGGATTTACGCCGATTTTTCGGTGTGGATTTGAAGCGCCAGCCGTTGAGGAGAGTCCAGTCCGTATCGGGATGGAGCGAGTGGATGAATGGGAAATACCCCAGAATCGATGCCGCTTCGTCGTGGCTCAAATTCGGTGGGTAGAGTTCCCTGAAGAAGCGCTGTGTGGGGATGGATACCTCGACCTTGAAGGGCTGGATGTGGCGGCATTGAGCTCTTTGGACGGCTACCACCGCACCCAAAAATTACATCGGTTGGGCTATGCCAAACCTGAGTCTGGTGCTCCGGAGTTGATGGAAGATTTCATGCGTGGTTGGAAAGACGAGGAAGTTTAGTTGAATTCAACGAAATTTGCGCATGCACAAACCGAAACCTTCGGCTGATATGAATGGTCGCACGTTGCTTCATCATGAAGTCATTGCCGACAATCCCGATGCGCCTTGGTTGGTTTTTGTGCATGGGGCCGGTGGAAGCATCCGCACATGGAAGTTCCAGATCGACGCGTTTTCACCCCATTTCCGACTGCTTCTCATCGATCTGCGGGATCACGGGGACAGCAAGGACATCATGCCTGAGTTTCCTGCTTACGACTTTGGAATTGTGGCGAAGGACATCCTCGGAGTGATTGACCACTTGGGGATCAAAAATGCTCATTTTATGAGCCTCAGCATTGGCAGTGTGATTCTTCAAAAACTCGATATCGAACGCCCTGAACTGGTGGATCGCATGGTCATGGCCGGAGCTATTTTTGATGGCAGCCGGCTGATGCACTGGTTTGTGCATTCGGGAAAGTTTCTTTCGCGCTTGCTCCCTTACCAGGCGTTGTATGGGTTGTTTAGTTTCATCGTACTCCCTCGGCGGAATCACCGTTTGAGTCGGTACATTTTTCGCCGGCAGAGCCGTCGTCTGTCCACCCGAGAGTACCTCAAGTGGATTGAGTTATACAAACCCTTTTTTCATCTGATCAAGGACTACGTGAACCGGCCTGTGATGAAGAAGGGCTTGGTGGTGATGGGCAGCCAGGATCATATCTTTTTTCGCGCGGCAAAGCGCTTTACCGAGATTCAAAAGAACATGCGGTTGGCCGTCATTGAAAATTGCGGTCACGTCTGCAGCATTGAGGCTCCTGAGTTGTTCAATGAACTCGTGCTGAAGTTTCTAAAGGGCGAAGAAGTTCCTGCCGCCGTCTCTGCAACGCCAGTGCCGATGAGCTGGTCGGAGTTGAAGTCCCTGCGAAAGGGGTGACCTAAACCTTTGCGCGATTCAAGGGTTATATCGGTATGCGCCGATCACATTTTCCACCTGACAAAATATGTACGGTTTGTCAACGTCCTTTTTCTTGGAGAAAGAAATGGGAAAGTTGCTGGGATGAGGTCCGCTATTGTTCAGAACGCTGCCGAAAAAACACGCCATCATGAATTGGAATACTTGCATCGCGGATTGCCTCGACGAGCAACCAGCTGAAGAGGTGCGTCTGGTATGTGGCGATCAGTTGAACGGTCGACATTCTTGGTTCCAGGAAAGTCCCAATGCCCATCGTCTTTATGTGTTGATGGAAATCCGCTCTGAGACGGATTATGCGGTCCACCACCTTCAAAAGGTCGTTGCGTTTTTTGGGGCCATGCGCCTTTTTGCCCAATCCCTCAAGGGTGCGGGCCATCGGGTGCATTATGTGGCATTGGACAGTCCGGGAAATCAACAGTCCTTTGAAGCCAACATCGAGCGCCTTATGCGCACAGTGCAATCGACTCGTTTTCAATGGCAATTGCCCGATGAATATCGACTGGATGAAGTGCTCGCTAAGTTTGGCGAATCTTGCCGCAAACGAGGATGGACGGCCACTTCAGTCGACACGGAGCATTTTTATACGGAACGCGCGGATTTAGCTCGTTTTTTTGAAGGCAAAAAGACCTTTCGACTAGAGAGCTTTTACAGGGCCATGCGCTTGAAGCATGATGTGCTCATGGACGCCATGGGTACCCCAGAAGGGGGGCAATGGAATTACGATGCCAATAACCGCCAGCGGATTCCGGCGGGTCATTCCATTCCACCGCCGAAGTTATTTCCACGGGATGTGGAGCCTTTGGTTTCTATGCTGACGAATGCGGGTGTTCAAACCACGGGTCGACTTGCTGCCGATGGATGGGGCTGGCCATTGACCCGGGAAGAAGGGGAGCAGACGTTGGTCTATTTTGTGGAGGTGCTGTTGCCGCATTTTGGAGACTATCAGGATGCACTCACCAAGGAAAGTTGGAGTGTCTATCACTCGAGATTGAGCTTCTTGATGAATGCCAAAATCCTATCTCCTGGGGAGGTAGTCCATGCGGTGGAGGAGGCGTGGCGTGCAGACCCCCATCGGGTGAGCATCTCACAGGCAGAGGGATTTATACGGCAAATTCTGGGCTGGCGCGAGTACATGCGCGGGATTTATTGGGCGAAAATGCCGGAGTATGCTCAACTGAACTTTTTCAACCACACGCGGTCCCTGCCCCGGTGGTATTGGACTGGGGAGACCCGCATGGCGTGTCTGTCGCATGCCGTTGATCAGACCATGGAACACGCTTATGCACACCACATTCAGCGGCTCATGATCACGGGGAATTTCGCCTTATTAGCAGGGATTGACCCCGATGAGGTAGATGCGTGGTATTTGGGCGTCTACATTGATGCGTTGGAATGGGTGGAAATCACGAATACCCGTGGGATGAGTCAATTTGCTGACGGCGGCATCGTGGGTTCTAAACCGTACGTTAGCAGCGCTCAGTACATCAAGAAAATGGGTCCTTATTGCAAGGGGTGTCATTACAAAGCGAATGAAAAAGTGGGTGAACAAGCCTGCCCATTCAACGCACTGTATTGGGATTTTCACGCCCGTCACCGGGAGGCATTGGAGCGCAATCCGCGCATTGGAATGGTCTACCGAACATGGGATCGGATGGATGCCGAGAAGCAGGCAGCCTTGCTCGCCACAGCCAAAATGAACCTCAACCGAATCAACGAATTGTAATGCGCGCACTCTATTGGTTCAGAGAAGATTTACGATTGAGGGACAACCCTGCGCTTACGGCAATGACTGATCAAGCAGAGGAAGCGACCTATGTGTTTGTTGTGCCTTCAACCAATCGTTGGAGCAGGGGTGCTGAGCGCATGGGCATACACCGGCGCAGGTTCATGCTCGAGAGCCTCGCTGGATTGGACGCAGCCTTGCAGGAACAAGGCCAACGGCTCTTGGTGCTCGAGGGAGATCCCGTTGAGGAGGTGCTTAAAATTGCAAGTCAACTGGGTTGCCAGGCGGTCTATTCTCAGCAATGCCATGCCACAGAGGAATTGCGGTCGGCGGCGGCGGTGAGGCTCCATATCCCGCATCATTGTCATGAGGGAGCAACCTTGGTCCATCCAGAAGATCTTCCTTTCTCCGTCAAAGCTCTTCCGGAAGTATTCACCCACTTTCGAAAAAAAATCGAGAAAAACGGTCTGGTCGTCCGAGAGGAGCTTCCCGTTCCGGTTCTTCCCAAGAGCCCAAAAAAAATCGCTGACTTCAGCTACGCTTTTGGCATGAGCCGTTTTAAAATGCCTGAGAGGCTTGCAGGGCTTCCCATCTCTGCGATGCAGTTTACTGGAGGAATGCAGACAGGCTGGGATCGCCTTGAGCACTATTTCTGGAAAACCCGCGCGCTCAGTGGTTACAAACAGACGCGGAATGGAATGATGGGGTGGGATTATTCGAGCAAATTCAGCCCTTGGTTGGCGTGGGGATGTATAGGCCCGCGGTCAATCTACCATGCCATCCGCCAGTATGAGGAGGAGGTGGGTGCCAACGAAAGTACGTACTGGTTGATTTTTGAATTGCTTTGGCGGGATTATTTCCGATTCATCGCCATGCAGCACGGGGATCGAATTTTTTCTGTAAATGGGCTCAAGGAGGCTCCGCGCACTCCGGTTTCTCACCATCCTCTTCAATGGAAGGCTTGGTGTGCGGGCACTACCCGAAGCGCTTTTGTCAATGCCAATATGCACGAATTGCGGTTGACCGGATTTATGTCCAACCGAGGCCGGCAAAATGTAGCGTCTTATGCGGTGCACGACCTGGGATTAGACTGGCGAGCTTGCGCGGCCTGGTTTGAGCATTGGCTCATTGATTTTGATCCATGCAGCAATACCGGCAACTGGCTGTATGTCGCGGGCATTGGAAACGATCCTCGCCCGCAACGCAAATTCGATATTGAATGGCAGGCGAGTCGGTACGATGAGGCGGGTGCATTTCAAGCACACTGGAACCAACAGGGAGGGATTTTTCCTTGCGCTCCGGAAAGCATACCGACATGATTTGGAATGTGACCTATAACGATGCCCAGCGCTGGGAGCAGGTGCATTTGATCGCTGGCAAACGCATCCCCTGGGCTCAATCGATCACCGATTCGATTCGAGGCCGAACGGTGGGTTCGCCCAAGTTGGACCTGGTCGGTGTAGAGGGATTGAAGGAGTTGGAGCGTTTACGTCTTTCCTTGAATCATCGCACATCGGTAAACTTTCAACGCACCACAGAAGGGGTAATCGCCTACACGAAAGTGCGGCTGGAAGTGTATGCTGTGCCGATACGCTTCCCTGAAATTTTATCCGTGGACGCCGATTACGCAGATGCAGCGCAATCCAGACTAGTGCTGCACTTCCAGCGCGACGAGGAAACGGTTAAATTAACCATGACCGGCGCTTCAAGGGTGCTCGATCGCACGCTTCAGTGGTTTAAGATGGCCTCCAATCCTGAAGGAGCCGCATCATGATTGAGTCCAATTG
>Ga0209715_1002562_pt1 | contig 13737 bp, 11 predicted proteins | sample COGITO_mtgs_1205_2_FD_184809 | JGI IMG/M metagenome (GOLD analysis project Ga0209715, IMG submission 184809) | Pelagic marine microbial communities from North Sea - COGITO_mtgs_120503 (SPAdes) (version 2) | ecosystem: Environmental > Aquatic > Marine > Epipelagic ...
AAAATTAAAGTACTTAAGCTCTAGTATTATTTTTCAAGGACCAATTTATGATAAAGAAGCTTTAAAGGCTTTTTATTTTAACAGTGATTTATTTGTGTTACCAGGAGATGGTGGCTTGGCAATTTTACAATCGTTACTTTACGGATTGCCCGTACTTTGTATTAAAGGGGCCGATGGTACAGAACGCGATTATATACTAGATTCCTCTTTTTTATTAGATTCTTTAAAGGATGTTTCCCCTTTTTTAAAGAGTTCAAAGCCTATAAATAGAGCAGTATACACCAATTATGTAAACAAAGTTAGCTCAAGAAAATGGGTTCAAGACTTTCATGAAAAGACACCCTAAATGAAAACTTTAATTAGAATTATAATTATATTTTTAGCAGTTGTTTCTTGTACTCAATTGTTAGGGCGATATTTATCTTTCTACAACTTATTAGATGAATTACTACTTGCGGGATTGCTTTTTCTTTTTATTTTTCAAAAGAAGTTTTCCTTGAAAAAAAACAATCTGATAGTTGTTTTTGCTATTTTATTTTATTTTGTATTAAACTTTACAATTAATTTTTACAGTCCTTCAGCCTTTTTATTAAAGTCACTTTACTACATAAAATCGATACTACCGTTTCTAATACTACCGTATTTCTGCAATAAATTTTTAAAACAAAAACAACTAAAAATTATTTATTATTTATTATTTTCTTTTGCATTGTTTTCAATTATTGAGTTTTATATTTTACAGTATGTAAGTATATGGTCCTTTGGTCAAGATTGGCCATTTAAATTACGAAACGGACTTTACCGAGCCATGGCCTTAACAGGTCACCCTATTTCTTTAGGGATTCTTAATTTTATGGGAATTCTAATTGGTAACGAAATTTTTAAAACAAAAAAGAGATATTTATTGGTTTTTGTAGTGTCATTAATTTTAACAGGATCCAGAATCCCTTTAGTTTTCTTGGCTTTTTATATTTTTTATTGCACAAGAAATTTTAAAATAAAGTTATTATTTAATAAATATTTTTATTTCAAAACATTATATGCATTGTCTATACCATTGTCTTTTGTTGCAATATTTTTTATCCCTACATATTTTAATAATGTAAACGAGGGAAGCACCACAAGGCTGATTGCTATTGAAAACGGAGTTAAAGTGTTTAAAAACCCAAAAAACATTCTTTTTGGAACAGGGATAGGCTCTTTTGGCACTTCTGAATCCGTGGTTTATAATTCACAGGTCTATGATGAAATAGACTTTCCAATTGCCTATAAAGATGTTATACTCACTAACAAAGCAACGGGAGTTGAAACATTTTTATTTATGAGTTTAATTGAAATGGGCTTAATTGGCTTTGTATTATATTATATTTTGATATTAAATTTATTCAACAAAAAAATTTCTGAATTTAAGGCCTTTCTAATTATTGTATTTATACTTTATACGTTAGTGTATCCATTATATACGTTCCCTTTTGTTTTCTTAATTAATATATATTTCCCTAAGCTATTAAAGCCTAAGACCAACGTTTAATATTACTAATTTGATCCCAAGCCGGCTTTTTTGACCCTGCGGAAATGGCGATTTAACGAATTCCAGCACGTTCAATAAATCCATCGATTACAATATCTGGTTTTTCAGATTCGATGATAAGTTTATTAAAAGAATTCCAAACATAATATACTTCCGAAAAACTTTCAGATATAAAGGGGTATAAATGATTTGTATATGAATCTCTAAACACGACAACTTTTAAATTGTTTTTTGCGATGTTATTATACGTTCTGTAATTCTCTCCATGCTTCATGAGTTGATTTTTTTTATGATAAAACCCATTTTTTGATTTATAAACAATCGGAATTGAATCCAAAAACCCATTTTTTATATTGGTAGTGTTTAATAGATCTCCATATTGTTTGATTTCCCAGGAGACTTGATATGCTGCAAAATCTAAACCGACAAAACCTTTTACTTTATCTTTAAAAAGATCTTCCATATATTGATATGCAACAAAAGCACCATAACTATTCCAATGACTATCAAACTTATAATACAATTGTTTTTTAGATTTTTCAGATATTAAACACCCTTTCAAATCAATGATTTCAACAGTACTTTTATTTTCTTCAAAATAAGCCACTACCTGATCTAACCTAGATTTTTTTGAAGACGTTAACAATCTTTTCGGTAAATACTCAGGATATATTGATGCCTTGTTTGGATAAACAAATTTAAAATAAACCCCGCCATTTCTACTAACTATAGAGTTCCTGTCTTCAAGTGTTAACAAAAGTCGTTTTAGATCTTCTTGTTTTAATAAATTAATATGTAAATAATCATCTAGTGCTGAAAAATAACTATTAGGAACATCATTTCGAGAGTAAAAAAACCAATTACTCTTTCCAATTAATGCTCTCCGAGGGTTTGGAGAAACATTAAACAAATCAATGCTAATAAATGTATTTAGATCTAAAAGAAACTCTCTAAATCCAAAGTTATTAGTTAGGTAATCTTTAAATTCTCTAGAAAAAATATTATGATTTTTGATTTCTATTTTATCCTTAGTATTGAAAAATATTTTTAAACCTGGAGCTGAAATAAAAATCACAAATATTGTAGCTATTGTTACTTTCTTAAAGTCGAATGAACTACCTGATTTCTTTTGAGAAATAGTTATATAAAATATAAAAGCTAGAAAAAAAGAAACCCCAAATTTAATCAAACTTATGGGTTTTGAACTTTCGGAGTATAAAAACCCCATTTCAGAGTATATAAAATGCGGGTCAAGGCTGTTCTCAGTCTTTTTATTTTGAAATATTACTTTACTGCCCTTAACAATTAGATCGGTATATTTACTGAACGAAAATACATTATCAAACTCCTCGATTTGTATTGAATGAGTAATATCCTTTCTGGAGATCTTAAAACCACGAACCTCTACATTATTAGAGCCAACAGTATAATCAATTCTTAATCTATCAATTATTTCAGAAGAAGGAATTGTAATCTCTATTATTTGAAAATTTTCAGACTCACTCACTAATTTTGTAACTAATCGAGAACTATTAAACGGGTAAACTTTTGATATGGAATCTTTTTTTAAATGATAAAACACCTGAAACTTATCATTTTTATCATACTTAGCTTCTAAAGAGATTGTAATAAAGTCACTCTCATAATAAGAGCTATAAATCAAATTAAACGCATAGGACACAAGCCCAAAAACGAGCACTGTAAGAGCTATGTTAATCACCGTTCGTTTCATTAAAATCTAAAATAAATAAAAGGATTATAAGAATTCTTAGATATTTCCATAATACATAAAGTAAACAATGTAAATAATGCTATTAAATTTATAATAAACACAAAATTCAAAGATGAGTTGTATTTAACAACAATATTATTAATGGCTTTGGAAGGTGTAATCAATTTACTTATTGGAATCGAACAAACGATTCCAATAAGCATTAACAACTTATTATAGTTATCAAATATAAGGTACGCCATGTAGTTGGTCCCATTAGATAAACCGATCAAAGCTTTTAAGTAATTCAGTGCATAATATAAATCTGATGATCTAAAAAAGACCCAGCCAATAATAACAATTAATAAGGTGTACAAATGGGACAACGCAGAGTTAGCGCCAAGAAACCTTGCTATAGTTTTGTTTCTTTCGAGTATAATAAAAAAACCATGAAAGAGCCCCCATACTATAAAATTCCAGCTAGCGCCGTGCCAAAACCCAGTTATAAAAAACACGATCATAAGGTTGCGGTATATTTTGATATTACTAACCCTATTCCCCCCTAAAGGGATGTATACGTAATCCCTAAACCACGTTGAAAGAGAAATATGCCATCGCCTCCAAAACTCTTGAATCGATTTTGATACATAGGGGAAGTTAAAATTTTCTAGAAAGTCAAAACCAAGCATTTTACCCAGTCCAATGGCCATATCCGAGTAACCTGAAAAATCAAAATAAATCTGTAATGTATAAGCCAAAACACCTAGCCAAGCCACTCCAGAAGATAAGTCGTTAACGGATAATGAAAAAACTTCGTCTGCAATAACAGCCATGGGATTAGCAATTAAAACCTTTTTCGACAAGCCAATAATAAATCTTTTTATTCCTTTAGTAAACTTGTCTAAATTAATTTTTCTTTCCGTAATTTGTTGATTTACATCTTTATATCTAACAATTGGGCCTGCGATTAATTGCGGAAATAATGAAATATATAGGCCTAGATTAAATGGGTTTTCTTGATATTTTACTCGCCCACTATAGACATCTACCAAATAAGAGATTGATTGAAACGTAAAAAAAGAAATACCAATAGGTAAAGCCACTTTTAAATAATGCAATTTACTGTCAAACACTTCATTTATATTAGAAATAAAAAAATCTGTATATTTATAAAAAAACAATCCCGATAAGTTGATTGCCACCCCTATAAACAAAACTTTTTTGTTCTTAGGAAAATAATTTAAAGTAAATCCTAGGAGGTAATTTATTAAAATACTCGATATCATTAATAGAACCAAAAACCCCTCTCCATAAGTATAGAAAAGCAGGCTCATTATAAGCAAAAAATAATTTTGCCATTTTCTTTTCAAAAGAAATAAGCCTATTAGTACTAGGGGTAAAAAAACAAACAAAAAAAGTGCGGAGCTAAACACCATACAAGTTATTTTTTTTAAGAATTCCAAGGTAATGTTTTTTTTAAAACAACAACGGAATATAGGAGATAAAATATTGATAGTTGCTCAGTGTACTATAACCACAGCAACTCCATTTGAAACCTTGGAAACTAACAAAGTAAATCTTCTTTTTTTAAATTAATCTTGTAGCTTATTTCAAGCAAGTAAATTGAGGATGAACCTTTGTTCAGTTGAATAGGGTATTATTACAATTATAGCTAATTTTCCCCCATATTCAAACTGTAGACTTTCTTAATATTTTCCGCATACATAATAGTATATTTTTGTTAACTTGTGATTTTTAATATTGACACTTATATTTATGATAACCCAGTCAAAAAAAGTTTACAATCTATTAAAATTAATGTGTTATATGTTTATTTTCTTAGGTGTTAGTTCCTTTTTTTGCATAGAACGAACACTCGGTTTGGAAGAATAGTTTAATAAAAATGAAATCACTAGCGAAATTTTTTTTGAAAGAAGTTAAGGGTAGATACATAAATCCCATTAAGTATAGTCATTTAAAAATTGAAATTGACTGTAAAAGTAGATGGTATGGAAATCAATATGGAGGATTCTTTTTGAATCCATCTTTAATTAATGAAAATGCTGTTGTTTATTCATTTGGAATAGGAGAAGACATCTCATTTGACAAGGAAATAATAGACACCCATAAATGCCATGTGTACGGATTTGATCCTACACCAAAATCCATTAATTGGTGTAAAAAACAGGATTTGCCGGAGTGTTTTCATTTTCACGATTTTGGCATCTCACAAGAAACAGGTAAGACTCACTTCCACTTACCTAACAATAAAAAACATGTTTCAGGGAGTATAATTCAACACAATAATGTTTCCGAGGAAAACTTTGTTGAAGTTGAAATGAAGTCGTTTAAAGATATTTTAAAAATGTATAACCATGATCAAATAGATGTTTTGAAAATGGATATAGAGGGTTCCGAGTACGATGTTATAGAAGATGTTTTAAAGTCTGGAATTCTAATTCATCAGATGGCAATCGAACTTCATGAAAGATTTTTCAAAAACGGAAAAGATAAAAGTATTCAACTTGTAGATTTAATGAAGCGACATGGCTTTGTGATTTTTGCTATATCTAAATCTTTTGAGGAGATTTCATTTGTTCGAGTAGATACATTGAAACAAATAACAGCATAACTTTATTAAGTAATAATTATAACAAATTAAACTATATCATTCACTCGCTAAATTAGTATGATTTAAATGAAAATATTACAAATAAATAAATTTTTATACAATATGGGTGGCGCAGAAACCTATATGTTTAAACTTTCTGAAGCCTTAACGGAGTTAGGTCACAATGTTAAATTTTGGGGAATGAAGCATCCTAAAAACTTAATTGAAGACGAATTTGATTGTTTTGCTGACCGCATCGAATTTAACGAGCTTTCTGCGATTCAGAAAATAACAGCAACCTACGACACCGTTTATTCAACCAAGAACATCAAAAAAATAAGTCACTTTTTGGATCAGTGGACGCCAGACATTGTTCATCTCCACAACTATAATTTTCAGTTAACACCTTCTGTTTTAAAAGAATTTAGTAAGAGAAACATAAGAGTCGTACAAACCATTCATGACAGCCAAATGGTATGCCCTTACCACCGACTGTATAATTTTCAAAAAGAATCCACTTGTACGAAGTGCGTTGAAGGAAGTTTTTCTAACTGTATTAAAGACAGGTGTTTTGATAATTCGCTCCTTAAAAGCACTGTGGGTGCTGTGGAATCGTATTTATACCACGGAAAGGACTATTATAATAAACACATTGATTATTATATTAGTCCAAGTCAATTTTTAAAAAATCTTGTGGGTAAGAGGGTCCACAAACCCATTGACGTTATTCCTAATTTTGTAGATGTTTTACTAGACCAAAACACACTTAAATCAAATAAGGAATCCTATTATTTGTACTACGGGAGAGTTTCAAAGGAAAAAGGAATTATAGATATTATTCCTTTATTTGAAAAATTAAAACTAAAACTCTATATCGTAGGAAATGGAGATGAAGTCGCTGAAATAAAACAATCCGAATATATTACATATCTTGGACCTAAATATGGCGAAGAATTGTTTCCAATCATAGCCAATGCCAAATATGTAATACAGCCATCAAAGTGGTTCGAAAACTGTCCAATGACCATCGTAGAGTCATTCTCGCTAGGAGTTCCAGTAATAGGGGCGAATCATAGTGGTTTTATGGAGTTAATTCAAGATGGTAAAACAGGGTTTATCCTTGATTTTACGTCAAAGGAAAAATTAGAAGAAGAATTATTAAGGGTTGATAGACTTTACAAACAAGATTTAAGGCAACAAGCTTTAAGCTTTTACGTTGAAGTTTTGTCAAAACAGAAACACTTAAACAAAGTTTTAAAAATCTACGAATCGTTATTAGCTAATAAAGCATGAGCCAAAGCTTACTCACAAAAATTATATCAAAGACAAAGGGGCAAAATTACGATGTTACTCATCACTTTTCAACTGGGGATACAATATTGATCATATTTAATAAGGCTATGGCTTTAATCAAAGGTACTTTGTTTGTGAAACCTTTTTTAAAATTCTCAAAAGGATTTGTATTTAAAGAAAAAGGAGCAAAAGTATCATTTGCAAATAAAGTACGCTGTGGCAAAAACCTTTTATTAAAAAGGAATAGCCATATTAATGGGTTATCTAAGCGAGGAATTACTATTGGAGATGATTTTTCATTAGGAGAGTATGCTATTATTGAATGCACAGGCGTATTGAGAGATCTTGGAGAGTCTCTAACCATAGGGAATAACGTTGGGATCAATCATTATTGTTTTATTGGTGTAAGGGGCAATATAAAGATTGGAGATAATGTTATTTTTGGACCAAGAGTAAGTGTGTTTTCAGAAAATCATAACTTTGATAGATTAGATATTCCCATCAAAGACCAAGGAGAAACAAGGAAAGACACGCTCATTGGAAATGATGTTTGGATAGGAGCAGGTTCTATTATTTTGTCTGGAGTGAAAATAGGTGACGGTGCAATTATAGCTGCCGGATCCGTTGTGAATAAAGACGTGCCGAGTAACACAATAGCAGCTGGCGTTCCGGCAAAAATGATTAAAAAAAGAGGAGAATGAATACTACAACCCTATTCTTAAAAAAAGATTCAACAGCAGTTGTCATTCTGTTTTTAACTCTTTCTGCTGGATTTTTCTCTTTGGCCCTACAAAACATTCTTTTGGTCACATTTTGTGTTTGGGCTCCAATATCAAAATCTTTTGACTATAAACGGGTTGACTTAAAAGTTTTTTTAATTCTAGGCATTCCATTTTTTATTGCGATAATATCTGCTTTTTTTTCAGAAAACACTTCTTATGCCTATGATTTGGCTCTAAGAAGATTTCCTTTAATTATATTAGGGTTTTTTATATTAGCAATCAAAATAAGAGAAAAGGATTTTATTTTTGGATTTAAATTATTCACTTCTGTTTCTGTGATAGCCTCCCTTATTATGTTTGCAAAAGGTGCTGTTTTATACTTCCAAACAGGTGTTTTTCTCCACCCTAATTTTGCGGTTCATTTCGTCCCGATACACCATCCTTATTTCGGATCATATATTTTAATAAGCCTTATGTTTTTGGATGTTTATTACAAAAAAATCAGTGTCAATTCCACTGTAAAAAAGAGCTGTTATCTTATTTTATGTATCTCCTTATTTGTATGTTCAGCAAGACTTCCTTTTTTATTTTTTTTACTGTGGGTTTTTTATAAAAATAGAGCTTACTTAAAACCAAAAAAAATAAATATGAAAGCTCTGATGTTTTTGGTGACATCGATATTGATTATCAGTTATCTATTTATTTTTAAAGGGTTGGGGTATAAATATGCTCAGGATATTGATCTAAATAAATCACCGAGATTAATGATTTGGAAAAATTCAATAGAGCTAATAAAAAACAATACAGACTTTCCTTTTTTGATTGGAATAGGGGATTATCAACTAGAAATTAACAAGTTGCATAGAAGTCTTATGAAAGACAAGCCAGGTATGGGATTAATTGATTATAACTCTCACAATCAATATTTAGAATCCATTATTATAGGGGGTCCACTTGCCTTTGTATTTCTTGTTTATATAGGATATCTTATTTTTTTATCCAGATCAACCAATAATACCCAGTTACTAAGTTTCACCTTATTTATTAGTTTATTTTTCTTTTTTGAAAATGTCTTACAAAGGCAGTTAGGAGTGATGTTATTAGCGATACTTTTACCGGTTTTTATAAAGCTTGAAAAACCTCAAAACCACATCAATGAAATTACATAAATTAATCCCTTTTGTAGAGTTAATATCCAAAGGGTTAAGTTTTATAGGAGTTATTCTTATAACAAGAATGATTTCGGTGGAGTCTTTCGGTCTTTACTACTATGTTATTTCTGTTGTTGCCTGGGCATCTGTTATTATGGACGGAGGGATTAGCTATTATGCAATAAATAGAAGTATTAATGATGATGTAGATAGCTTAGGCTCCCTACTGTCTTACAGGCTTTTGTTTTCATTTATCACAGTTTTATTTGTAGTTTTTATTTTTTATTTCCTTAAACCAACTATTTTAATCGAAATAGCTCTGTATGGACTGACATTTATCGCTGTTTTAATGACCGCATTTTTTAAAATAATTTCAAGAACTCAAGGGTTTCTTAACACCGATTTTCTTACTGTAATTACAGAACCTGTTCTCAGAATTTTATTTTTACTTATTGCGTTTGTTTTTTATGAGAGTGTAGAACTCAATCATGTGTTTTTCATCCTGTTAATCTCAGCGATTATCTCCTTTTCAGTTTGTTATAAATCGTTTTTAAAAAATACAGCCCTAAAACTTGAATTTGGATTTAGATTTTCCGGCATGATTGGTGTTTTAAAAGAAACAAAATATTTCATGTTAATGTATTTCTTTTTAGTAGGTTACAAAAGAATTGAAGTTTTATTGATAGATTTTAAGTTTGGAGATACCGACACGGGATTGTTTTCATCTGCGGATAATTTTTATAGCTCAGCATACTTGTTTTTCACGTCCTTGATTTTAGTAGGAATTAAAGACTATCTAAAACATAAAAAACAAGAAAAAATTAAACAGTTCTTTTATGTACTAGCCCTGGTCTCACTGTCTGTTTTGATTATAAATTTTGGATCAGAAATTTTATATGACATCATATACAAGCCTGCTTATTTTGAAGGAGCTAAATATTTAAAAACACTTTCCTACTCATTACTTTTCACTCCCTTTATCTATTATTTAATCTTAAAAAATAATTATGAGGATAAAACAAAACAAAATTTTTTAATTCTTACATTCGGATTTGTTTTCAAAATCATTCTTTTAATAATGACAATAAACACGAGTCAATTTGTCTTAGGAATCGTTTTAAGTGATCTGGTTCTCCTACTAAGCTTTTTGTATGGGAGTAAGTTTTCTAAGAAGACTCCAGTTTATAATAAAAGCAAAAGCTAACCACATAAACACTGATCACGGCGTTTGTGAAAAAATTCCCGCCAAGAGCGACAACGACTATAAGAGAATAAAGGGAGAATTTTAAAAATGGATTTTTTATAAAATATTTAAAGAGGTTATTATAATAATAGATTAAAAAACAAACGCCCCCAATCCCTCCCCAAAAGAGATACAAATCAATAAAACCAAATTCAGTCCGTATCTCATTAAAATAACTACCTCCAAAAAAGAGGTTTACAAAGCTCCAGTAGTTATGATTCACAATTTTAGAGAAAGTTTCATCAAATAATATATTTCTTGTCGAAGTTAGCGCTGTAAACAACCCGAAATCATTATTCAAAGCCATAAATAGAGGGGCTTTTTCTGTTATAAAAACAAAAAAGGACTCTCTAAATAAATATAAGAATGAACAACTCAGCGTAGCGAATGTAATAAACGATTTCCAAAGTCTGAAATGAATAAAAAGATAGATTGATAACAAAGCATAGAATAAGTAGATCGCCTTAGTACCCACTAACAATGAACTTAATATAATTATGATTAAGTTTCTACTATAAGTTTTGCGTTTTATCGCTTCATAAAACACAAAAATACTAGCAAATATATAGATGTAAGATGCGTGGCTATTCATTTGAAACAGCCCGTCAAATCCAAAACGAGAAGGATATTTATAGGTTTTTAGATATGATATATTGGCGATTAAACCAATACAAATTAAAACAAAATTAAAGTTTAATATTTTGAATAATAACTCAATCACCTTGTTGACTGCGGATTTTGTGTTACAGTAATTATTAAACAAATCAATAATAATAAATATAAAAGTGTATTTCGAAAAATACAACAAATTACTTTTTACATTTAAAAACAAAGAGCTTTCGTTTTTCAAAAACAACAATCCAATCAAGTGGATTAAATAAAACAAGAATAAAACCTTTAACACTTTTGACTTATAATTAAAAGATAAGTATAAACAAACAAAACCAATCTTGACGAAGACACCATAACGATAAAACTCAAAATCTGAATAAAAAAAGACTTTTGTTAAAGACTCGGAAATAAAAAAGCACATAACCAGAATTTTTATAAAGTGTTTATTTAAAAATTTTTGAAAGTGCAAAGTTTATTGTGTTATATTTGCAGCTAATTTACAAAAATAATGAAGATAATAGAATCAACTAAAGTATATATTGCTGGCTGTGGAGGAATGCTAGGTCGAGCAGTTTACGAAGTTTTTAATTCTAAGTGTATTGTAAAAGCAACAGATATTGACTTAAATATCGATTGGTTAGAATATGCAGATGTTAGAGATTACAATGATATCAACAAGTCTATCGCGGCATTTTCTCCGGATATAATAATAAATCTAGCTGCACTGACAGATTTAGAGCATTGTGAGAAAAATCAAGAAGATTCATGGCTCACGAACGCTTTAGGTGCAGAAAACATTGCGATCATTGCCAAAAGACTCAATATTCCTATGGTATATATTAGCACTGCAGGTATATTTGATGGCGAACAGGACGTATATAATGATTTTGACGCCCCTAATCCATTGGGAATTTATGCTAAGTCGAAATATTATGGAGAGGTTTTTGTTAAAACTCACCTTGAAAAGTTCTTTATTTTTAGAGCAGGCTGGATGATGGGGGGAGGACCTTCTAAAGATAAGAAATTTGTGAATAAAATATACAAACAAATTAAATCTGGAAGCCAAGAGCTTTTTGTGGTAGAAGATAAGTTAGGAACACCAACATATACGAAAAGTTTTGCTCAAGGAATTTTTAATCTAGTTGAAACGGATTTGTACGGATTATATAATCAAGTGTGCGGAGGTGATTGCAGTAGATATGATGCGGCTGTTGAATTTGTTAATTTACTTGGACTCACTGAACAGGTTAAAGTTACCAAAGTGTCTTCCGAGTATTTTAAAAACGAATATTTTGCACCAAGACCTGCATCTGAAAAATTAGTAAATATGAAATTAGACGCAAGAGGCGTTAATTTCATGCCACACTGGAAAGATGCTTTAAGTGAATATGCAGAAGAGTATATCACCGACTTAAAGGCAAATTAATTTCATTTTTAGAGTATATGCAAATTGCTATCATTGGCACAAGAGGACTGCCCGCTAACTACGGGGGTTTTGAAACATGTGTAGATCATACAGCTAGGGAATGGGCTTCGCAAGGACATCAAGTTTTAGTTTATTGTCGTGAAAACCATTATAAGAATCAGGTAGCTAACTATCACGGAGTGGTTTTAAGATACACAAAATCTATCCCCTTAAAAGGAATAGATACTTTGTCAAACACTCTAATATCAATCTTAGATTTAATAATTTTTAAAAGGTCTTATACAATAGTTCATTTGTATAATTCAGGGAATGGAATATTTATTCCTCTTCTAAGACTTTTTGGAAAAAAAGTCTATGTTTCTGTTGACGGAGTCGAGTGGAAACGAGAAAAATGGGGCTTAATTCCAAAAATGATTCATAAGTTAGGGGCTTACATGTGTGTTAAGTTCTCAAATAAAGTTATTGTTGACAATAGAGAGGTGTTTGATGTTTACATGAACAAATTCTCCATACAGACAACTATTATTGAATATGGAGCTAAATTTATTAAGAACTCAGAATTTTCTGGAGATACCTTAAGTAAGTTTAACCTAATTTCAAAAGACTATTTTTTATTCGTCGGAAGATTTGTTCCAGAAAAAGGAGTCCACAAACTAATTGAAACATATTTAAAGCTAAAAACTGATAAGCCTTTAGTTATAATTGGTGGAGACACGTCTTCAACAGATTATACTGATAAAATTGAAATGTATTCAGAAAAAAATGAAAACATAATAGTGACAGGGTTCTTGTATAATGAAGCATATGAGGAGTTATTGTCAAATGCATATTTATATGTTTCCGCAAGCGAGCTTGAAGGAACCTCACCGTCATTATTAGCGGCTTTAGGAGCAAAAGTTTGTACTCTTGTAAATGGGATCAAAGAAAACATTCAAACCCTAAGAGGTTCTGGATACGTTTTCAAAGAAAACGATTTGAATGATTTACTTAAATTATGGCAAAACTGTGAAGATGATCCTTCTTTTGTTTCAGCTACGGCAACCAAAGGGTATGAATTTGCAAAGCAAAACTATACTTGGAAAAATATATCTAAAAAATATTTAGAGATGTTTCAAGAATAACAGCAATTTCATTAATCAAGTTTAAATTTATACACTAGGATAAGCGTCTTTATTCATCGACTAATCTTTGTTAATCTAACGACTATCCCTCATCTTTATTTTCATAAACTTTTGGGTTTATCAGTTCAAGTAACCTGTCCTGAGTTTAGTAATTGAATTTAGTTCTTAAAACATCTAATAAAACAAGCTTTCAATTACACACAAATTTTAAATATACTTCAAGTCCCCGACTCTTAGATTAATTTTTTCTTACATTTGTAAATCATTTAAATCATAGATGCCCAAAACGATACTTATTACCGGCGCTGCAGGATTT
>Ga0209715_1002578_pt1 | contig 13668 bp, 13 predicted proteins | sample COGITO_mtgs_1205_2_FD_184809 | JGI IMG/M metagenome (GOLD analysis project Ga0209715, IMG submission 184809) | Pelagic marine microbial communities from North Sea - COGITO_mtgs_120503 (SPAdes) (version 2) | ecosystem: Environmental > Aquatic > Marine > Epipelagic ...
CTTATTTTAAATGTAATTTTTACGCGATGTTTTGGTTGATAATTTTTGTGCTCCTAAGAAATATTTATTTATTTTAATTTTTTTATACCAATTCTTATTGTTTAAATATTCTTAAGGTTCCTGTGTGGCAATGGTTTGCGTTCGTGTTTTGGGTCGAGTAGTTTTTTTGACTGAGGTTATTTTGAGTGGGGTAGTTTTATTTATATTGGTGGCATATCTTTTGCTGTTGACTTTTTTTTGGTATGTTTAACATATTCTAATATGTTTACTAAATTCTGTGTTTTGTTGGCTGTTTTTACTGTCCTGGTTTCTGTTTCGGGCGCCCAGCCAGTGGAGGATGTGCAGTGCACGGATAGTGACCCAGTGGTTCTTAGTTATGATCTCGTGGGTGAGGGGGTGACGAGTGAAGTGGAGCTGTCGGACGATAGTGGCGCCAGCGATACGGTTGCGGCGCTGTCGCTGAGTGGCGATTTGGGTCCTAGTATTGTCAACGGTACGGACAAGCGGATATTGTGTGATGTGGGAGCGGAACGCTCAGGTTTCACCTCCGATACGATGCGCTTTCAGTTGATTGCGTCTGAGGGCTCTTCTGTCTCGTTGCCTTCGGACAGTTTCGCGCTAATCCCTGCCGGCTCTTTTGTTATGGGTGATGCCTTCAGTGAGGGGAATAGTAATGAGCGGCCAGTGCATAGTGTGAACGTGTTGAGTTTTTATATGGGCAAGCATGAGGTAACGTGGAGTCTGTGGCTGGAGGTGCGCGACTGGGCGGTTTCGAATGGTTATAGCGAATTGTCCGGGGTGGGCTGCGGTAAGGCGGATACTCATCCAGTACACACTGTGAGTTGGTGTGATGTGGTGAAGTGGTGTAATGCGGCTAGCGAGCGAGCTGGCTTGGAGCCGGTGTATTATGTTTCTCAGTTTGGGGCGGTGTTCCGCGGTGGTGAGGTCGGTTCGCTGTACATTGATTACAAGAAGCAGGGCTATCGACTGCCGACTGAGGCGGAATTTGAGAAGGCCGCGCGGGGCGGGTTGTGCGGTAAGCGCTTCCCTTGGGGGGATACAATTTCGCATGCTAATGCAAATTACTGTGCATCCGCATCATACGGCTATGATGCCAGTAGTGGCGGTTACCATTCGACCTTCAATGATGGCGACGGGGGGTGCACTTCTCCAGTCGGGAGCTTTGCCGCGAACGGTTATGGTTTGTATGACATCGCTGGTAACGTGTATGAGTGGTGTAATGATTGGTATGGCAGCTATAGTAGTACGCAGCAGGACGATTCCGCCAGGCCGACTTCGGGTGCGAATCGCGTGCTACGGGGTGGCGGTTGGTATTACTACGCGACCCTCTGTCGTGTTGCTTACCGTTACTCCGGCGACCCCGGTGTCGGTTCCTCTCGCTTTGGATTCCGCCTCGCTCTCAGTCAGTAGTCCCTTGGCTTGAGGGCAATATCGAGGCGCCCTGCGCGTAGGGGGATCCTGCTTGTTTAGGTGTTTAGGGGGCAGGCTCGGCAAATGTACTTAAATCGATGGACCTAGGGGCATGGGCTAAACCCAGTCGTTACCAAGGATAGTCTGTAACGAGCGGGTTAATTCTGCAATTTTCGGATACGGTTCGTCGGTTGTTAAGTTCCTGGTTCGTAGCAAACGGGTTTATCTGGGATGTAGTGGTATGTGTCGCCGATTCAGCAAACGTGTTGCTCAGCTCGCTTGCGACGCTCAGCAAAAGAGATCCTGTGTAATCTGAGGTAAACCCTGTCTCAACTGCCTTGACGTAGAGGAGCGTGGCGGTGCATAAACGGCTGTATTATGGAAATTTCACCCGCACATGCCCGAGAATTAGAGAAGCAACAGCAACGCAAGGCTGCCTTGCAGGAGGCGTGCGAAGTCGCGTTTGAGGGGGTGGATCGGATTCTATTTGAGGCTGGTTGTGGCCATGGGCATTGGTTGACCAGTTATGCGGAGACGCAGCCGGAGCAGACCTGTGTGGGGATTGATCTCATTTCGTGGCGCATTCGCAAGGGGCTGGATAAGCGTGATAAGCGGCAGTTGCAGAATCTGCATTTTTTCAAAGCTGAGCTGGGGGAGTTTCTGGAGATCCTGCCGGAGCGCATTCGTTTTGATCTGACGGTGCTGCTGTTTCCGGATCCGTGGCCGAAGGCCAAACACCATCGTCGTCGGATGGTGCAGACGGCTTTCCTAGATGAGGTCGCGCGCCGCACTGATGTGGGCGGTCGCTTCTGTTTCCGCTCAGACGATCTGCCATACTATGAATGGACCGTGGAGCATCTAGAGGCGCACCCGGAGTGGGCAATCGATACGAAGGCTGAATGGCCGCACGAGATGGAAACGTATTTCCAGGAAATGATGGATGGCTACCACTCTGTGGTGGCACGTCGAGTGTAGGCGTGTGCTCTGCGCTACCGAAGGGGCTGTCGGCTAAATAATATCGAGCCAGACTATTAGGAATAATTGAGCGAGTAATGCAAAGCTTAGCAGTGAATAGGCAAACAGCATAAACAGATCGGGCGCGAAATGCCGCTCGCTGTGGTGCTGGCGGACTGGCTTGGGTGTTTGATCCTCTGGTGGTGTGCTGCTGAACAGTTCAGATCCTTGTTTTTTAGAACGAAGTTGTGCGATACGGTCGGTAAGATTAGTCGGGCTGCTCATGCTCAGATTGGTTGGTTAGATTGAATAGGATGGCTCTAATCGGGGCTGCGCGCAAGGTTAGAGAATTAGCTATGAATTGATTGCATGCATAAGATTCTCTTATGCTGGGAATCATTTTTTTTATTCCGTTGTTGACGCCTTGGGGTAGGCACTTCATCAAATCTGCCATTCATGTGGCATTCATTCCGCACAAAACCATTTTAAATCAGTTTCTCGTGGGCAAACTACTACCAACATTTCTCTTCCTTTCTGGAACCGTGACATCCCTGCAAGCAGCAGATGGCGGCGTTAGCCCGAAGCCGTACAACTTGACGGAGTTATTTGGTCTGCCGGTGACCAACTCGATCGTAACCACTTGGGCTATTTCGATCCTGTTTATTTTGTTCATCCGTTGGGCCATTGGCTCGCCGAAGTTGATCCCAGGTAAAGGACAAGCAGTGATCGAAAGTTTAATCGATGGATTGCGCGGCCTGTTGGAGCCGATTGTTGGCAAAAAGGCCTTTCCGATGACCTTTCCGCTGCTGATTGGTTTGTTTATTTACATTCTTATTCATAACTGGAGTGGTTTGATTCCAGGAGTCGGCGCGTTTGGTTTTTATGACGATCACGGCCATCTCAAGTACTGGATGCGTCCAGCGAATGCTGACTTAAATTCAACCTTTGGCATGGCGCTCGTAGCGATGATTGCTTGGTTGGTGATTAGCCTCAAAGTCGCTGGCCCGAAGTTTTTCGTGTGGGAGCTGTTCGGCAACAAAGCTGAAAAGAAAGAGACACCAGCACTAATCTATTTAATGCTCGCTCCGGTTTTCATGGTGGTAGGTCTGATTGAAGTCATTTCCATTGCATTCCGTCCTGTCTCGCTGTCCTTTCGTTTGTTCGGTAACGTTTTCGGTGGTGAGAATTTGCTGACCAGCATGACTGGCATGGCTCCCTACCTGATACCGATTCCATTTTACTTTTACGAAGTGTTGGTCGGTGTCGTACAGGCACTGATTTTCACACTGCTCGTCGCGATTTACATTGGTTTGATGACCAACCACGACGAAGATCACGCACATTAAACACTTTTCATTGTCGGGACCATGTAAGTTTAAACGTGGGCGGCATCGAATAAACCTAAATACAAACAGAAAATATTATGTTCAACATCCTAGCTGAAATCACAGGCAATCTTAACATCGTAGCCGCTGCAATCGCAGTGCCTATCGCAATTGGTCTGATCGGCCTCAAGGCTTGTGAGTCTGTCGGTCGTAACCCAGAGTCCGCACCTAAGGTGCTCGTCCAGTCCATTATCGCAATGGCTTTCGCTGAAGCGATCGTCTTCTTCGCGATCTTCCTTGGCTAATCTGGATACTTAAGTCTTTGCCGGCGGTCTTCGGGCCGTCGGCACTTTTTTCTTTTTTTCTTCCCAATCCCGTTCCCTCATGAAGGCTACATTCATCACACTGCTACTCGCACTTTTATTACCACTCGGTCTCGTAGCCGCAGAAGAGGCACACGCCGTCTCCCACGCTATTGCTGGTGAAGTGGCGGCGCACGACGCACAGGGCGAAGTCGGCAAGCTTGAAGCTATCACCGGCAAGTTTGGCGTCACGTGGCCAACCTTGATCGCGCAGATGGTCAACTTCTGCTTGGTTGCATTTGTGCTCTATAAATTTGCTGTCAAGCCTGTCGCTGCGACACTTGACGAGCGTCAGCAGAAGATCGCTGACGGTCTTCAGTACGCTGAAGAAATGAAGACGCAGCTCGCTGAAGCTGAACGCGAGCGCGCCGAAAAGATCAAGGCCGCCGCTGCGGAAGCTCAAAGGATCCTGACTGAGTCTCGTGAACAGTCCAAGGAGATGATTGAGCAGAAGACCCAAGAAGCGGCCGCCCAAGCTGAAGCGATCATCCGCAAAGCAAGTGAAGCGACTGAACTCGAGCGTCTAAAAATGCTTTCCGACGTCCGTCAAGAAGTGGCACGGCTTGTCGTGGCTACTTCCTCTAAGGTCCTTTCTCGCGATCTTTCCAGCGCTGAGAAACAAACCTTCTCCGATTCTGCTGCCAAGGAATTGGCAAGTGCAGGCAACTAAGCCTTAGAATTTCTATCCGATGAAACGCGACCAGAAGATCACCCGTTTTACAAAGAAGCTCGTAGAGCTCTCTAAGGACAATGGTGTCGTGACCGAAGCCAAAGTTGCTGAAGTCCTTGCCGCCCTAAAGCAGGTGCAGCACCGCCATCATCTTAAGGTTCTCAAAACCTTTCTAAGCTATCTCCGCCGCGAGATCGCACTGCAGACGGCCGTGGTGTCGACTCCCGGTGCGTTGAGTGGCGAGGCGTTGAAAGCGATTGAAGCCACTTATACCAAACTGTATGGCCGCCCGATAACTGCGGTTACACAAAAAGACACTTCTCTGATTGCTGGTGTGCGTGTGCGCGTCGGCGACGATGTGTATGATGCGTCTATAGCCGGACGTCTTCAGCGCCTGGCCGAGAATGTTAGCTAATCAAACATTCGCACTCTCTAATCCTTTATCCTTTTACTCCATTAGTTTCTCATGAGCTCTATAGTCGAACAAATTGAAAACGAAATCGCTGGCTTCCAAGCTGGCGCTGTCAAATCCAACACTGGAAAGATCGTCGCCATCGCTGATGGCGTCGCCAAGCTCGAAGGCTTGTCCGGTGCTATGTATAACGAAATGATCGATTTCGGTCAGGGCGTCTACGGTATCGCCTTGAATCTTGAAGAAGATGAAGTCGGTTGCGTGATCCTTGGTGATTACTCCAAGTTGAAAGAAGGCGACGAAGCCTCCACAACTGGTAAACTACTTTCCGTTCCTGTCGGCATGGGCCTCCTCGGTCGTGTTGTGGACGCGATTGGCAACCCGATCGACGGCAAAGGTCCGATCAACTCGACAGAGTCCTATCCTGTCGACCAGATCGCGCCAGGTATCATCCCACGTAAGTCGGTTGATCAGCCAATGCAGACTGGTATCATGTCGATTGACTCGATGATCCCCATCGGCCGTGGCCAACGTGAGCTCATCATTGGTGACCGCTCGACCGGCAAGACAACGATCGCGATTGATACCATTATCAATCAGGCGAAGATCAACAACCAGCATCGCAACGCAGACGGCAGTTTCCCAGAAGACTTCCGCCCGGTTTACTCCATCTACGTTGCTGTCGGTCAGAAAAATTCTAACATCGCTCGCACCAGTGCTGTCCTCGAGAAGGCCGGCGCGATGGAATACACCATTATCGTTTCTGCTTCTGCTGGAGACAATCCTGCCAACCAATACATCGCGCCGTTCTCCGGTGCATCGATGGGTGAGTTCTTCATGAACAATGGCATGGACGCGCTCATCGTTTATGATGACCTTTCCAAGCAAGCGGTCGCTTATCGTCAAATTTCGCTCGTTCTGAAGCGCCCATCCGGTCGTGAAGCGTATCCTGGTGATGTTTTCTACCTCCACTCCCGCCTCCTCGAGCGCTCTGCTCGTGTGAATGAGGACAATGGTAACGGTTCGCTTACAGCGCTGCCGATCATTGAAACTCAAGCAGGCGACGTGTCCGCTTACATCCCGACCAATGTGATTTCGATTACCGACGGTCAGGTGTTCCTCGAAACTGACTTGTTCAATCAAGGTATCCGCCCAGCGGTGTCGGTGGGTCTTTCCGTTTCTCGTGTGGGGTCTGCTGCGCAGATCAAGGCGATCAAGAAGGTTGCTGGTAAGGTAAAACTTCAACTCGCACAGTTCCGTGAGTTGGCAGCGTTTGCTCAGTTCGGCTCCGACCTCGATGCGAAGACTAAGGCTCAGCTTGAGCGTGGCGCACGTGTCGTCGAACTCTTCAAGCAGACTGCGTTCAACCCGATCCCGGTCGAAGTTCAGTCTTCGCTCATTTACGCCGTTCAAAATGGTTTCTTCGATGCGATTGAAGTAGCGAAGATTGTTGAAGCGACGTCCAGCCTTCGTGAGTTCCTCGAGACTCGTGGTGCTAAGGTCATGGATGCCATTCGTAGTGAGAAGGCAATCAGTGATGCATCCGAAGCAGCACTGAAGACCTCTCTCGCGGAGTGGGTGGCTGGGTTCTCCGCTTAATCGCTGGTTCCTGATTCGTAACTTCTAATTCATAATTAAATAGAATGGCCAATCTTCGCGACATCCGCCGCCGCATCAAGTCGGTTAAAAACACCCGGCAGATCACGCGTGCGATGCAGCTGGTTTCGTCTTCCAAGATGAAACGAGCTCAGGACGCCGCTGTAGCGGGCCGTCCGTACGCGCTGCTCCTTGCTGACTTGCTTGATACCGTCGGCGAAAAGCTCGATCTGTCCGGTACTACGATTTCGCATCCCTTCTTTGAGAAGCGCGCAGTCAAGACCCGTGGCATCCTGATCCTCTCGACTGACAAGGGCCTTTGCGGCGCGCTTAACACCAATCTCTTCCGTAAGATTACTGAAGAGGTTAAAGGCGACGCAAAGTTCATCACTGTCGGCCGTAAGGCAACTCAGTTCATCTCACGTTCCGCTCGCGACCTCATCGCTGATTTTACGGTATCGGACAAAGCTGCTTTCTCTGAGCTTCGGCCAATGCTGAAGCTGTTGATTGATGCTTATAAAAATGGCGAAGTCGACACGATCGAGATTGCCTACCCGAGCTTCGTCAACGTCCTCGTACAGGAGCCTATCATTCAGTCGCTGTTGCCGATCGTCGATTTGCGCGAGGTATTGGATCAGCTCAAAAAGCGCGTCTCCGCCTTGCCGTCACTCGAATCACGTGGTGATAGCCGCGAAATGGTTTTCGAACCATCCGCAGAAGCTGTGCTGGATGCACTGCCTGAGCTCTACGCGAAGGTTATCATTCACCAACTCCTTCTCGAAAGCCGCGCCGCCGAATACTGTGCACGCATGGTTGCCATGAAGGCAGCAACGGATAACGCGTCGACTCTGGTTGACGATCTCACTCTCGATTACAACAAGGCCCGTCAGGCTGCGATCACTCAGGAAATTCTCGAAATCGCTGCTGCATCTGCCGCCAACTAACCTTTCAAAATAACCCTCATTCTTGAACCATGAGTAAAAACGGTAAAATCGTCCAAGTCATCGGCGCCGTCGTCGACGCCGCCTTCCCGCAAGACAGCGTCCCCGAAATTTTCGACGCTATCACAATCGCCTTCGCTGTCGGCGGCACTGAAAAGAGCCTCACACTCGAAGTGCAACAACACCTCGGCGAAGGTCTTGTTCGCGCTGTTGCGATGACCTCCACTGACGGCCTTGTCCGCGGCATGGATGTCGTTGGTACAGGTTCTTCGATCTCTGTCCCTGTAGGTGAAGCCGTTCTCGGCCGCATCTTCAACGTCACTGGTGATACAGTTGATGAAAAGGGCCCAGTTGGCACTGACGAGCGTCGCTCGATTCACCGCCAGCCTCCAGAACTCATTGACCAAGCAACTGACGCCGAGATCCTCGAGACAGGCATCAAAGTCATCGACCTGATCTGCCCGTTTACTAAGGGTGGTAAAGTTGGCGCATTCGGTGGTGCAGGTGTTGGCAAGACCGTTGTCATCATGGAGCTGATCAACAACATTGCAAAGGCGCACGGCGGTTACTCCGTATTCGCCGGTGTTGGTGAGCGTTCTCGTGAGGGTAATGACCTTTACCACGAAATGTCGGATGCAGGCGTTATCGACCAGAAGAACATCAGCAACTCGAAGGTTGCCCTGGTCTATGGTCAAATGAACGAGCCTCCTGGTGCACGTATGCGTGTCGCGCTTTCCGGTCTGACAATGGCTGAGTACTTCCGTGACGAAAAGAACCAAGACGTTCTCCTGTTCGTGGATAACATCTTCCGTTTCTCTCAAGCCGGTGCCGAGGTGTCTGCACTACTCGGTCGTTCACCTTCTGCGGTGGGTTACCAGCCAACACTTTCTCAGGAAATGGGTAACCTTCAGGAGCGTATTACCTCCACTAAGAAGGGTTCGATTACTTCGTTCCAAGCTGTTTACGTCCCTGCGGATGATTTGACTGACCCTGCGCCAGCCAACACCTTCGCTCACTTGGACTCCACTATCGTTCTTGAGCGTTCGATCGCTGAGCTTGGTATCTACCCTGCAGTGGATCCGCTCGCTTCGATCTCCAACGCACTCGACCCAGCGATCGTTGGCGAAGAGCACTACCAATGTGCTCGTGGTGTGCAGAACGTGCTTCAGCGCTACAAGGATCTTCAAGACATCATTGCGATTCTTGGTCTCGACGAGCTCTCTCCTGAAGACAAGCAGACTGTTTACCGTGCACGTAAGGTTCAAAAGTTCCTTTCGCAGCCATTCCACGTTGCTGAAATCTTCACCGGCACACCTGGTGAATATGTTTCGACTGCAGATACCATTAAGGGTTTCCAAATGATCCTGAATGGTGAGTGCGATGACCTTGCCGAGAACGACCTCTACATGAAGGGCGGCATCGACATGGCATACGAAGCTAACAAAAAGGGCTAATCCCGATGTCACTTACACTCGAAATCATTACACCTGACGAAAAGGTCCTCAGCACCGAGGCCGATCAGGTCGTATTGCCGACTGAGTCGGGCGAGGCAGGCATCCTGACAGGACACGTACCAATGGTCACTAAGGTGATCGCCGGTGAGTTGAAAGTCATTAAGGACGGTAACACTGAGTTCATTGCAGTTGACCATGGCTTCGCCAAGGTCCTCGGTAATACGATTTCCGTGCTTACCGAGGCAGCAATCGACGTCAAAGACATCGACCTCTCAGAGGTAGAGTCAGCTCAGGAACGCGCCGAGGAAGCTTTACGATTGGCTGCAGTCGAAGGACACGATCCAAGTGAAGTGGACCGTCTCGAATCGAATATTCAATTCTTGATTGCTCAGAAGCTCGCTAAAGGCCGTCGCCGCTAAGCGCAATTCATACAAGTTTTCAAAAACGCGTCTCTGCAAAGAGGCGCGTTTTTTTGTAGGGTTTGTGATGCAGGCATTGCTGCGCCATCTCCGACAGAACTCCGTCCTTTTTGTGTTTCTATAACGGATGCGCTGTAGATCTGTGCGCTGCATTGTAGCGAGCGGGTTTATCCCGCGATCCCTTCTGGGATGAACTCAGGCGCTGGCTCATTGATAAAAATGTAGCTCAAGTCGGAGAAAGAAACTATGCAGTCGCTGGTTGTTATTTACACGATTTCTAGAGCAGGGGATAAGTAGGCAAGACTATGGAACTGGAACTGGAACTGAAACAGAAAAAAGGTAAGCGCTGGGATCATCTCAAAATAGATGGTGACCGCATTCATCACGAATGGGACTTGGGGCGCGAGCGCGGTTCCCGCAGCACGGCGTTGGCGAACCTCGATCCAAACATCGGCTATCAGTTGAAGAAGACTGAAGGCAGGGCACCATATTTGATTCTGGCGGCGCTGGTTGCCTCGCTGATGCTGCTGGCTACTCGGGGGAATGACATCAGCCCAATCGTTTGGGGGATGTTGCCGACCTTGTTCGTCATTTTTCTGGTGATCGCCTTTCGAATTCACTCCAAGGCAGCCCTGTCGATTATCAGTTTGCGGGACGGTTCGCTGTTCGCGGTGATTCGCCACGATTGGGTGGAGGACGCCGCGCGCGAAGCCTTTCTGGAGGCTATCAGCGGGACGCAGCAGTAGCCACACGATGTTGGCATGTGCTGTCAGCGGTACGCAGGAAAGCCGTAGCGCCAAGCCTCAGCGAGCCTTCCGTTGAGGGGGATGGCCGTTCGCTAAAGCTTCACGCTTCGCTTCACGCTACGCTGTTATGCTGCAATAATGAGGTGTTGGGCGGAGCTACTGTATTGGAAGCCGCAACGGTTGCTACAGAGTGTTTGCAGCCGCTTTCACGTTGGTAGTGGTGACGGCAGCCTCTTCGGCGGTTTCGAGCTTGATCCAGTCGGCCATGATGCGTGCCCCTTCGCGTAGGTAGATGTCATAGTCTGGCTTGTCCACTTCCTCCGCTTCGGTCGCTTCCTCCGCCTTTGAAGCGTCTTCATTCGACTCTGTGCGATCGGCAGCGAGAGCCACTTCGGCGTCGAGTAAGTTCTTTTTCGAAAGCGCATCCTGCTCTTCAGCTATTTTCAGAAGAAAGTCTTCCGCTGGGTAGTTGTTTGCGCGGAGTGTTTCGTACGTGTCATCCAGCTGTTCGATGTAAGTCTGATCCTTGATCTTTCGCGTGATGCGTTGTTTCAGATTGAGCGAAATAGCTTTTTCATCGTAGCGCTGACGGCGCCATTCGATTTGCTCTTGCAGGAAGTCAAATTCATCCAGCGCCTGCTGCCGACGTGTACTGTTTTGCGCCAGTGCGGCTTTAAGTTTAGGGTCTTCGGGGCTGGAGATATTCAGCTTTTTCCAATCATTGAGCCAATCGACGGCGTCGATTTGGTCCCACTCCAAAGCATGTGGCAGGTCGGATTCGCCAATCGGCAGGAATTCGTTCACAGAGGGCAGGGCGATATCGGACGGCACACCTTTGAGCTGGGTGGAGCTGCCGCCGGGGAGATAGAATTGTTTAATCGTGATCTTCGAAGCCACTGGGCGAGCTTGCGGTTCTTTGCTCGTTTGAAACCATGAGAACGCAGGCCGGCGGTTCATGTGATAAACCTCCTGGACAGTGCCTTTACCGTGAGTGGATGAATTGCCGACGATGAGTGCGCGGCCATGGTCTTGCAACGCACCTGCGACGATTTCGGAAGCGGATGCGCTGAAGCGTGAGGTGAGCACGATGAGTGGGCCGTCCCACTGCAGGCTCAAATCGCGGTCAGAGAGCACGTCCACCCGTCCATCGGTATTGCGCACTTGAACCACGGGACCGACCGGGATGAACAGCCCCGCGACGCGAACGGCTTCGCTGAGGAGGCCTCCACCATTCATGCGCAGGTCGAGAATAATGCCTTTGGCGCCGGCTTCACGCAGCTTGCCGAGCAGCTCCGTCACATCGCCCGCCGTGGTGGTCAAGGTGCCGCCAGCGCCGATGTTGCCGTAAAAAGAGGGTAGCTCGATGACGCCGACTGGAATGGTGGTGCCATCATTGCCTGGGACACTGATGAGTTGAGCGGAGGCGAGGTTGGCGGTGAGTTTGACCTCGCCGCGTGTGATCGAGATGTCTTTGCGCGCGGAAGGATCGCCAGCGGAACCAGGGCGAATCAGCAGGCGGACGATGGTGCCTTTTTCACCTTTGATTTTGCGCACAATGTAGCGGAGCCGCATGTCGACCACGTCTTCGAATTCGCCGTCTTTACCTTGGGCGACGCCGAGGATCTGGTCCTCATCGTGCAGGAGACCCGATTCTTCAGCAGGGCCACCGGGGAGAATCTGTTTGATCGTGCAAATCCCGTCGTCGTCCTGAAGCATGGCGCCGATGCCAACGAAGGAATTTTGCACTGCAGAGTTGAAGCTTTCCAGTGTGTCGGCAGACAGGAAGCTGGAGTGCGGGTCGAACAGTTGGGTCATCGAATTGATGAACGATTCCTGTACCTCCGCGGCTTCTCGGTCGACGATGTAGGTGAGGTTGCGCTCGTAGCGGCGGCGGATCTTTTCGCGTGCAGCATCGAGGGTCTCGGTTAAGAATTCGGGCTCTTCGAGCAGGCGCTGAATCTTGCTGGGGTCAAAAGTGTCGTCCTCGGTGTCTTCGACGATGTCCGGGTTCGAGGGTTCGAGGGTCACGGTTTCCTCGGCTTCCTCGCCCGCTAGTGAGAGCAGTTCGTTGAGCAGTTCGTACTTAAGACGACGCTCCCACAGCGCTTCGTTGGTCGCCGTGTTGGCCGGCCACGGGGCTTCGCGGCGGTCTGGCGAAAAATGGTCCTGCGCGGCGAAGTCAAAGTCCTGTGCGAGGCGCTGGTAAATCCATTCGGTGCGGGCATGGACATTGTTCTTATACGCTGTGTAGATTTCGAAGGCTGCGTAGAGGTTGCCTTTCTGCAAAAAGTCTTCCATCGCGTCGCCGAAACGGAAGATGAAATCGTCGACTTCGCTGCGCAGAAAATACATGCGCCCATAGTCGAACGATTCGGTGTAGGCCTCGACCATTTCGGAGCCGCTGAGCTGTTCCATGTCGCCACGCAGGTAGTGGCGGGCATTGATCGTATTGACGACCCAGCGGGTTTGCGCAGCCATCTCTTGGGTCTGTTCGAATTCCGCGTGAACAGAGCTTTGACATAGGATCGCGGCCAGTGTGATCGAGCCGATACGGGTACAGTTTTTGATGAAAGGGTTCATTGATTAAAAAAGAAGGTGGAAGCGGGGTTTATGCTGTGAGCGGAGGCCCGGTGACACAGTTGTAGTGGAGTCGACTCTCACGGCTTACTTACCGAGGATGTCCTTCGCCTTATCCAAGGTTGCTTTCTCATTGTGGTCGAGCGAGCCAAAGCCGCTGCTATTGATTTTATCTAGTATGCGGTCGACTTCCTTTTGTAGGTCTTCGGGACTAGTGCGATTGACGCGGTAGCTGATGTTTCGCTCGGTTTTCTTTGTGCGCTTAAACCACTGTGGAAGCTCGACGGACGGACGGCTGCCAGCTGCTGTGAAGGACGGCTGCTGGCTGTAGACATACCGGAAGTAGATGACCCCGACCAGTAAGCCGCCCAGATGTGCCGAGTGTGCCACATGGGCATTGCCAGGAAGTTCAGTGAACAACAGCGCGAATACTGAATAGGCGAGCACACCTCTGAAAAGCCACTTCGGCTTGATGGTCAGCGGTAGGACGAAGAATAGCAGCAGGGTAATCGGTTGTTCGGGGTGGCGGAGGCAGAAAAAGGCGACTAAAGCGAAAACGGCTGCCGATGCGCCGACCACCGGATTGGATCCGTTAAAGTGAAAGGCGATGTAGGTGAGTCCGCCGACAAATGCACCCGAGAAGTACAGCAAGAGAAACTGCTGCTTGCCGAGCAGGGGTTCGAGGATGCGCCCGATGAAAAACAGCCCGAGCATATTGCCGATGAGATGCATGATGGTCTGGGTGCTGTGCATGAAGGCGTAGCTGAAAACGGTCCAGACC
>Ga0209715_1002582_pt1 | contig 13665 bp, 5 predicted proteins | sample COGITO_mtgs_1205_2_FD_184809 | JGI IMG/M metagenome (GOLD analysis project Ga0209715, IMG submission 184809) | Pelagic marine microbial communities from North Sea - COGITO_mtgs_120503 (SPAdes) (version 2) | ecosystem: Environmental > Aquatic > Marine > Epipelagic ...
ACAGCTGCAGCGCCTGTCCTGTACCCGGTTGTACCGACAGCACGGCATGCAACTTTGTGCCCGCTGCCGATGAAGAGGATGGATCCTGCTATTACTGCTGTGCCGCTTTGGGCAGCAACTTGGCAGGCTATGGCCTCGAGCAGGAGATCGTCTCTTTCGACGGAATCTCTGGAATGACGACTTATCGCTTCTATGTTACCACTCCAAACGCTACGGACGTAGTGAGTGCGGTCAGTGGTGATTCCGAAGTGTCCACCCTCCTCAACACCACCACCAGCTTCTACCAAGATCCACTTGGCAGTGTGTTCCCTAACAGCATCAACCCGCTGTTGTTTGATGCATACCCTGGACTTGAATTCGACAGCTGGGTCACCATTGGCATTGATCAGACACCAGATTTGAGTGCTGGTGAAGCAGCCATTGGTATGGCAGAGGCAGAGAGCTGGTCCACGGAATTTGAAAGTGGACAAAACCTCGCCATCGATGGTTTCTTCGGCGGCGCTTGGTACGTGACCAGTGACAACAGCAATGGACTCGCTGGAGATGACCACAAAGTGCTTTTGGCTCAGTTGACGACCGATGGCGAACTCAGTGGCCAATTCTTGGTCCAAGTTTTCCCTAACGGCGTCGCAGAGGGCTTGGGTGACATGGTCACCTTGACTTTTGGTCCATACTCGGATACAGACGCACCTGCGTTTGTAGACTTCCCATCAGATGTCACAGTCAGCTGCTCCGATGCCCTGCCCACTGCAGACGTGTTGGCAACAGATGCGTGTTCTGATGCGACGGTAACCATGAGTGAAACCACCACTGGAGATGGTTGTCTCGGCACTGTGGTCCGGACTTACACGGCGACGGACCTTGCTGGCAACAGCACCATAGACGTTTGGACCATCACGGTCGACGACAATGATGCACCAGTATTTACAACACCTGCAGACATTGCAGTCTTCTGCGGTGACGACTTGACCCCCGCCAATACGGGAGATGTTGTGAGCGCCCAAGACTGCAATTCATATACCATTTCCTACAACGATGTTGGTATGTACAACATGTCCCCTTGTGTAGGAGATCAAATTGCCCGTACATGGAAAGTGATCGACGCTTGCGGCAATGAATCCGTGGACATCCAGGTCATTACTGTAGAGGACAACGCTGCACCCACATTCGTGGAAGTTCCTTCCGATACGACCATCGCATGTGACGCATCTGTGCCTGCTTCCAGTGTCGTAGCAGCGGACGATTGCGGCAGTGTGACCACCAGCCAGTCCGATTCATCAGAGAATGGTGAATGTGCAGGCCACTCTACCATCTACCGGACTTTTGTAGCAGAGGACCCCTGTGGAAACACGAGCTCCTATGTTCAGACCATCACCTTGGTGGATACGGTCGCTCCCGTCTTTACCAGTGTTCCTGACGACGTGACCGTGAGTGTCTACGACGACGTGGAAGTGGTCATGGCCGAAGCTTCTGAAAACTGCAGTTCAGCGACAATCTTGTATGCGGACGAAGTTGATGGCAGCGCCAACGACTATGCGTTGATCACTCGAACCTTTACAGCCGTTGATGCATGTGGCAACTCTGCCACAGCAGTCCAGACCATCACGGTTTTGGAGGTGCTCGGTTGTATGGACGCTTCCGCTTGTAACTACAGCGATGTAGCCACTGCCGACGATGGCAGCTGTGATTACTGCTCCTGTGATGGCGTTTATCCTGCTACAGGACCTTACAGCTTGGACATCGACACCATTGAAAACGGCATTGATGGCATGACAACCTACCAGTTGTATGTCACCCTGGAAAACAACGATGATTTCCTTAGCGCCATCACTGGCGACTATTTGAATCCTTCATTTGTGCGCTCCAGCACATCATTTTACCAAGATGTTCTTGGATCGGCCAGTGCCCACGGCATCAATCAGGCTGTGATCGACGCGTTCCCGTCTGTTCAATATGACAGCTGGGTGTCGGTGGGACTCACTGCTTCAGCTGACTTGTCAGCAGGGGAGGGAGAAGTCTCAGTCGTCGAAGGCGAGCCATGGGTTGCAGCCTTTGAGGGCGGAAGCAACATTGAACTCACCGGCCAATACGGCGGGGGGTGGTATGCCTTGAATGGTTCTTCAAATGGCATTGCAGGTGATGACTTGCGTGTCCTCATGGGACAGTTCACAACCGATGGTGTCTTCAGCGGTCAATTGTATGTGCAAGTCTTCCCGAACGGAGACGGCTCAAACATGCAATTCCAGACCTTGCGCTGGGGAGAGCCTCAGTGTGGCTGCCAATTGTCGGATGCCTGTAACTACAGTCCCGACGCCGCATATACCGACAACGACAACTGCCTCTATCCCGAAGACTTTTACGGTGCCGCACACTTCGATTGCGACGGTGCTTGTTTGAATGATGCAGACTTAGACGGGGTATGCGACGAGGACGAGGTTCCGGGTTGTCAGGACGACACGGCGTGTAACTACAATGCCTTGGCGACCGATGATGATGGCAACTGTGCTTATCCAGACTACGGATATGAGTGCGATGGCTCCTGCATTTCTGATGCCGACAACGACGGCATCTGTGACCTCAACGAGGTATTGGGCTGTAACCTCTCCACAGCGTGTAACTACGATCCAGCGGCTACAGAAAACGACAACAGCTGTACGTTCGATTGCTACGGTTGTACCAATTCCGACGCGGTGAACTACGACGCAGAAGCGTTGTTGGACGACGGCGGATGCCTCTTTGGTGGTTGCACGGATACAGAAGCGGCGAACTACGAAGCTTCCGCAGACTTCAATGACGGATCTTGCTTGTACGAAGGGTGTACCAACCCACAGGCTTGCAACTTTACTACAGGGGCCAATTTAGATGACGGCAGCTGTGACTTGACTTCATGCGCAGGCTGTACCAACACCTTGGCATGTAACTACGACGATACAGCCAGCATCAATGATGGTTCTTGTGAGTTCTTCAGCTGCAGGGGTTGTACCGATGGCGATGCTTTCAACTATGACAACACCGCAACGGTAGACGACGGGTCTTGCCTCTTTGGTGGATGTACGGATGAATCAGCCAGCAACTATGACGCTACCGCCGACTTTGGAGATGGCTCATGTGAGTACCCTGGTTGTACCGATGCTACGGCGTGCAACTTTGACCTCGGTGCGAATGTCTCAGACGATAGCTGTGAGTTCGATAGCTGTGCGGGTTGTATGATCACCTTCGCGTGTAACTACGATCCAACAGCGACCATTCAGTTGGACAGCGCGTGTGACTTCTATGCTTGCTGTGGTGATCCTGCTGCCGACAACTACGAAGCGGGTGTGGCTGACTTCCTGACCTACGGATGTTCCTACGGTGGTTCTGCCCCCTCAGTAGAGGTCACAGGTTGTGAATTGCCCTTTGCATGCAACTTTGGCGACACAGAGAACCCTTGTGAGTTCTCCTCATGTGCGGGTTGTACAGAGGAGCTGGCCTGCAACTATGATGCTGCGGCCACCATTCCTGTAACCTGTCTCTACGCTGACGACATCTATGGTGTGACTTATGTGGACTGCTCCGGCAACTGCCTCAACGACGCCAACATCAATGGCTTGTGCGACGAAGTCGAGACAACGGGTTGTACAAACCCATTGGCCTGCAACTTCAATGCGGACGCTACTTTTGATGACGGAAACTGTGACACGACCAGCTGTGCGGGTTGTACCGATGCTGCGGCCTGTAACTACGATGCTTCCGCTTCCCAAAATGACGGGTCCTGCGACTACGTCACTTGCTTCGGGTGCATGGACAGTTCAGCCTGTAACTACGATGCGACCGCGACGAGTTCCGACGGCTCTTGTACCTATCCGCCTGCTGCCAACCTAGACTGTAACGGAGATTGCATCAATGACGGCAACAACAACGGCATCTGTGACGAGGAGGAAACCTTAGGGTGTACAGATTTGGGGGCTTGCAACTTTAATCCAGACGCCACCTTTAGTGACGGCAGCTGCGAGTACGAAAGCTGCACAGGCTGTACCAACAGCAGTGCCTGTAACTACGACAGTGCGGCCAGCATCAATGATGGTTCCTGTGAGTTCACCAGCTGTCTCGGTTGTACCGATTCTTCGGCCTGTAACTATGACGACACGGCCACTTCTGACGACGGCAGTTGCACATTCCCCACTCCAGAATACGATTGTGAGGGCAACTGTCTTGTAGACAGCGATGGTGACGGCATTTGTGACGCCTTTGATGGCAACTTCAGCGGGTGTATGGATCCTTTGGCGTGCAACTATGCGCCGATGGCCGACGAAGACGACGGTTCTTGTGACTTCTGCAGCTGTTCTGGATTCACCACCGACATGCCTGGTTATGGCGTGGAGATCGAGGAGTATGCCACCAACGCGATTGCGGGCTACATCACCTACCGCGTCTACATCACGACTCCGAACGCAACGGACAAGGTCAGTGCTGTTACCGGCCAGGCTTCAAACCCCATGTATGTGGAGACCACTGGTGATTTCTATCAGCACCCCAATGGCGGAGTGTTCCCCAACGGAATCAACCCCATTCTCTACAGCTTCGTTCCCGAGATCGAGTTTGACAGCTGGTTCACGATTGGCATTGATGCAGCCCCAGTATCCGCCAATGGCGAGGGCAACATCCAAGGCCTGCCAGAACCCGAAGCATGGAGCTCCGTCTTCGAGGGAGGATCAGGCTTCCAAATCGATGACATCATTGGATCTGGATGGTTCGTCAACCCAGATGTAACCAACGGTGTCGCAGGTGACGACAACAAGGTGCTTTTGGCACAGTTGACCACCAACGGTGATCTGAGCGGTCAGTTCTATGTTCAGGTGTTCCCAGAAGGAGACAACTTGAACCAAGAGCGTGTGACCTTGACCTTCGGAGGCAGCCAGTGCGGTTGTATCGACGTTGAGGCGTGTAACTACGTGGCCAGTGCGATCATCGATGATGGCAGTTGCTACTATCCCCAGTTCGGCTATGGTTGCGACGACGCTTGCCTCTTTGACAGCGAAGCGCCACAGTTTACGGAGACTCCGGAAGACATGAACGTGAGCTGCTCAGCTGACATCAGTGTGGTCATGCCTGCTGCTACGGACAACTGTGACCAGGATTTGACTTTCACGTACAACGATGAGATCGTAGATGGCCCTTGCGGTGAGACTTACGACATCATCCGTACCTATATCGTTACCGATGACTTCGGTCAAGCCGATACGGTTTCACATGTGATTCACGTGGTAGACCAACAGGCTCCGATTTTCACCAATGTTCCTTCCGATGCTACGGTGGAATGTGGTGATCCCATTCCGTCGAATCAGCCTGTGGCGATTGACAACTGTAACGGCGTGACCATCACTTTCACCGATGAAATGACATCGACAGGTTGTGGCAACACCGGCACGTTGCTGCGCACATGGTATGCAACAGATGCTTGTGGCAACGTCAACACAGAGACAACGGTTTACACCCTTGTAGACAACACCGCACCTGCCATGAGCGATGTGCCTGCCGATGTGACCATTGGCTGCGAAGAGGACTACACGTTCCCAAGCCCAACCGCTTCTGACGCTTGCAGTTCGGTTGATCTGAGCGAAGAAATGACGGTGGTGGCTGGTGCTTGTGCCAACAGTTACACCCTGATTCGGACGTTCACCGCCATCGATGCTTGTGGCAATTTCTCTCAAGAGGTGCAGAGCGTAACGGTAGTGGACGACGACGCTCCAGTATTGGCCGGACTTCCAACAGACCAGACGTTGGAGTGTGGCGAGGCGATTCCCGCGACATCAGTGACCGCTGAAGACGCTTGCGCGGGGACCATTGAGGTGTCCTACAGCGATGTCGAAGTGGCCTTGGATGCTTGTCAGTACCAGCTGGTCCGGACATTCTCTGCCACCGATTCATGTGGCAACACCGCTACGCACGACTGGACCTTGACCTTCGAGGACACAACAGCCCCAACCTTCTCTGCACCAGCAGATTTGACTTTGGACTGCTCAGTGGATCCGGCTCCGGCCAATGCAGGCGATGTGACCGACGCAGCCGATGGTTGCGATGCCGCCCCTGCTGTCAGCTATTCTGACGTGGTGACTGACGGTACGTTCTCCTTGGAGGGCCTGACGGCAGACATCCGCGTGGAAATGCGCTTGGATAACCTTTCGGCCTTCCCACGTGTATTGGAGGCCACAGGGGTCGCCATTGGTGCCGGCATGGAATTGACTGTGGCTGACGAAGTGTCCAACCCATTGAACCTCCGAGGTGCCATCGAGGTCGACGTCACCGGCAACAATATTGCCTTGTCCGTTGCCGATGTCATCAATGCTGAAAGCTATGACTTCATCGAGGTGCGCTTGAGCAATGTCTCGGGTGCAGGAATTGTTGGTGCCAACCTGGACATGGGAACGCTGCTCGTTGATGCAGCATCTGCCGAATGGTCCGTGACCACGCTCGAGGACGAAATTGTTCTTGTGCTGGATGAAACTGCAGGAAGCACCATGGAGATTGTGGACGGAGGAGCGGCGAATATCGAAGCTTTGAACCCATTGAACTGCATGACCAACAACATCATCACCCGTACATGGACGGTGACGGATGCGTGTGGCAACAGCACATCTGAAGTGCAGACCATCACGTTGGAAGACATGACGGCTCCTGTGTTCGACTTCGTACCTGGGGATCAAACCTTGGATTGCTCCGCGGAATACACTGTGGAAATGGCGACAGCTACGGACGCTTGCACCGGTGCTTTGGTGACCTATGAAGACTCAGAGTCTTTCCCTTGCGATGGAAGCCGTGTCATTGAGCGCACGTTCACTGCTCTGGATGGTTGCGGAAATAGCGCCACTTACGTCCAGACCATTTCTTATTTCGATACTACAGCACCGACCTTCACAGTGACGCCAGAGGACCTTTCACTGGATTGCAGTGAGGCTTTGCCCACGACGAGTGCCGAGGCTACGGATGATTGTGGTACAGTGAGTGTCACATTTGCTGACGAGACCATTGCGGGCGCGTGTGCGGGACAATACACAGTGTTGCGCACCTTCACCGCAGCGGATGGCTGTGGCAACAGCGCCACTTATGTGCAGAGCATTGAGTTCAACGATACCACGGCTCCAGTGATCCTCAGCAGCCCAGCAGACGCCAATTATCAGGTGTCAGCAGGAGAGGTGATTCCTGTGGAGTATCCTGTGGCAGAAGATGCCTGTGGTACGGTGAGCATAGCCTTTGTCGACGTCTGCACCGAACAAGGGGTGGGCGGTTACACAGCGACCCGGACCTTCACGGTATCCGATGACTGTGGAAATGAGACGGTGGTCACCCAATTGGTGACGGTCACCTTCATCCTTGGTTGTGATGACCCTGCAGCGGTCAACTACGATGCTGAGGCAGCGGCAGGTGACGGTTCTTGTATCTACGCTGGATGTACCAACCCAGAGGCCCTCAACTTCAACCCACTTGCGGATGAAGACGACGGATCCTGTGTGGTGGCGACCATCCCTGGTTGTACCGATGCTTCTGCGTGCAACTACTTTGAAGTGGCCAACCTTGACGATGGTTCTTGTGACTATTGCAGCTGTATCAATGCTCCTGTCATTGATGGCTACAGCGTCAACCTTGAAACCGTCGCGGTAGACGGTGTGCCCGGCATGACCACATACCGTTTGTATGTGACGATGGTCAACCCAACCGACGTGCTCTCCAGCATCGTGGGTGAGGATGGCATGGAAACGTACATCAATACGACCGCTTCGTTCTACCAGGATCCGTTCGGCGGTGCACTGGGTCAGGCAACCAACCCGCTCTTGTTCAGCATCGCACCACAGCTGCCTTATGACAGTTATGTCACGATTGGCCTGACAGAAATCGCCAACACGGCGGCTGGTGAAGTTGAGGTGACCGCTGTCGAAAGCGAGAATGCGAACTGGATTGCACCGTTTGAAGCAGGTGGAAACATCGCCATTGACGGCGCTTTTGGTGGTGCTTGGTTTACACTGAATGGTGCAACCAATGCCATGGCTGGGGATGATTTACAGGTGTTGCTTGGTCAGTTTACAACCAGTGGTACACTCAGCGGTCAGATCTCCTTGCAGATTTTCCCTGAAGGAGACGGAGAGAACGATGTGATCATCACGTTCCCCATTGGAAACAGCACTTGTGGCTGTACCGATGCCACAGCTTGTAACTACTCTGAAGACGCGACGAACGACGATGGAAGTTGTGAGTACACGGGTGTCTACGACTGTGACGGCACCACATGCATGAACGACACCGATGGTGACGGCATCTGCGATGAGCTCGAGGTGGCAGGTTGTACCGACAACGCCGCTCTGAACTACATGCCAGGCGCTTCTGATGATGATGGTTCTTGCTTGTTCTTGGGTTGTATGGATCCGGAAGCGGAGAACTATGACGCCAGCGCGAACGTGAGTGGATTCTGTTCATACCCCCTCGAGGGCTGTACCGATGCCTCAGCCGCAAACTATAGCGATACGGCTGTGATTGACGACGGGTCCTGCCTGTTCCCTGGTTGTACAGACCCTACGGCATTGAACTATGATCCCACTGCCAACTTCGATTCAGGCTGTATCCTTCCTCTCGAAGGATGTACCGACCCACAGGCAGAGAACTACAATCCTCTGGCCAACACGAACGATGGAAGCTGTGAATACACGCCACCTTGTCCTGGTGACTTGAACGGTGATGGTTCCATTAACATCAACGACCTGCTCGACTTCTTCCAGATCTACGGATCGGATTGTGCCGAGTAATCCTATCCGCATTTGACCAAAACCAGCCCATTGCGGGTATGAGAAAGAAAGGGGCGCCCATACAGGGTGCCCCTTTCTGTTGGTCAGGAGATAACTTTGCGTCATGCAGGACGATGGATTGGCTGGATTAAGGGCGAGGTTAGATGCCCACCACAATTGGCCTTCGGAATACATGTTCAAATTCATCTCGCCGAGCTCGCCCGAAAAAATCAAGGCCATTCTGGGTGTTTTCCCTCCAGATGTCCGCGTGGAGCGCAAGACGAGCGGCGGTGGTAAGTACACTTCGCTGACCATTCATGAGGTGGTCTCCAATGCAGACGTTGTTTTTGACCGCTACCAAACGGTGCAAGCCATTGGTGGCATCTTTGCCCTCTGATTCACCCAGCGAGCGCCCTCTCAATATGCACACCCTCGACATCCTATCTCAAGTGCTTTTTGTTGGCTTAATGGCCATGCTGCTGTATGTGTTGTACCAGCGGTTTGTGCGCATGCTCAGCAGGGACCGCATTCAAGGCACATACGCCCAAGTTGCGGACTGCACCTGGCACAGTGATGGCCGTTTGGTGGTGGTCATCGAAATGAAAGAAGCCGGGTGGTGCCAGCTCAAATGGGAGGGGGGAGAAGCTCAGATCCAATGTGCTTCGGGACGCCATGAAGAGTCTGTCGAAGCGCCCCACAAGCCTGCTGGGAATGTGGAGTTCACTTTCGAAAACCAGGTGATCCGCCGTAAGGTGGATTGATCACATTCGCTCTGGAAGGGCGATGCCCAGCAAGTGCATTCCGGTCTTTAGGCTCCGTGTGAATCGGTGCGTGAGGACCATCCGTAAGTCCCTTGTCGCTGGGTCTTCCGCTGCCAAAATCGGGTGGTCCTGGTAATAGCTGCTAAACGCTTTGGTTAGGTCGTAGCACCAATTGGCGACCAGGGAAGGGTTGTATGTGGAGGCTGCTTCTGCAATCACATCGGGCAAAGCATGGAGCGCGCCCACCAATTCCATCTCGTCAGGCCCAGGGACCTTCGAAAGAGACGGGGGCAAAGTCAGTCCTTCTTCTTCAGCCTTGCGCAGAATGCTGCGGCCTCGGACATAATTGAACAGGATGAATGGCCCTGTGTTTCCATAAAAATCGATGGAAGCCTTGGGGTCGAACATCATGTTCTTTTTGGGATCGACTTTGAGCAAGAAATACTTGAGAGCGCTCAGGCCGACCCGCTCAAACACCTCACGCTGGGCGCCACCATCGAGCCCTTCCAGCTTGCCGGCCTCTTGGGCAATGTCCCGGGCGATACCGAACATCTCTTCCATCAAGTCGTCCGCGTCCACAACGGTGCCTTCGCGGGATTTCATTTTCCCCTCGGGCAATTCCACCATGCCGTAGCTCAGGTGGTGACAACGCTCTGCTTGAGGAAACCCGAGCTTTCCGAGGACCAAGAAGAGCACCTTGAAATGGTATTCCTGTTCATTGCCAACGGTGTAGACTTGGCGGTCCAAGTCGGGGTAATCTTGGAACCTCAAGAGGGCGGTGCCAATGTCTTGCGTCATATACACCGCAGTGCCGTCTCCTCGGAGCAGGAGCTTGCGGTCCAACCCGTCTTCAGTCAGGTCTACCCAAACGGCGCCATCTTCTGTTTGTTCGAAAACGCCGCGTTGTAGTCCATCCAACACACGGTCCCGGCCGATGAGGTACGTGTCACTTTCGTAATACAGCTTGTCGAACTCAACCCCCATGGTGCGGTAGGTGTGCTCGAATCCAGCATACACCCAGCTGTTCATGGTCTTCCACAGCGCTACTGTGTCCGTATCGCCCTGTTCCCAGAGGCGCAATGCCTCTTGAGCTTCCAAAATCATGGGGGCTTCTTTCTCGGCCTGTTCTTTGGACTTGCCCGCGGCGATGAGGTCCGCCACCTCTTCTTTAAAGGCCTTGTCAAAAGCCACGTAATACTTGCCGACCAGCTTGTCGCCCTTAATTCCGGATGCTTCTGGTGTTTCACCTTGCCCGAATTTGCGCCAAGCGACCATGGATTTACAGATGTGAATGCCGCGGTCGTTGACAATCTGAACCTTGGTCACGGAGTGTCCGGCAGCCTCAAGGATGCGGCTTACAGAGTGTCCAAGGAAATTGTTGCGCAAGTGCCCAAGGTGAAGGGGCTTGTTGGTGTTCGGGGAGCTGTACTCGACCATCACCCGAGGTTCGCTGTCCGCAGGCTTTTTTCCGTATTCCGCTTCTGCAGCCTCACCCATCAGCCACTGGGACCAGTAAGCCGGTTCAATCTCAAGGTTGAGGAAACCTTTGACCACATTGAAACCGATAACGGGGTTTTCGCCGGCAACCATGGCCTCTCCCAACTGCTCAGCCGTAGCATCTGGCGCAGATTTGCTGTGCCGGGCCAATGGAAAGCACACAATGGTGCGGTCTCCAGCAAATTCTTTGCGCGTCATTTGGACGCTGAATTGTTCGGTGGGAAGGGCGCTGCCAAAACAGTGCTCAAATGCTGATGCTGCCGCGGATTGGAGCAGGCTGTCGAGTCGCATGTTCATGGGGCGATGTGGGGCAAAAAAACTTCAGCAAGCATGCAACGTACAGATCCGCCACCCAACTGTTCGATGGTGGGAATTGGGGCATGAATGATGGGGGCAATGGCCTCAAGCTCTGCCCGCTGTTCGGACGTAAAGCTTGAGTATGCTGCAGAGGACATGGCGATCAAGGGGGCTTCTTCGGCATTTCGAACTTCGAGCACATTGCCCGCAAAACCATTGACCTGCTCTGGGGAAATGAGGATCACAGTTCGGCCTCCAATGGACAGGGCATCCAGTACATGCTGGCGCTCTTCTTCATCGGGGATGATGGTGTCACATAGGACGGCCCAATCTGACCCAATCGCCAGCATCACATTCGTGTGGTAAATCGGAGCAGCGGCATCACCCGATGTCTGCAAGGCAGTGAAGCTCACCAGTTCATACCCAAACGCTTCGCAGAAATGCAAGGCCGCTTGTTGGTCAGTTCTCGGGCCAATGGCTGCGAATGCCTTGAGGTTGGTCCGGTCCAAAATCAGGCTTCCGGTGCCTTCCAAAAAGACTCCGTGTTGTTCGAACTCAGTGAAGTCCACAATGGAATCGAAGTCCAGACCGTGGTCGATGGCCAGGCTGTGGAGCAAAGATTCCCTGCGCTCTCTGCGGCGGTTTTTGGCGAACATGGGGTAGAGCCCTACCCGGCCATCACGGTGAAAACTCACCCAGTTGTTGGGGAATAGGGCATCTGGAGTGTCGGCTTCAGGGTCGCTGTCATAGACCGCCACCTTGACACCATGTTGGCGCAACACGGTGACAACGCCATCAAATTCCTCTTGAGCCCGCTCAACAGCATCGCTCAGGTTAGGTGCCTCACTTTGGTACGCGTTGTTGACCGCAGTCTCCTCGTTCATGCGAAAGGCCGAAGGGCGAATCATCATCAGGAGATTCGTGGATTGGACAGGGTGTGAATCTTCAGTATGCATGTTGAATGGGCTTCAGGAACGGCGAAGCGGAAGTGTGGAACATCTAAACAGTCCTCCCATCCGGCCCACTTTGTCGAGTGGACAGGGAATCAAATGGTACCCTTTGTCCTTCAGGGCTTCGCTCAATCGAACAAAACTGGGGTCGATCACCAAGGTGTCAGGATCCGTATGCAAGAGGTTGGTTTGCAGCAATGCCGCCTCTTTCAATGACACTTCAATACATGATGAGTGCCTCTTCCTCAATAGATTCAGTTGCTCTTCTTGAACAAAAGCTTCAGGACATAAAATCGCATGACCACTGCCTAAAGGCATGTAAGCACAATCCAAGTGGAGGGCGCACTTGAGGGGGTCATTGTCGTCTTTGTGCAATTCCAATCCGACCACTTCACGGTGAGGGAAAGTGGATGCCAAAAACGCCAATGCAGAGGGCAATGTGCGCGTCGTTTGCAGTCCTTGCCAATCGGGCCTTCGGGTGACCCCCACAAAGAGGGCGTCGTCGAGCACCACCACATCACCGCCTTCCATGTGCACGTCGTCTGGAATCGCCATCCAAGGGGTGTTCCCCAAGATGGGCGCGACCCCATCCCATTCCCCGCGCCGTGCGTCAATTGTACGTGAGCGCACAAAAGTGCTGTCGATCACGAGTCCAACGTCTCGTGCAAAGACCTGTTCGAGGTCGGGAAGGTCCAAAGGGCGCAGCACCTCAATGCCTTCTCCATCCAACAGTTCAGCAAGTCCATCTAATTGGCTGGCCACTTCTGATTGTTGAGGGAAAGAACCGTTGGCCAAGTGAACTTTAGAAGTTGGATCATAGGCAGAGGCCAACGTGGGCGGAGGCCCCATGCTTCTTCCATGTCCTACCACCACAGCTTCAAGGCGGCCCCATTCATTGGATATGTTGATTTCAATTTCCGGCATACGGGGCCAGTAGGGTTGGAGTCATTGAGCGCGCAATAGGCAACAGGATGTGCGCCTCATTCTTGCGCAGTAGAGTCTGCTCTCAGGGTAGCGATATAGCCGAACTCATCACGGTGCTTCCATGCGCTCGTTACAGCCGATGAGTCCATGATGTTGGCTACAGAAGGCACGGACTGCCAACCTTCGTTGAGCCAGCGAATCCCGCCTTCGCGCGTCGTATCCGAGGATGAGGCGCGTGCGGCATATAGCGAACGCTGGGCTTCCGCTGTGATGTGCCTTTTGTAGATGGTATCACCCTCTGTATCCAGATAAGTGGTGTCCATGTAAGTGATGCTCGCGCCAGGATAGCGCTCGCTGAGGGTGCGCCCAAAGTTCTTGTAGTTCCCTGTCCATCTCTTTTGAAACACCATGTGGTGACGCAATTTGACTTCGGCCAGCGCCACGTCATAAATCTCCCCTTCAAAAAACGGGGACGAATAGAGC
>Ga0209715_1002587_pt1 | contig 13652 bp, 19 predicted proteins | sample COGITO_mtgs_1205_2_FD_184809 | JGI IMG/M metagenome (GOLD analysis project Ga0209715, IMG submission 184809) | Pelagic marine microbial communities from North Sea - COGITO_mtgs_120503 (SPAdes) (version 2) | ecosystem: Environmental > Aquatic > Marine > Epipelagic ...
TTTTTTGTCTTTTTTTTTCTTTTTTTTTTTTTTTTTCTTCTTTTAAATCATGTTCTTCTACTTCTTCTTTTGTTGGTAATGGAAGTGTTCTTTCTTTTTCTTTTAAATCATGTTCTTCTACTTCTTCTTTTGTTGGTAATGGAAGTGTTCTTTCTTTATTATCATATATATTTAGTATTGTTGTTACTATTTCACTTCTCTGTATATCACCTTTGGTAAATTTACATAATTGTATATTATTTTTGTCTCCTTTATAATTTTCTATTTTTTCCATTATTTCTTTTAACCCATTGTTCTCTATTCGATCACTCTGATCCAAATCTCCTGTTATTAATAATTTTGAATTTTCTCCTATTCTTGTTGTTATCATTAACATCTGATTTGGTGTACTGTTTTGCATTTCATCTGCTATTACTATTGCATTTTTAAAGGTTCTTCCTCGCATATATCCTAATGGTGCGATTTCAATAATTCCACTTTGCATCATTGTTGTTATATCACGATGACTATAATATTCTTCCAATATATCAAATATTGGTCGCACCCAAGGCTCCATTTTTGAATTTAATTTTCCTGGTAAAAATCCAATATCTTCTTCTACAGGCACTATTGGTCTTGTCATCAGTATTTTTTTTACATTTCCACTCTTCATTTGCTCTACTGCATATGAACATGCAAATAATGTTTTTCCTGTACCTGCTGGACCTATTCCAAATATCAATTTATTTTCAGGAGCATTCATTGATTTCAAATATTTCTTTTGTGATTGTGTGCGAGGCAAATACAATGGAGCCATATTTTTTTCTTTGGGTGCTTTGGATTGTTTCATTTTTATTTGCATTCGTAAGGGTCTTATTAAAATATTACTTCTAAATGAATTACACATTGAAATAAAAAATAACATAATAAATAATCTCATAATTATTAATTATATTTTAATATTTTAATTAATACTCAAAAGTTGCTTCTTCGTCCGATCCATCTACAGTTTCATCGTCTGATTCATCCGTTATTGTAGTTGTTATATCGGATGATAACCTCCAATTTAATGGAGCTTCAATTTCATTGTAATGACGTATAGAGCGTGTATCATATTTTAATGCTTCTTGCATTGTGAATGTAGGATGCTCTAAATCACTTATTACTGTATATTTTTTACATATTCCAATTTTTTTTAAATATGTACGTCCGAATTTTGGATTATATTCCAGTAATTCAAATATTTTTCTATTGAATAATATATAACTCTTACGCGTTTTTTCTATACCATCTATATGATAATTATAAACCAAATATAAATAATAATAGGGTCTTAATATTGAAATAAACTTTTGTTTATCTACATCTTTACTTATCCTTTTTCCAGAACTTGATGAAGACTCTATCATCCTTTTCATTGCTCGAAAAAGTACTATTGTATTTGTTTTATGCACATATTGTTTTATATATTCATCACGTATTAAATATTCATTTTCTATTTTGAACCGTTTCATTTCAAAATCACATAGAAAATAATTATGAAATAATGTTGAAAATTTATAATCACTTTTTTTTATTTTAAAATATATGTTATATAATATTGCTTTTGAAAACTTTATATTATTATAAGGGTTCTTTATTGGTAATGGTTCTGCGAAAAAACTCTGAGTATTTGATAATAATACATCTATGTGATTAATTAAATCCTTTATTGTAAACAAATAACACGAATTATTTTGAAATATTTTCATTGTGTTTTTTTGTTTTTCATGTAATTCGTTTAATAATAGATCTGTTGTTATTTTTGGCTTTATATATTTGTCTCTATATATTTTTGCCAATTGTGCAAATCCATTGTACGCTCTTTGTGTTTTATATATTAATTCTAAAAATTTTACATTTAAATTATCAAATATATTGGATTTTGTATATTCATAATTATTTTTTTGTTTATTTTTTATTATTATTTCATTTGTTAATGGAATTTCACTTGTATATAAATTCTGTATATACATGTATATTTTTGATTTTAATATATTATTCATTGATTTTGAAGAATATACCTCATTCCAATATTCCGACGTTTCTTTAAAATTTAATTGATTATTAAATTGATTATTAAATTGATTATTTGGATATATTATTTTATCAGTATTTCCTATTTTTTGTAATAATAAAATAAATGTTTTCATCTGTTTATTATAAACATATTTCTTTAAATCATTTGGTTTAAGTTGCTGCTTCCACGTTCTTCATGAAAATCATCCAAAATAAAAATATTACTTCACGTATCTTTTTTACATTTTTCTTGTACAACTCTACATTTTCTAATTTTGTATTATCTGGTTGTGTCAAATTTACCAAATATAAAAACATTACCAAATATAACGGGTATCTTTTTTCTAAATCAAATCCTCCTTGTGCTTCTTCTAAAATCGTATCATTCAATGTTTCAAGTGAAAATTTTTCAATAATCGTTGTATAAAAGGCACGAAATTGCACTAAACTTTTTAATTTAATTCTCGGCATAAAACCATATGCTTTTTCCAAAAAAGCATATAATATTATTATTAATAAATAATTCATCTTATATTTTATTATAATTTAATTATTTAAATTCAATTTTTTATATTTTCTATTGTAATGGGTTTCATTGAATTAATGCAAAAAATACCTGAAGATGTTATTATTCAACATATTTGTCCTTTTTTATATCAACCGAAATCGCAAGATTTTTGTAACGATATTAAGTCTTTTGTTTATACTAAAAATTATTTATATCAACTATATTTTTCTAAATATTCACTACGTGAATACAATCGCCAATTGTTATTAGCCGATATTAGTCGCTTTATTAATGGTTATAATTCTTATTATTTTAGATATTCTAATTTATTTTATGCAAAAATGAAAAAATTGTTTATGTTGCGTGACAAAAAACTAGAATATGTTCACAAATTTATCCGTATGCTTGAACACAAATTACCTATAGAAATTGGTATTCATATAAAAATTGGTATATTGACACCTAAAGAAAGATCTTCACTTATTGAGTTTGTTAAATATATTCAATCTATACCTTAAGTTCCATTAATAATCTTAATAATAGTGTAAATACTAATGCATGAACCAATAACCCCGCTGTTGTTGGGCATCCTGTTGGTCCCGCGATCTTTACTATTTTACCCAATAATTTGTTTACAAGGGTATATGTATATGGGTTGGCAATCAATATAAATAATACTGTTGTCATTAATGTATATTTCCATTTTTGGAAATTTTCGAATGCTTCATATGAGGTGGCTCCCATTATATAGTGATATGAGAATTTATTTTTTCATTAAACAATTAACATAAATATATTTATTTGTTTTTAAACGTATCACATTTTGTACACGTTCAAATAATCTTCTGTCTAAATCTAATAGTTTTTTTTGTATTTCTTTATATATTGTATTTTGAAATTCTATTATTTTTTTTTCTTGTTCTTCTTCTTTTTTTGACCATAATTCTCTCATCTGTCTTTCATAAAGTATTTGATGTTTGCAATTATAATATTTACAACCATGATTATGTGATACATTTCCCATTGTTCCGCCTGTACTGCTATCACAATCTGGACAATATCTCAATAAATTTTTTTTTATTGGTGAATAAATTATTGAGCATTCGCAAATCATTATATTTTATCAAATGTTTTTTCATTTTTTATTCAATTTTTATTAGAACCACTATTTTCACACGTCATCTTTTTTTTTATATTATTATTGCTGTGGAAGGTGTAATTGCTCTTTTATTTTTGTTCTTAGTTCAATAATGTCTAATGGTTCTTTTGGCGAATCATTTTTCAGTAAGTCTGATGCATATTCAAAATTGTCGTTATTTTTTATCACTTTTATTGCAATACTACTTGTTAAATCACTTATATTTTTTCGATTGTCTTCATTTTCTAAAATATTGCCTTCATTTTCTAAAGTATTGCCTTCATTTTCTAAAATATTGCCTTCATTTTCTAAAATATTGTCTGTCATTGTACTTGCGAAATAATTCATATCCCCTATTACAATTGGGATTAATGCTGCTTTACTACCAAGTAAAAAGTCTCCTATAGCAGAACCAAATGAACCAAATATAGAAATCAGTTCTCCAGCAAAACCAAACACACAAACTTTCGTTAATAATTTTTCTATTATGTCAGTCATAATATTTTTTTCTAAAATACTTCGATTTTTTTCATGATGTTTTTTATTCTCTTTTAATTCTTTAAATATTATAAAATCAGCTAATCCACTATATATTGCATGCAATTTTGATATAGGTATTCTATATATTTCACCCAAATCGTTTATTAAAAAATCGTCTACTGTATCTAAGAAATTTATCATCATATTGCTGACTTTTTCTTCTGGATCGTCATCATTATTAATGAAAATATTAATATCCATATTTAAATTTTGGGTTTCATCTATTTCTCTACATAATTCTAAAATTATTTTCATTTTTTTTATTATACTTTTTTCATCTAATAATACCTTCCCATCGGGATGTAATATACTTCCATCGGGATTGTTTATACAGTTCATAACTATACTATAATCTCTTATATCACTTTTTACATCATCGATTATATTTTTGGTCAAGTTTATGTTTACATCGGTTACCCACCCAAATAAATTTAATGCATAAAGCACATTAATTTGTCCTGTAGTTATTAAGCATATTTTTGGTAATATTTTTCCAAATGTTATCGCTATCAATATTCCCACAACTGGAGTTATTCCGCCTGCAAACACGAAACCCTCTGCTAAACCAAGACCCATTATTACTGGATTTACTATTATTGTTGAAACTACTGTTTCTATTGTTAATCCACAAGAAGTTAACCAAGTTTCTAGTGTACCGTGCGTTATAGGGGCAATAACAAAATTACTGGGGATATGTAAAGACGGATGTATCATACTTACTGTTGAATTAATATGGGGTAAATTGTGTAATAATGATTGATGCAAAACCGCATGTGTCATCACTGTATGTGTCATCGCTGCATGTGTCGCCGCTGCATGTGTCGCCGCAATATGTGCGGATGCACCATGTGTCGCCATTAATTTCATAATTGCGCTAAATCCTAAACTTGCACTCACCGGCTCAATAAAACCGCCTTTTATTTTTTTATTAGTTATATTTCTTTTGTTTTTTGATCTTTGCTTTGATCTTTGTTTTGATCTTTGTTTTGATCTTTGTTTTGATCTTTGTTTTGATCTTTGTTTTGATCTTTGTTTTGATCTTTGTTTTGATCTTGTTGATGGCATTTATATTATATAAATATAATATAATTTTATTTTTGGCTATGTACTGGATCTGATAAAGACATGTATTTTATATTTGGATTTTCAATCTTCACATACGGCTTTATTTGTATATTGATTGTTGGTCTTTTGATTAAATCAATATTCGTCACGTTTACAGTAATTTGATATTTCATTTTTCATTTATATTTTTCTATTTTTTTTGAGGGTTTTATTCAATTTTTATTAAATTGTCATACTTGTTATGCTTTTGTTTTTATAATTTCCAATTCCAATCGCAATATAAATATATTTATTTCTAATTATTCTTATTTTGTCATTTATATTTTTATTTTCTTGACTTTCTACGTTTTTTTATTGATTTTCTTTTTTGCTTTTTATTCTTTCTTCGTGTTTTTTTTCCTCCTCCTTCACCCCCCAATCCTCTTAAAAAATTTCCGATGTTTCCTATTTCACCAAACACTCCTTGATCTCTTGTAAATGAAATTTCGTTTTTTTTTGTATCAATATAATCAGGTATTACATTTGTATTGTTTGTATCCTTAAACCAACCATCTGATGTAAGAATTACATCATTATTATCATGTTTTCCGATTGGATAACCCTCCTCATTTGATACTTTTACTTTTACTTTATCTTTATGCTTGTTTATTTGTATGTTTATTATATTTTTTAAATCTATCACAGTTCGTTTTTGTCCTTCTATTCTATCTTTATTGTATGCGTCTATGTATGTGTTTAACTTGTTATCAGTATCAGTAGTAGCAGCAGTAGCAGCAGTAAATGCCATTTCACCGGTTTTATTGTTAAAACTAAAAATTTTTACATTGACATTGTTTGTATCCTTAAACAAACCATCTTTTGTAAACATTACATCGGGATTCTCGTCAGTATCACCATTCACTCCTATTTTAATACCTTTATTTTGTGAAGAGTTCATATCTCCTATCATTGTATTTTCATGCGAATTCATTGCAGATATTATATTATCTTCTGTTATTTGCATGTCTGGATGATGAAAATTGTGATTTATTAATGTTGCTCTCTGATTGTCATTTAATCCTGGTTGTGCATCTGGTTGTGCATCTGGTTGTGCATCTGGTTGTGCATCTGGTTGTGCATTATTTTCTTCGACTTTTTCTTCTTTTTTAAATTCTGCTATTTTTTCATTATTTTCATTTTGTGTTTCTTTTACTCCGTTGATATCTTTTGATAGTTTTTCTTCTGTAGCTTCTACATAATTGAATATATCTTTGCATTTTTCCGCTTGTGAACCTATTTTTGCGTTTAATTCATTTAATGAATTTTTTAATTCATTAATGATAGATGCATTATCTAACATATCGCTTTGCACACTTTTTATACTATTGATTTGAGTGTTTTGTTGTTGTATTAAGTTATCTATTTTTTTCTTTTGTGAATTTAATTCGCGATTTAAAAAGTTATCTTGTTTACGTAAATTGTCTAATTGTTTTTCTATTGGGTTTTCTTCAGACATATATATATATATTATAAATATAAATTATATATTTCTTTACTAAATTTATTTTTCAGAAACTTTCCAAATAGATATTGAACTTATTATATTTTTTGTTATATTATTTGCTAAAACTATCTTTTCTGGATGACTTATATCATTTCCGATTTTTAACCATTCGTTCGGTTCGTTCTCATATTTTTGATTTCCATCATCAAATACATTTATTTTTCTCATTGTTACCGGTGGATAATATGTAAAATTTTCTCTTTTTATTAAATTTGTTTCTTTTTCTATTTTACACAATTTGCATATTTTTTTTTCTATTTCAGGCACTTCTTCAGATGCTACAAATTTATTACATATTCCACATAAATTCATAATTTGTAGTTTTATACATTACAAATTATGTCTTAATATTCATTTTCTTCCTTTTCTTTTCTTGGTTTTTCTTCTTTTTCTTGTTTTTCCTCCTGCTAATGGGTTTTTTTCCATATTTACGTATACTTTGTTTAATGCAATCAATCTATTCCATTGCGTTAGTTGGTCTGCCATTTTTTCTGCATTTATATATTCGTTGTCTTCTGTTTGTGTTATTGTTAAATCATGAAGCTTTTTAATAAAAGGAATTATTTTATATGCCATAATTGCATCGTCATCACGTCCTCCCCCTGCAATATCGCTTGCAATATCGCTATAGACAGCATCACTTCCGGTACTATTACTTGCACCATAACCGTTAGGGTTAGGGCCAGGGTTTGAATTTAGTAGAGGTGTTGTAACGTTAGCTTGAGGGCTGACTGATGATGGTGATGATGATAGTGATGATGCGACTGATGATGGTGATGATGATGAAGATGATGGTGATGATGATGGTGATGATGATGAAGATGATAGTGATGATGAGGTTGACATCTCTTCAGTTGTATCATCATTGTCATCATCAGGATCATAAAAAAAATCCTCTGGAGTTGATGATAATATTGCTGTTATTTCCTCCAAATCCAAATCTCTAAATGCCGGATTTACTGATATTTTATTATAATACGGTTGTTTGAGGCCACGCTTTTCTGCATAAGCTCTATCTTCTACTTTTACTTCTACATCTTTACTAATATCATCTTTTGTGATATCAAGTTGATTATCTTGATGTATTTCATATTCATCTTTTATAAATAATATACTGGAAATATCACCTTCTAATTCTGGCAATTCTGGATCAAATTGTACATCTTCTTTGGTCGTGTCTATTAAGGTGAATAATTTATTTCCTAAACCATTTAATTCGGTTTTTACTTTGTTTATGTATTTTTTACATTCCATTTTTTTATCACGTGTATTCATTCTTAATGCATTACGGGATTTGTAGGATTTTCTCTCTGCCTCTAGATTAGCTTTCGTTTTACCAAGTCTTACTGGATTATATAAATTTTTCAACTTTGTAAGTTTATCGCTTCCTCTAATGTAAGTATCAGATATTGAATCTAAAACTTTTTTTTTACTATCTGGAATAGATTTCCCTAATTGTTTAATTAGTTTTCCTGGTTTTATACGATTATTAAAAAACTTTTTTGTTTTGTTTAAAAAACTAGTGTTTGTTTGATTGTTCGGTTGTGGTGCTGGTGCAGTGCTACTACTATTTGATGATATCATTGGATTTGATGACATTTGTGAATCTGAACTTGATAAAGTGGACATTAATATATATATTCTAAATATATTAATTAAGTATTTGAAGAAAATTTATAAATTTTGGGAAACCAACTTAATAGTGGAAATCTAAACCAATATCCATTTATTTTATATGTTTGTCCTTCTTTCATTTCTGCATAATCATCCGCACTATTAAACTCCAATAAAAAAATACTATCTACTATTTCATATGTATTTTTTTTATTGTCTATTATTCTATAATGAGTTCTTCTTCTTCCTGGTTTTATATATTTCTCTGAAACTGTTATTGTTTTCTCAAAACGAGTAAATAGTATACTCAATATAGGAATTATTGCAAATATTATTACTAAAATTAATATTATTGTATTTGTTTTAATTTTTGTAAAATCCAGCGATTTCAATATATTTTGAAATTTCATATATATTAGTCTTCTAAATATATATCTTCAGCGATGTCATAATTATATTCTATTAAATATTTTTTCATTCTATCTGGATGCAACGCTTTTTCCATTAATTCCTCTACAAATGATGGTTGTAATTCCATTGATTTACATTTTTTTATATTTATTTGTGCTTTCATTGCTTCTTTGTCTAATGTGCTGCTGCCGGATTACATGATAAATATTTTATATTTATATTTGGGATATTACGTTCTAGTAATGTGATTGCACCTGGATTTGATGATACTGACCTTAAATCCAACCTATGGGTTTTTTCTAACTCGTCTATTGCTGCTATATTTGATGATAATATTTCATCATATAGTTTATTTATATCTGGGAGCCAGTCGCGGTATTTGAAAATTGGACGAAATGACATTGTTTATGGTCTTTGGGATTTATGTAGTTTCTGATTTTTGCTTTGTGCTCATTCAATTTTTTTTTTAGTTTTTCCTAAATAAAAGTTGTATGTATATTTGTGATATTTTTTTTTAGATATAAATAATTAAAATAAGAATTTGGGGGTATATAGAGGGATTAAAGATATTTATGTAATTTGGTGATTTTGTTTATTCCCATTCCTACTAAAAAACCTAATATATTTGGGACTATTTCGGCTGGGGATCCATGCCATGCATGCATCTGGGAATTTTCTATTTTGAAGAATTTGTCTATTGGATTAAGCGGCTTTGGTATTCCTTTATAAACAATATAATTCCATGGTTTATTTTCTTCATGATTATAATCCATTGGTGGAGAACTTAAACACCCTCCTATGTATTTTTCTACATATTCCGGATGTTTATCTAAAAAGAATTCGAATAATTCCCATAAAATGCCCATTATTTGAAATGTTATGAAATGGCTTGGAAAAACGGCACCCAAAAAAATAAAAAGAAAAAAATGATTTAATTGAACTCCATAAAATTCATAACGTACACATTTTGTGTTTTTATTACATAGACATGCTTGACCTAACATGTAAGACCATAATAAAAAAATGATTATAAATAATATTATACCTTTTTTGTTATTATATAGCTTCATATATATAATGACAACAAGACAATTTGCTGATATTTTTGGTGGACTACCTTTGTTTTTTATTTTGGTTTTATACTTTTTCATGAAGCCTAAGAGAACCTATGTGGAATTCTTTTTGCTAATATGTTGTTTTTTAGGGTTTTTTGTTGATTTATATTTATCTTTTAATCTCTAAATATTGGATTGGGTTTGTATTGGTACTCTTGTTATAATAGGTGATATTTCTTGATCGATTGATTGATAATTTTGTTGTATAGTTTCTGTTACTGATGGTAATACGAATGTTTTCTTATCTAATAAATATCGAATTGCTATTGCAACTGCTCCTTGGGAGGATAAAAGTGATATGAATGCTATGTCTATTTGGGAGAACGTTACATATATTTGAATAAATCTTTTTGTTGTTTGAATAAAAAAAATGATGTTTGAATAACATTCTAATTCGCATCTTGAAAAATCGTGAATAATCATTTTATATGGATTATAGGTTGTGAAATTTATTAAGGGTGTTGCAATGTCATTTAAGAATATTTCTGAAATATTGAGAACCGTAATAAATAAACACAAAAATATATATTTTATTTGATCGTTTATTATTATTGATGCAAATACAAAATTATCTGACCAACCTATTTTGAAGTAAGATGAATAGCCGTCGTTATAAAACATTACTGATCCCGAAAATAAAAATAAAAACAAAAGATTGATTATTATTGATATGTTGAGAACTTGGACTTTATTCATTCTAATTTATATATATAATTTTTTGTATAGTTTTATACATATTTACGTTTGGTTTACTAAATTATATATTTTGACTAGATCATGGTTATATAGTGATGTACTGTGTGAATAATATGGGAGGGTACTAGGGGGCTATGGTGCACTGTGCACCGACCCCCCCTATAACCGCCTCCCCAGACCCCCATTTTCCCGGAAAAGTCCAAAAAAGTGCAAAAAAGGACTTATCCAGAAATGAGTGACATATCCATTATTGAGTGTTTATTCCCCCCTTCGGGGGTCTACCGCGTGTTTATAATATGATTGTTTTTACACTTTTGGAGAACTTTGCGAGAAGTATGGTGTATAATTTCTGTATATAACACTTTTGGGGAACTTTGCGAGAAGTATGGTGTATAATTTCTGTATATAACACTTTTGGGGAGCTTTGCGAGAAGTATGGTGTATATGATGCGATGGTGCATAGTGCATCCGCCTCCGTATGAGTAGTCCCCGAAACCGTCATAGATTACCAACTTTGCGTAAAAGGGGGTAAAAAGGACTTATCCAGAAATGAGTGACATATCCATATTTGAGTGTTTTTTGCCCCCTTCGGGGGATCAATTTCGCCCAGGTTCTCCATATTGTTTTTAAAATCCATTATATGAAATTATATGTTGGAATTTATTGGTTTTCATTTTTCATTAGACATTCTTTTTTATATTTTTTGGAGAACTTTATATCAAAAAGATAAAATTGAATATTTTACTATTAAAATAGTGAGATGTATAAAACACCAAAACGATTATGTGTATAAACTGTTTCCAAATTTAAAATATAAAGGGGTATGGAAGGATATATATGATATCCTACAATCCTAGGCGGAGGTGAATTAACACCCGTGGTGGTGCCTAGGAGTTCAAATAGTATATGGTGTATTTAAAGGCTACGTCCTATTAAATATGATTGTTCAGACTATTTTGTGACATGGGGAAGGGAAGTAGTGTGATAACCTTGAGAGACATCACGAAAACCGGGTCAAAGATGGATAAACTTACCCTGAATAGCGCTTAAAAAAACCTAGCGTAATAAGATTATTCCGTCTGATCTTATTGGTATAGCTATTATGACGGATGTCTGTTTCATTTACGGGGGTCATAAGAAACTATTACCTGGGTGGCCGATAGGCCATGGGACATAATATAGCTCGCCTCCTCGTGGTGTGTCCTGGTTAATACCAAATGAGCTTTTTTTTTATATTTATTATAAATCGTTCGGGAACTCACTACAATCCAACAGGCAACTTCCGGATTGGACGGGCAAGTAACATAACTGCAAATCTACAGTTTTTTTCTTGTTCTGGATTTTAAATCTTCACTGGTATAAATGTTCGCTGGTATAAATTGTAGAACTTTATGTCAAAAAGATAAAAATTGAATGTTTTACTATTAAAATATTGAAATATATAAATTCCCTTGAATAACTAATTATTACCAAGTTTTAAAATGTCTACTCAACAAGTTTCCCAAGAACAAGTTAAGCGTGCTACTCTTCCTGCCAGGTTGAGTAAGTTCATGGTGTATGGATATTGGTTAGCCAATCAATTGAAATCCCGAGAACTTATTAACGACGAAGTGTATAACACTATATTAAAACAACAAAATATGTTTGATGATGTGGGTTCGCAAACCGATGTTTTCGAAGCTTTTCTTGAAGAGTTTAAGTCTGCGAATAAAACCATGAAACAAGAAATTCGCACTCACAATAAGCCCAAGAAAGTTAAGAAAGAAAAGGTTGTTGATCCTGATGCACCAAAGGCTAAGCGTGGACGCAAGAAGAAAGAGGTGGAAGATAATTTGACCCCTGAGGAAAAGTTGGTTGAAGAAATCGTTTCGGCGGCGCATAGTGATATTATTGAAAAGCCCGTTGAAGAAATATCTAAAAAAGAAATATCTAAAAAAGAAATAGTGGAAGAACCTGTGGAAGAACCTGTGGAAGAAAAGGTGGAAGAGAAGGTGGAAGAGAAGGTGGAAGAAAAGGTGGAAGAGAAGGTGGAAGAGAAGGTGGAAGAGAAGCCAAAGAAGGTGCGTAAATCCAAAAAAGAAAAGACAGAAGAGCCGGTAAAGACGGAGGGTGCAGTAATCGAAGAGAAGCCAAAGAAGCAAACCCGCGTGGCGGGTGCAAAGAAATCAAAGAAGCAAGAGAAGGAGCCGGAGATCGCCCCGCCAACTCCAGAGTTGAAGGAAGAGTTGATGGAGGAGGAGGAGGAGATAGAAACGACAATAATTGTACAAGACGGCGTTGAATATTTAGTGGATCAGAACAATGTGGTGTATCATCGTGAAAATTTCGATGAGATCGGGGTGTATAATGTGGAAGAGAACAAGATAACATTAAAATAGATAGGTAGTTATGTTTTGTAGATAGGTAAAAAAATAATATAGAAACTTTTTTTAATGTTATTTTATGGGGGATTAGCTCAAATGGAAGAGCGCTCGCTTAGCGTGCGAGAGGTACTAGGATCGACGCCTGGATCCTCCATTATAAAAATTGATTTATAAAAATATATTATAGAATTATAATATATTTAACTATGGTTAGAAATACTCAAGGTGGTTCTAAGCACAAGTCTCAAGCTAGAAAAAACTCCGCGCCCTCCACTACTATGGTTGTGCAGCCCAATTCTCCCGACGAGTGTTTCGCGCATGTTACCAAGATGTTTGGCAATGGCATGTGTCAAGTCGAAACGCATGGCGACGACCCTCTTACCCTTGTTTGTCACATTCGCGGCAAGTTTCGCGGCAAAAATAAAAAACACAACACCGTCTCTCTTAATGCTATTGTTGTTGTTGGTCTTCGCACTTGGGAAACTCAACACAAAAATTGCGACCTTATTTCTATTTCTAATTCTTCTTTCTCTTCTTCTCACACCGATCTCGTTGAATTTAATCATTCTTCCTTCGACACCTCTCTTAATATTTTTGATATTTAATCTTTATTTATTTCTCT
>Ga0209715_1002592_pt1 | contig 13628 bp, 10 predicted proteins | sample COGITO_mtgs_1205_2_FD_184809 | JGI IMG/M metagenome (GOLD analysis project Ga0209715, IMG submission 184809) | Pelagic marine microbial communities from North Sea - COGITO_mtgs_120503 (SPAdes) (version 2) | ecosystem: Environmental > Aquatic > Marine > Epipelagic ...
TTCTCTACACATACCTTCGCTTGATCCACTATCAAAAGAAAGCCTGCTAAACGCCTTAACTCAAGTAGGCCTACAGCGCTTTGCTAACACCCCTTGTCATCAATTGTCTGCTGGGCAGCAACGCCGCATTGCCTTAGCACGATTGTATTTAAGCCAGCATCGTTTATGGATATTAGATGAGCCTTTTACAGCCATCGATACCGACGGTGTAGCCTTGTTAGAGCAACGCATTGCCGAGCATCTTGCACAAGGCAATATGGCGATTATCACCACTCATCAAGCCATGCAAATAGAGGGCTTTAGCAGCTACTGTTTAGACAAGGTTGAGCAGAAAGAGGGTGGCGACCAATGAACGGTGGTAAACCCAACACAGACATCGGTATTTTTGCGGCTTTTAACGCCTTATTGCTTCGCGATTTACGGGTTTACTTTCGCTCTCGTGGCACATGGTTAAATCCTTTAGTCTTCGTGTTAATGGTGATTACTTTATTCACTTTAGGTATTGGCCCTGATCCAAGTGCATTATCGACTCATGCTTCTGGCATTATCTGGGTAGTCGCTTTGCTTGGCATAATGCTTTCGTTAGATGCGCTGTTTCGTGCTGACTTTGATGATGGCTCCTTAGAACAGTTATTACTTTCACCACAGCCTCTTTACCTAGCCGTTCTGGCTAAGGTATTGGCGCACTGGGTTATTACCGGCTTACCTATTGTATTGGCTTCGCCGCTTTACAGCTTAATGCTAGGTATTCCCGCCAATGCAATTGCGTTTTTAGCTTTGGGGCTTTTACTGGGCAGTGGTATTCTCAGCTTTATTGGCGCTATTGGTGCATCTTTAACGGTAAGTTTACGCAGTGGTGGCTTGTTGATTGCTTTACTCACTTTGCCCCTTTATGTACCTGTTATTATCTTTGGCTCGCAGTTTGTCCAAAGCGCTATTGAGGGATGGCCGCTAATGCCAACGCTCTCTATGTTGTTGGGCCTGCTTATTGGTGCCATAGTACTCGCACCTATAGCAATTATTGGTGGTCTTCGATTGAGCCAAGATAGCTAAAAGACAGTATATATAAAGTGGTAGATACAACGCTCAGCGTATAAATAGTCGACGATAGCAGCACAGTAATAAGCTATCTCAACAATGAATGAATAACTAAGGGTTAATTATGGCAAGTTGGCAGTGGTTTCATCGCCTTGGATCACCTAAGTGGTTATCCGGTACGATTGATCGTTGGCTACCGTGGGTGTTAGGTGCAGGAACATTGCTGCTATTAATTAGTGCGGTTTGGGGTTTGGCTTTCACTCCACCCGACTATAAGCAAGGCAATAGCTTTCGTATTATCTATATTCATGTGCCCACAGCAATAGTCGCTTTGGCGGCTTATTATGTTATGGCGGTTGCTGGAGCGGTATCTATTATATGGCGTATGAAGGTGGCAGATATGGTTTTGCGTGCCATTGCTCCCGTAGGCGCAGCGCTCACTTTTTTAGCCTTAGTGACAGGTGCCATTTGGGGTAAGCCAACCTGGGGAGCCTATTGGATTTGGCAAGATGCTCGACTCACTTCAATGCTATTATTATTCTTTTTATATTTAGGCATTATGGCTTTACATGATGCTTATCAAAACAACGCTAGTGGTAATCGCGCGGCAGCGATTATGTCTTTGGTGGGTACGGTGAATATTCCAATTATTTATAAGTCGGTTGACTGGTGGTCAAGCTTACATCAACCAGCCACACTTAAATTTACCGAAGAATCAACCATTGCAACTGAAATGCTACAGCCATTAATGTTAGCGATTCCTGGCGCTTATTTGTTTTTTATTGCTGCAGTGATGTTGCATTTGCGTGTACAAATTGCGCGTAATGAAAAAGATACTCGCTGGATGGCTGAGCGCGCGTCGTAATAAGTCTGTTTGTTCTAAGAGGTGATTTATGTATTTTAATAATCTAGCTGAGCTATGGGAAATGGCCGGTCATGGACCTTATGTTTGGTCTGCCTATGCAATTAGCTTTGCTGTACTTGCCGCAATGGTTGTTATTCCTGCTGTGCGTTACCGTCAGCAGTTAGCGCAAATACGCCAGCAGCAGCTGCCTTCAGATAAAAGTTAAGAGATCAGTTAATTATGCATCCTGCACGAAAACAACGCTTAATCATTGTTGCCATTATTGTTATTGGTGCCAGTGTTGCAACGGCTTTAATTGCTAATGCGCTCAAGCAAAATCTTAATCTATTTTATGAGCCTTCTCGTATTGCTAATGGTGAAGCACCCATAGGCCGAAAAATTCGTGTTGGCGGTATGGTTTTAGAGAATAGTTTAACGAGACTGCCTAATTCATTGACCGTGCAATTTGTCGTTACCGATTATGAAGCAGAAGTGACTGTGGAATACACGGGCATTCTTCCTGATATGTTTACTGAGGAAGCCGGTACAGTCGCTACCGGAGTTTTAACGGAAGACGGTTTATTTATTGCCGAGCAAGTACTGGCGAAACATGACGAAACTTATATGCCGCCAGAAGTGGCCGCGGCCTTAAAAAACAAACCGCCTGCTTATTAATTTAGGTTTGTTTAATTACTTTTTATGCAGTTTAAATCAATGCACTTTTAATTCAATATAAATGGACCACTCTTGATACCAGAAATCGGACATTTTGCATTATTGCTTTGCCTGCCAATAGCAATATTCCTTGCCAGCATTCCATTGCTAGGTGCCATTCTAGGTCGGCCGCTTTGGATGCGTTTAGGACCTTTGCTTGCATTGGGCCAATGGTTGTTTTTATTGCTGGCCTTTATTTGCTTAACACATTCTTTTTTAACCGATGACTTTACCGTTAAGTTAGTTGCCATGCATTCAAACTCTGCATTGCCTTGGTACTTTAAGTTAAGCGCAGTTTGGGGAAATCACGAAGGCTCACTTTTACTTTGGGTATTCATTTTAGCGTCATGGACACTCGCAGTTGCTTATGCCAGCCAAAGTTTACCGTTGGATATGCGAGCGAGAGTACTGGCCGTGCTGGGTATGATTAGCATCGGCTTTTTATTATTTATTATTTTTACCTCTAATCCCTTTGAGCGTCTACTGCTGAATCCTGTTGCCGATGGCAATGACCTCAATCCATTGCTTCAAGATTTTGGTTTAATTATTCATCCGCCAATGCTTTATATTGGCTATGTCGGCTTTTCTGTCGCCTTTGCCTTTGCCATTGCGGCATTAATGACCGGGAACCTAGATGCAGCATGGGCGCGCTGGTCACGTCCTTGGACCAATATTGCTTGGGCGTTTTTAACGATTGGTATTGCCCTAGGCAGTTGGTGGGCTTATTACGAATTAGGTTGGGGTGGCTGGTGGTTTTGGGATCCTGTAGAAAATGCTTCGTTTATGCCATGGCTGGCAGGTACGGCTTTGATTCATTCCTTAGCCGCTACTGAGAAGCGTGGTGTATTCCGCAGCTGGACAGTATTGTTAGCGATTTTAGCATTTTCATTAAGTCTTCTCGGTACCTTTTTAGTGCGCTCAGGGATTTTAGTTTCTGTGCATGCTTTCGCAAGTGACCCGACGCGCGGCTTATTTATTCTCGCCTTTTTAGTGCTAGTGATTGGTGGCTCGCTGTTACTGTATGCGGTTAAGGCGCCAGCTATTCGATCTAATGCCAAGTTTGGCCTGTTATCGAGAGAGAATTTTTTACTCGTCAATAATATTTTATTGGCCATTGCTTTATCTGTAGTTTTACTCGGCACACTTTTTCCGCTGGCGAGTAGTGCATTAAACTTGGGTAGCTACTCGGTTGGGCCACCTTATTTCAATGCTATGTTTGTACCGCTTTCATTACCAATGATAGTCTTAATGGGAATTGCTCCTTATATTAGCTGGAAGCGCAGCAATAAAATATCGGCGGCAATCCCTAAGTGGTTAATTGCGGCTTTCGTCGCTTTATTGTTAGCAGGGTTAGCTACGCTTAGCTTATCGAATCAATACCAACAAGATTTTAATTGGCTTGCATTTATCACGCTTGTTGTCAGTTTATGGCTAATAACTTCAACGGCTTTGCATATGCTTTCGAAAGCTAAACATCAGCAAGGTTTGTTGACTGGATTTAAGCGCTTATCGGTTAGCTACTGGGCCATGGTAATTGCGCATACAGGTATTGCGGTAGCCGCTATTGGCATAGGCTTAACCTCAGTTTATGAGCAGCAAAAAGATGTTCGTATGTTATTGGGAGATGATATATCTGTTAGTGGTTATCGCTATCAATTAACGGCTATTAATACCTTTGAAGGACCAAACTTTAGCGGTACTCGTGGCGATATTACTGTGTTTGATGGCGATACCGTTATCACCGTATTACAGCCTGAAAAACGCTTTTACTATGCTGCACGTAATGTGATGACTGAAGCTGCTATTGACCCTGGCTTAACGCGTGATTTATATGTTGCTTTAGGTGAAGAGTTAGAAGAGGGCGCTTGGGCTGTTCGCGTTCATGTTAAGCCCTTCGTACGCTGTATTTGGCTGGGCGCTTTAATGATGGCTTTCGGTGGCTTTTTAGCTGTTACCGATAAACGCTATCGCAGCAAGAGGATGCTCAATGCTTAGTTCTTCACGAATAAAGCTGTTTATTCCATTAGTCGTTTTCGCCTTATTAGCGTTAGTTTTTTTGCAATTAGAAAAACGTATGATTAGTGGTGATTATGATCCATCAATGCTGCCTTCGGCCTTAATCGGCAAGCCGCTGCCTGAGTTTAATCTAGCAACATTAGATAATCCCAATACAGTGATTACCTCTATTAATTTAAACAACAAAGCTGCGCTATTAAATGTATGGGCAACATGGTGTGTTTCATGCCGTGTTGAGCACGCATATTTAAATACCTTAGCAGAAAAGGGCATCACAATTTTTGGCTTAAATTATAAAGATGATCAGCAAAAAGCGAATCAATGGCTAACAAGGTTAGGCAATCCCTATCAACTTAATCTATTTGATGTTAACGGTAAGCTTGGTCTTAATATGGGAGTTTATGGCGCACCAGAGACTTACGTGCTCGATGCTAACGGTATCGTTCGTTATCGTCATGTGGGTGTTGTCGATGAAAATGTTTGGCAATCAAAAATTCTTCCTCTGGGATTAAACTGGTAATGATGTTGAGAGCTTTTCTGGTTACTGCGATTTTTTTACTTAGCCTTTCGGGTTTTACGAGTGCGGCTGACTCAAGCGGTCTGGCTAATCAAGATTCAGCAAACGAATTAAAGGTTTTTTCTGACCCGGATATGCGCCAGCGTTATTATGGGCTTATCGCTGAGCTGCGCTGCCCTAAATGTCAGAATCAAAACTTAGCAGATTCAGATGCGCCTATAGCCACAGACTTACGCAACGAACTCTACCTGTTAATTAATGATAATTATTCCGATGCCGATATTCTCGAATTTATGGCATCACGTTATGGTGAGTTTGTTCTTTATTCGCCGCCAGTGAACTCGGTAACGGCTGTATTGTGGATTATACCGGCTGGCTTAGGCTTACTCGGTTTTGCGATTGTGGCGTTTATTCTGTGGCGTAACCAAGAAGATGATGAGGCTAGCAATGTTTGAGTTTTGGTTTGCCGCTATATTGATGTCGGCAGCGGTCTTTGGTGTAGCTTTCGTTTTTATTCGCGCTAGCTTTAATGCTAATAATGAAAGCCAGCTCGACGATAATCGCGTCAATGATAATTTACGCTTATATCAACAGCGCTTAAGCGAGTTAGATCAGTTGCTCGCCCTCGGCGATATTGATACGCAAGCACACAGCAGCTTAGTGCTTGAGGCGCGCGCTCAATTAGTCGTTGATTTAAATAGTCCTTTATCACTGACCGCCGATGAAGATTTTGAAGAGTCGATTAAAAGGCGGATTCAAAGCCAGACAGAAGCAGATAATATTCAGCAGTCTCAGCGTCACAATAAAAGCAGCAGCTCTGCAGATCGTCGTCTTCTCTGGGCGGTAAGCCTATTGATTCCGTTATTGGCATTCCTAATCTATTTACCTCAGGGCCTATCGGTAGGTGGCAGCTTAGAGTGGCAGGTAGCAGAGCGGCTTGCTACGCTTAACACCGCCAATGATGCTCGCCAACGTCAGCAACAATTATTATCGATTACTCAGCTCTTGGAACAGCGAGTTTCTCCTTCGCGAAGTAAGCCCGAGCTCTTACAAATACAAGCTGAAATCTATAGCGCATTAAATCAGCACAATAAGGCCGCTAATGTTTATGCCGCCTTACTTAAGCGGCACCAAGACAATGCCCAAGTAACCGCTTTATTGGCGCAGTCTCTTTACTTGTTAGATGCAGAGTCGGCTAGCGCCGGGACTACGGCAGCGGCACTGATGTCAGCGCGCGTTAAAGAGCTTTTAGCTTCGGCTTTACGATTAGATCCGCAACAATATTTAGCCTTAAGTATGAGTGGTATGCAGGCCTTTAGTGAGGCTGATTACTCAAAAGCCATACGCCACTGGCGCTCGGCACTGCTGGCCTATGGCGAGAATAGCCCTCAAGCGGCATCGCTTAATGCGGGCATTCAAACGGCTGAAGCTCGCTTAACGGGGCAACCGAATCAATCGCTGACTAGCGAAAAGGATTCACAGACCACGGCGCATATAAGGCTAAGAGTCAGCATTGATCCTAGTCAACGCCTAGCTTCAGACTCGCCAGATACGCCGGTCTTTGTATTTGCTCGCTCAGTTACGGGATCACGCATGCCGTTAGCTGCCAAGCGTTTACGTTTATCGGATCTTCCTACTGAGATACTGCTGACTGAAAATGACAAAATGGCGGCGCAATCAATAGCCGGTCAGAGTCAGTTAATTGTTGGAGCAAGATTGGCTAGAAGTGGGCAGCCAGTAGCCGAGAAGGGTGACTCTCAGTCTCAAGAAGCTATTACTGCGGTAGCGGCAGTAGCCGATAATGCTGTTGTTGTAGAGCTGGTTATTAATCAGCGGAAGTAGCGTTTTACTTTATTAAATGCCAGCTTTTTGTAGCTTTGTAGAGGCAATAAAACACCGCTGCCTTTCTCTGTTCTACGTTCTACGTTCTACGTTCTACGTTCTACGTTCTAAGTTCTGCGCTCTCTTTTTTAACTTCATATAATGGTTAAATTTCAACCTAAGAGGTTGGATTAACAATGTCTAGTAACTTCTTTAACAAAGTCGAGTAACTTCACCATTGCATTCTTTGGCGTGTAAAAAAACCTTATCCTGATTATCAACAATTGAGCTTTCATTATTGTTATCGACGTAAGATCAAGGCATGATACGCCCTTGAAAAATGGTCGCTGAAATATGCGATTTTCTATGGTTTTAGCGCCAAATTGAGTTATTTTTGTACGGTTAATTCATCGCTATGATTCAACTGTTGATGCTAAGCCTAAATTAAATGTGCTATTCAATAAAAAACAAAAATAGATAGCCTCTAATGCTGCGCTCAATCAAGATAAAATGAGTGATTAAGCACCTAATTTACAGGCCGGGAGTAAAGAACGTTTTATGCGACTCAAGAATATTAAACTTGCCGGTTTTAAATCCTTTGTTGATCCGACAAATGTTCAATTAAGTACCAATATGGTTGCGGTTATTGGTCCTAACGGTTGTGGTAAATCCAATATTATTGATGCCGTTCGCTGGGTTATGGGTGAGTCATCTGCCAAGAATCTTCGTGGCGAATCAATGACAGACGTTATCTTTAATGGCTCTACTTCCCGTAAACCGGTTGGTCAGGCGTCTATCGAACTTATATTTGATAACAGCGATGGCACTTTGGTTGGTCAATACGGTGCTTTCACCGAAATTGCGATTAAACGTAAAGTGACCCGTGATGGTCAATCGGGTTACTACATTAATGGCGCTAAATGTCGCCGTCGCGATATCACCGATATCTTTCTGGGTACCGGCTTAGGCCCAAGAAGTTATGCGATTATTGAACAGGGCATGATTTCTCGTCTTATCGAATCAAAACCTGAAGAGTTACGTGTCTTTATAGAAGAAGCCGCTGGTATCTCTAAGTACAAAGAGCGTCGTCGTGAAACCGAAACGCGCATTCGTCATACCCGTGAAAACCTTGAGCGCTTAACCGATATTCGTGAAGAGCTCGATCGCCAGTTGCAGCGTTTAAAACGTCAAGCAGCGGCCGCCGTAAAATACAAAGAATTTAAAGCCGAAGAGCGTACGGTTAAAGCCCAAACGCTTAGCCTACAATGGAAATCATTACGTGAGCGCTCTAGTGGCCAGCGTGAAGCCATTGCAGAACATGAAATTCAATTAGAAGCCTCTATTGCTAGCCAATTGGCCACCGGCGCGTCTATAGAAACAATTCGTGACGAGCAAGTATCGAGTAACGATACATTTAATACCATACAAGCAAAATACTACGGCCTAGGTGCCGATATTGCGCGCGCAGAACAATCCATCGCTCACCACGAACAGCGTGCACAGCAGCTTGCAGATGATCTTCGTGAAACCCAAAGCACCGCTTCTGAAAGTGCTCAGCATCTTGCCGAAGATCAAGAGAAAATGACCACTTGGTCTTTAGAGCTAGAAACTATTGAGCCAAGGCATGAAGCGTTAAGAGAGTCAGAATCGGCCTCTAGTGATGCGCTGCAAAGTGCAGAAAGCAATATGCAAGACTGGCAACAACGCTGGGATAGCTTTAATGAAAACGCGGCTGAACCGCAAAAAAATGCCGAAGTACAGCGTTCGCGTATCGACCAAATTGAAGATGCATTACGTGGCTTAAGTATTCGTTTAGAGCGCATGAATACCGAGCTAGGCGGCCTAGATACACAAGAGCATGAAGAGCAGCAAACTGAGCTTGCCATGAGCATTGAAGATCAAATTGCTCGTGTTGAAACGCTGCAAGAACAAGTGCTGGCCTGCAATGCTGAACTGCAAGATAAGCGTGATGCCCAAAAACAATATTCCTCAGAGCTCAATACGGTTCGTAGCACGCTACAACAGCAGCGCGGTCGCTATGCCTCGTTAGAAGCTTTACAGCAAGCGGCTCAAGCCGATGCAACTGGCGATACCGATGCTTGGTTGCAAACACAGCAATTATCGACTGCGCCACGCTTACTCGATCAATTAAAAGTTGATGGTGGCTGGGAAGTTGCGGTTGAAACCGTGCTCGGCGATTCGCTGCAAGCGGTTACCCTCGACACTCTCGATGACATTATCGGTAACTTAAGCACTATTGGTAAAAGCAATGTCAGCTTTATTGAGTTAGGCAACCAACCCGCTGGTGCTCAATCTAACACTGGGCTTTCTTTACTCAGCAGTAAAGTTGCTGGCGTTGAAACGGGTGCTTTATTACATGGCGTTTTTGTTGCTGAAACATTAGAGCAGGCAGCCAGTGCACGCGGAAGTTTAACGTCGCATGAATCGATTGTGACTAAAGACGGTATTTGGCTTGGTCCAAACTGGCTTCGCGTTATCAAGCAAACCGATTCAGGTTCAGGCGTTATTGAGCGACGTAAATCGCTGCTTTCTTTAGAGCAAGAGATAAGTGACAGTGAAGCCTCAATAGATCATTTAGAGAATGCATTAAAAGAATCAGAAAATGCATTACTTGCCGCAGAAAACAATAAAGATCGGTTGCTCAATGACAAAACCACAGAAGAGCAAAGCTTAGCTCAGCACCGCTCTAATATGAGTGCCTTAACAGCTAAGATTGATCAAATTAAAACGCGCTTTAGTCGCACTCAAGAAGAGATTCGTCTTGCAGAGCAAAACCAAGTTCAGCAACGTGAAGCACTCACTGAAGCCCGTGAGCAGCTCGATATTGCTATTGAATCGATGCAAGAAGTTGAAGAGTTGCGTGAAAGTTTATTATTAGAGCGCGATAAAGTTCGAGACGCTTTGACGATTTCTAGAGAGACGGCAAGAACCGATCGTGATGCGCTACAAGCCGTTGCCGTTAGAGCCGAAGGCTTACGCGCGCAATTAGATTCAGTACGCGGTACCGTTTCTCGCTTAAGCGGCCAGGTTGAGCAGTTAGAGTTACGAAGCGCTTCGCTGCTACAGTCACAAGAAGAAAACAATGCACCGATTGCGGAATTAAAATCGAGCTTAGCTGAGCAATTAGAGACTCGAGTCGCTATTGAAGAAAGCTTAAGTGAGGCTAGAAAATCTGTAGAAGCGCTAGATCATAGCATGCGTGAAGCAGAGCAGGCGCGCGCTAACGGCGAACAAAAGACTCAAGATATTCGTTCACGTTTGGAAAAACTGCGTATTGATAGTCAAGAAATGGCAGTGCGAACCAAGACTATTGAAGAGCAATTAGAAGAGAGCGGCTTTAAATTAGAAGCGGTATTAAATCTATTGCCAGAAGAGGCTGAGCTTAGCGTTTGGCAGACAACCTTAGAAGATATTGATCGCCGTATTAATCGTTTAGGTGCTATTAACCTAGCAGCAATCGAAGAGTTTGAAACTGAATCTGAGCGTAAAAACTATCTTGATGCACAAAATGATGAATTAGAATCAGCGTTAACAACCTTAGAAGGTGCCATTCATAAAATAGACAAAGAAACACGTAGTCTCTTTAAAGATACCTTTGATAAACTAAATGCCAGCTTGCAAGATCTATTTCCGAAGGTCTTTGGTGGTGGTACAGCCTATTTAGAAATGACTGGCGATGACTTGTTAGATACCGGCATCGCGATAATGGCGCGACCTCCAGGTAAGCGTAATAGTACTATTCACTTACTCTCTGGTGGTGAGAAAGCATTAACGGCAATAGCCTTAGTGTTTTCTATATTCCAGCTTAATCCTGCGCCATTCTGTATGCTCGATGAGGTTGATGCGCCATTAGATGATGCGAATACAACGCGCTATGCTCGCTTGATTAAAGAAATGTCTGATCGTGTTCAGTTTATCTTTATTACGCATAATAAGATCACCATGGAAATGGCCGATCATTTAATGGGTGTCACTATGCATGAGCCCGGTTGTTCGCGCTTAGTAAGTGTTGATATTGATGAAGCTGTAGCGTTGGCGACAGCGTAATTAAATTGTATTGTCTGTTTATAGATGCTGGATTTATAGACACTGGATTTATAGATACTGAAACTTGAAAATAGCCTAGAGGCCTTTAAAAGTCATGGATTTGTTTACTGAAATTGGTGTACGAGAGTGGTTAATTGGTGCCGGCTTACTGTTAGTGTTAGCGGTGCTCGTTGATGGCTTTAGACGTATGCGTGCAGAGCGCAGTGGCGGCATAAAAATGTCATTAGGTATGGGTGGCGGTTTTGCCGATGATGGAACCGCTGTAGATTCACCAGAGCTTCCCAATGGTGGCGCTCGCGTTATTGTTCGTACTGATCCTATTATTAGTGACCAAGGTCCCGATGATTTATTTTATGAAGACGATGCAACTGAATTAGAGGGCAACTACCCAGAAGATGAAGCGCGTCAGGCACGACAAGCGGCCTTTGCCGAGCGTGAAATTTTGGTTATGCATGTTAGAGCTAAAGCTGAAGATGGCTTTAATGGCAGTGATTTGCTTCAAATTCTATTGGCTTGCGATATGCGTTATGGTGAAAAAGATATTCTGCATCGTCATGAAAAAGCTGAAGGCAAAGGGTGTTTGCAGTTTAGCGTGGCTAATATGCTTGAGCCTGGCACATTTAATTTAGAAGATATTAATTCTTTCCGAACGCCTGGTGTCACCTTTTTTATGACACTGCCTGGCCCTGAAGAACCGATGCAAGCATTTGATTGCATGCTGGAAACCGCTAACTGCTTAGTCAAAAATTTGGATGCGCGCCTGTTAGACGAAGAGCATTCAACGGCAAGTTTGCAAGTGGTTAATCATTACCGTGAGCGTATTAAACAGTTCGATCAAAAAATGAATAATGCCTTAGATGGTCGAACGGAAACGGTTTAACGTTTTTCATTGATCGTATTAATGTCTATGGTTTGATGTCCGTCACTGCAGTGGTATAAAAAAATACGGCTTAGCTTATGCTTGGTTTAGCTTTTCTCAGCACTGTCTCTTGCCTTTTCACTCTCTGACTTATTAAATAAGCAATGACATCATCTAAAACCATCCAACAATTATTAGCCCATCCTCTTGTCGCTTCTGATAAGCATTTTAAGCTTGATGCTAAAGAGCGTCATGCTCAGTTAGTGCAGCTTATTAATGAGCACAATTATCACTACTATGTTTTAGATGATCCGATTCTACCTGATGCCGATTACGATCAGCTTTTTCGTCAGTTAGTCGATATAGAATCGGCAATACCTGAGCTTTTAACCGATGATTCGCCCTCGCGCAGAGTAGGGGCAGCGCCACTGGCACGTTTTGAATCCATAGAGCATAAATTACCCATGTTGTCGCTAGACAATGCGTTTAATGCTGAAGAGCTACGCGCCTTTGATCAGCGTCTTAAAGATCGATTACGTGAAGATACTGATAGTGTTGATACCGTTATCGATTATGTCTGCGAGCCTAAACTTGATGGCGTAGCGGTAAGTATTACTTATGAAAACGGTGTGCTCGTTAGTGCAGCAACACGCGGCGATGGTGCCAGCGGCGAAAACATTACAGAGAATGTCCGCACCATCAATACCGTGCCGCTAAAGTTACGCGGCTCAGGTTATCCGGCCGTGTTAGAAGTGCGTGGAGAAATTTATATCTCTAGCGCTGACTTTGAGCAGTTAAATGCCACTGCAGCCGCTAAAGATGAAAAGCCGTTTGTTAATCCGCGCAATGCCGCTGCAGGAAGTTTAAGACAATTAGATCCAAAAATAACGGCGCAACGGCCATTAACCATGTGCGTGTATTCCACGGGGTTTATTGATTATCAAACTTCACCTCGTGTCGCTAAAAATAAACTAGCGAACAGCCATATTGCCGACAGTCACTATAAAACCATACAACAACTTGCCGAATGGGGTTTTTTCACCAATACAGAAGTAAAGCGTTTAGACAATATCGATCAAGCCATTGAGTATTGCTCGGTACTTGCCGCTAAACGCCCAACATTAAGTTATGAAATTGACGGCATTGTATTTAAAGTCGATTCTTTTTTATTGCAAGCCGAGTTAGGTTTTGTATCACGCGCACCGCGTTGGGCTATTGCCTATAAATTTCCAGCAGAAGAAGCCATTACAAAGCTTAATAGCGTTGATTGGCAGGTGGGTAGAACCGGCGCTTTAACACCCGTAGCAAAACTTGAGCCTGTATTTGTTGGTGGTGTAACTGTAAGCAATGCGACACTGCACAATGTTGATGAGATTCAACGCTTAGATGTACGGATTGGCGATACCGTAGTGGTGAGGCGAGCAGGGGATGTTATACCGAAACTTGCCCGTGTTATTTTAGCCGAGCGTCAGTCTAATGCTGAGATAATTAAAGTCCCAAGTCAGTGCCCAGAATGCCAATCACCGGTACTTAGGTTAGAAGATGAAGCGGTTACTCGCTGCACTGGCGGCTTACTTTGTTCTGCTCAGTTAAAGGAATCAATTAAACATTTTGTTTCTCGAAAGGCCATGGATATAGATGGTTTGGGTGACAAGATTGTTGATCAATTGGTTGAAGAAAAATTAATTGCTACGGTTGCTGATTTATATTCACTTGAGCTTAAGGCTTTATCTGGCCTAGAGCGATTGGCA
>Ga0209715_1002610_pt1 | contig 13571 bp, 8 predicted proteins | sample COGITO_mtgs_1205_2_FD_184809 | JGI IMG/M metagenome (GOLD analysis project Ga0209715, IMG submission 184809) | Pelagic marine microbial communities from North Sea - COGITO_mtgs_120503 (SPAdes) (version 2) | ecosystem: Environmental > Aquatic > Marine > Epipelagic ...
GCCCTTTTTTCGGGCGTTTAAAGCGATAAAAAATCAACCCCCTTTGGCGTATAGTCTTCAAAAGGATTAATTAGTTTTAAGTGTTTCCTAAAACAAAAAAGACCCCCTTTACAGGAAGCCTTTATTCTATTATCTTTAATTTTTCATTCAGCGTTTATACAGAATATAAATCTTAATGGGATTCATAATTATAGACCAGATTGTAATAATTTTAGTCCATTAAGACCGATTTCGGTAGTAATAGTTCCGTTGTATTTCAATATTACTAGGCCAAAACCTGATTTGTAAGCTCTGAAATAGAAATTATTATCATAAGTAAACGTAGAAAATCCCGTCGTGTAATAATAAGATGTAAAATAGTTTTCAGGAAGTGGAATTTCTGAGTACGTTTCATCACTTGGATCATAGAAAGCATAATAAGATTTATTTAAAGTGGAGTTGTAAAGCTCAGCAAAAATCTTTCCATTATATTGATTTACTCGACTATAAGGAAAGCTGTAGAAACTGACGGCTGTAACATTTTCAGGAATCGGTAATATGCTTTCAACTCCGTTATTAAGTGCAAAAGTGGTAGAAATATTGTTTATTCTTTTTCGGTAATATACATTAGTACCGTCAGTAGTCAGGATATCAAAACTATTTGTATCAGAATAAAGCTCAGTAGCACTAAAATCACCACTGGCAATGTTAGAGTTTGAAAGACTATATAATTTATAGGAGTTATCTTGCATTTGCCCGGTAAAATAGAAGTCGCCATTATCAGTGATTGTATTGTAATTCACAAATTTTAAATCATGATTAGTCACGGTATTAGAGACTCCTGTATTAAGATTTTTAAAAGTTATGGTTGTTGGGGAATTGGTATAACTTATAAAAACTATATAGTCACCTATCAAAATAGGAGGTGAATTTCCAGAAGTAATACTTCCATCACTTTCAATTTCGCTTATCTCATCTTGGGTGTTTATTTTGAGCATTCGTGTACCCATTGACATTGTATTAGCTGTAAAAAAATACATATCGCCTTCATGAACAGAGTATTGCATACTATTATAAGTAGAGTAACCAAAAATCGCATTTTCGTATCCAACAGGGAGTTGGATTGAAGTTGTACTGCCATTATAAGGGTTTATTTTTAATAGATTATTGCTCGTGTTATCATATGCATACATGTACTCGTTGTAAAGTGCAAATCCAGAACGATAAGAATCAGTTGTTGTAAAGCTAGTGTTAATTAGAGATAAGCTATTGTCATTAAAGTCAAATAAATAAAAATCGCTAAACTCATATCCATTTTCACTTAACGCTAAAGGTAAACTGTTTTGAGAATTAACTTCAGGATGAAGAGCATCAACTTTATCACTAAGCGCCGTAACTTGCTGTTTCAATTCTGAAATCAGCGCATCTATTTCAGATTGTGTGTAAAGTGTTGGAGTATCCGTTAAATCATTATAGCTTCCACTAAAACTATTTAAATTGGTATCCACGTAGTTTTTTGTTGCAGCGTCTTGTGCACCTGTAGGGTCTGCTATATTTTTAATTGGGTTGTTTTGAGCACTGATAGTTCCATTTAGCTGAATGTCGCTGTCTTGTCCAATGGCCAGTATTGGAAAAATAGTTAGAAGAAAAATTATTTTTTTCATTTCTTAATAATTTTAAACGTTGACAATTGGTTTTGGCTATTGGTGGTATGTAATAAATAGATTCCTGTTGGAAGTTCAGACACATTCAATTCGTTGCGGTCAGATTCTAAGACGCTCTGTCCAGAGACATTGTAGAGTATCGATTTCTGAATATTTTTTGACACAATGATCAGTTTGTCTGTCGTTGGATTTGGATAGACTTTCACAAAATCAGTTGCAGCTATTTCTTCAACCGTAAGACTCGCATCTTCCGAGCTGGCTGTTATTTTTGTGAATTCTAATGCGGTAAAATCATAACTTAAGGTGTTATTGGTTGCGTCTTTAACAGTTGGTGAATGCGCTGTCCAAGTACCGTCTGCACTTTGAGTTTCTAGAACTAATTTAGTTTTATCAATACCATTGAGGTCATCATCTGCATACGCAAAAACAAGAGTTCCCGTAAAGTTATTCAACGCTGTTGAAGCCTCATACACTCTAGCGATACTCTTATTGCCATTAACTTCTTCAGCATCGGTTAGTAATGTGACAGTTGAGCCATCAGGGATGATATAGGCTTCACTGGGGGTAAAAGTCAGCCCATCTAAAGAAATAGAAGCTGTGTTTTGAATCTTAATTGAAGCACCGTTTGAAACGGTTAAAATTTGACTAAACATTAGGCCAGGAAGGCATAGGAATCCTAAAAGATAATTTTTCATAATTGGTTAATTTTACACGAAAATACAAATACTCTTTTTTAAAATAAAATAAAATACTTTTTATTTACAACTTATTAAAGTTTTTGATCTGTTTTTACTGAAGCTCAGCTGAAAATGTGATTAAACAAAGAGTTCAATCTTATGTTTAGAGTCGCAAAAAAAAAATCCACTCAAATGAGTGGATTTTAGAAAGTATACGATTTTAAAATCGCCTTAAACTAACATGGTCACAGGGTTTTCAATAAAGCCTTTTAAGGTTTGTAAGAACTGTGCGCCCGTTGCGCCATCTACCGTTCGGTGATCGCAAGCGAGGGTGAGTTTGATGGTGTTTCCAACAACAATCTGTCCGTTTTTAACCACTGGTTTTTGAACAATGGCCCCCACCGATAAAATCGCTGAGTTGGGTTGGTTGATAATCGATGTAAAACTTTCAATCCCAAACATCCCTAAGTTAGACACGGTAAAGGTACTGCCGTCCATTTCTTGAGGGGTTAATTTTTTGGTACGTGCACGGCCAGCAAAATCTCTAACGGCGGCGCCAATTTGCGGCAAGCTTTGCTCATTCGCAAAACGCACCACAGGAACGACCAAACCATCTTCAACAGCCACCGCCACACCAACGTGTACGTGGTTGTTTAGTTTCATACGATCTGCAAACCACTGTGAATTTACTTGTGGGTGCAAACGCAATGCCAACGCACAGGCTTTGACAATGATGTCGTTAAATGATATTTTTGTATCTGGAACCGTATTGTATTGCGCTCTAAAGGCCATGGCATTGTCCATGTCAAACTCCACATTCAAATAATAATGAGGTGCAGAGAATTTAGATTCGCCCAAACGTTTCGCAATGGTTTTACGCATTTGCGAGTTTTTAATTTCTTCAAAATCTTCTTGACCTGTGGGTACAAATTTCGCAGTACCTGCTGATCCAGCTGCTATAGGAGTGAAGTTTTCAACATCGCGTTTGATGATGCGTCCGTTTTCGCCACTACCAACCAATTGGTTCAAGGCAATGCCTTTTTCGTCTGCCATTTTTCGCGCTAGTGGCGAAATATGCAAGCGTCCTGTTGTATTTGGAACTGCTACTGGTGCAGCGGCTGCTTTGGGTGTTTCTTTGATTACTGGAGCGTCTGCTTTTGGAGTGTCTGTTGGAGCTGCTTCGACAACTGTTGAAGTTGAAAAGTTAGCAGCGACCGCTGAAACATCCGTTCCTGCAGGGCCAATAATAGCCAAAAGATCATCTACTTTTGCAGAGTCACCTTCTTGCAATCCAATGTATAATAAGGTTCCTTCATTAAAGGATTCAAATTCCATCGTTGCTTTGTCCGTTTCGATTTCCGCTAAAATATCGCCTTCTTCGATCACATCTCCCACTTGTTTGAGCCAGCTTGCGACGGTCCCTTCTTCCATGGTATCGCTTAAGCGTGGCATGGTCACCACAATCACACCTTCAGGAATGCTTGCTGTGCTTGGTTCCACAACGGTTGCAGCGGCTTCTACTGGAGCCTCTGTTTGTTCTGGAGTTGTTTCTTCTACGGCAGCTGTTGGATTCAAAAGTGCCGAAATATCTTCGCCTTCATCGCCAATAATGGCTAGAAGTTCATCGACCATCGTCGTTTCACCTTCTTGAACACCAATGTGAAGTAAGGTTCCTTCATTAAAGGATTCAAATTCCATCGTTGCTTTATCGGTTTCGATTTCCGCAAGAATGTCACCTTCTTCAATTTTGTCTCCTACTTTTTTCAACCAGCTCGCCACGGTTCCTTCTTCCATGGTATCGCTTAGTCGGGGCATGTTAACTATGATTGCCATAACTTATAATTTATGTTGTAAAAATGGATAATCTTCTTGTTCATATACGACATCGTACATCAAGCTTTTTTCTGGATAGGGCGATTCGTCAGCGAATTTCTCACATTCAGCAACTAGTTCTTTCACACGCTTATCAATGACTTTAATGTCGTCTTCTGTGGCATATTCTTCACGAAGAATAACATCTAAGACTTGTGTGATTGGATCAATTTTCTTGTATTCTTTGACTTCGTCTTTGGTTCGGTAGTGTTGTGCATCACTCATAGAATGCCCTCTGTAACGATAGGTCTTCATTTCTAAAAATGTTGGACCATCCCCGCGTCGAGCGCGTTGAATGGCTTCATCAAATGCTTCCGCCACTTTGATCGGGTTCATCCCATCCACAGGACCACAAGGCATTTCATAGCCTAATCCTAATTTCCAAATATCGGTATGGTTAGCAGTTCTGTCTACAGACGTTCCCATGGCATAGCCGTTGTTTTCACAAACAAAAATCACTGGAAGTTTCCAGTTCATCGCCATGTTAAAAGTTTCGTGTAATGAGCCTTGACGGGCTGCACCATCACCAAAATAACAAAGAGTGACCGCACCAGTTTCGTGGTATTTATCACCAAACGCCATTCCAGCGCCTAAAGGAATTTGTCCTCCAACAATTCCATGTCCGCCGTAAAAGCCTTTTTCTTTTGAGAAAATATGCATCGAACCTCCCAATCCTTGAGACGTTCCAGTGGCTTTTCCAAAAAGTTCTGCCATCACACGTCGTGGATCAACGCCCATCCCAATGGGTTGTACGTGATTTCGATAGGCCGTAATCATTTTGTCCTTGGATAAATCCATGGCGTGCAAAGCACCTGCTAGGACGGCTTCTTGTCCATTATATAAGTGGAGGAATCCTCTTACTTTTTGTTGAATATAGACCGCTGCAAGTTTGTCTTCAAACTTTCGCCAGAGCATCATATTTTCGTACCAATCAAGGTAGACTTCTTTAGTTATCTTCTGCATGCGTTTACAGTAATTTTTTTTAATGTAAAGACAAAAGTAATACTTTGATTGATAACCTAAAAAGAGTAAGAGTTAATTTTTTAAAAAATCGTTACAGTACGGTTTTGTCAAAGATCCATGGAAGGATATTTTCAACCGATTTTGAGTGTGCTATTTGTCCAGAAGTGCCCATGAAATACAGTTCCATCGGGGTGTTTTGTTTGACCTCATACTCTGATAATGCTTGTCTGCAAGCACCGCAAGGGGGGATGGGTTTTGTGGTTGGAGTTAGCGTGGATCCTGCGACAATTGCCATTCGGATAATTTTTTGATTTGGAAATTCTGCACCGGCATAATAAATAGCGGTTCGTTCGGCACACAATCCAGAAGGGTAGGAGGCATTTTCTTGGTTGTTTCCAGAAATAATTTCACCGTTTTCCAGTTCTAAGGCGGCACCAACTAAAAATTTAGAGTAGGGTGCATAGGCTTTTTCACGAGCTTCAGACGCTTTTTGAAGGAGGTTTTGGATCGGAGCTGCTAATTCGTCCACCGTGTCATACACCTCAAACGCAGTATCAATTTTTATTTTCTTCATTATTGGTTCAGACAAAAAAACTATTGCATGGGGCAATAGTTTTGGTTAGTATTTTGAATAAAGTTACTAATTAATATTCAGAATACTCTCCATCTCCAAAATTAAATGATAAAGAGAAGCGTAACGTATTTTCTAAAGGGCTTTGTACTTTGGAAGCTGAGAATAAATAAGACAGGTCGATATCAATCGTAGTATATTTAAAACCAGCACCTAAAGCAAAAAACTTTCGAGCGCCTTTGAATTCATTTTCGTTAAAGTAACCCAATCTTAATGCAAATGAATCTTGATATAGATACTCTGCTCCTAAGGCCCAGGTAAATTCATCTATTTCTTCACTAAAACCACCGGGCGCATCGTTAAGCGATTGAAACACACCCGCCATAAATCCAACTTCTGGGTCTTGGCCTTCTATGATAACATTGCTGTTTTCTATTCCGCCTAAAGTGTCTGTATTGGCCTCTGTAGTTCCGTTTTCAGGGTCATAAACGCCATTGCCATTCGAGTCTGTATAGTTGTATTCAGTTCCATAAATAGGAGGTGTTGGAACCAATAGTTTAGTGACTTCTGCGGTCACATTGACTCTGTTGTATTGATCAAAAATAAAATCAAATCCTCCACCTAATCTTAGATTGGTTGGCAAGAAATTTTCTCTACCAGCATCGTCATATTTCATTTTCGGACCCAAGTTTTGAATGGCAAATCCACCTCTCCAACGCCCATTAAAATCGCTGTAAGCTTCTTCTTCACTTTGATAGTATCCTGCAATATCCACACCAAATGAACTGGCCGCTTTGGCGCTGGCGTCCACTGCTTGTATTTTTAAATCTGATCTTAAATAACGCAAGGCGACCGCCATTGAGAATTGATCTGAAAGTCTCAAAGAGTAGGATGCATCAAATGTTAATTCGTTTGGTTTTTCTATCAACGCTTCAGAAAATTCATCGGCTCTTAATTCAATCTCACCAAGTGAAAAATACTTTAAACTAACGGCAAACGCACTCCGTTCGTTGAGCCTGTTAAAATAAGTAAGATTCCCTAAAAAGATATCATTGACTAATTTGCTTAAATACGGTGTGTAACTCACTGCAATTCCTGATTTTGCTTCAGAAAAGGCGTATTTTGAAGGATTCCATTGTTGTGCGTGTGCATCTGCTGAGGTTGCAACGCCCATATCCCCCATCCCTGCGGCACGCGCATCGGAAGCAATCAATAAAAAGGGCACTCCAGTGGTAATAACTCTAGAATCTTGGTTTGGAATTACCGTAGTTTGAGCGGTTGTATTGTTTAAAAAAATCGACACTAAGAACAAAGCGAGTAGTGTTGATTTTTGAATTTTTTTAGATGGAATCATTTTTAAATTTATTTTTGACAAAGATAAGTTAATATTAAAGTATTACAAGTTTTTCAATTTTTTCTGCGCTCATTCCAGAACTCGTGGAGCGCACGTTCAATTTGTAAACATAAACGCCTTTCCCAATTTTGCTTCCAAAATCGTCGGTACCATCCCATGTAATATCTCTGGTAACGGAGCTATTGAGTCCGCTAGTTTGGCGATTGATGGTTTTGATCAGTTTTCCTGAGATCGTAAATATTTGTATAGAAACGTCTAAAACCTCCGAACTATTGTGGCTAAACCAAAATTCGGTATAATTTACAAACGGATTTGGGAAATTAAGCACATTTCTAAGCTCTAGACTTTCGTCTTTATCAAACACCATAAATTGAATGTCTTGAACAGATGAGTTGTTGTAGACATCCCATGCTTTTAAAGAGAGGGTGTGTAACCCAGGCGCTAAATCTCTAAAAGGATAGCTCAAAGTCCCGCGTTGGTAATCATCTACTGCGGCCGAGTAGTAATCGTTTAATTTGTAAACATTTGTTTCATCTCCGTCTAAAGTAGCCACTAGATCATGTCCAACTCCACTGGCTGTATTGATGCCGTTTTCGTCATATAGATTGGCTAAAAGTGTGGGGTTTTCATTGGTAATGCCACCAGAAACAAAGTTTTCGTCGTTCATAAACAGCGCAATTGTTGGGCCCAAATTATCCTCTGGGGCGTCTGCGTTCAGCCCGCCGATTACAACCTCTAGGTTATAGCCGTGGTTTTGTAAAAGTGTTTCTGTTTTTGAATAGAGGCTGATTTTACCAGTGCCTTCTTGCAAACTAATGTCTTTTGGAACCACAAATTCAAGTTCATACTGTCCATTAGTCACACTGGCTTGTCCTCTAAAAATCACCTCTCCTAAAGCATCAAAATCAATGGTAATTAACGAATTGTCGGCATTTTTTGTGCCATCATTCCCAATGGTAGAGCGTTTAATGTCTTTATCGTAAACAGTTGCGGTTAAAATGCCATTATAATTCGTTAATATACCACCCTGGCCGTTTGTTACATGGCCTTCAATTTTGGCTTTACTCAATGCTTTTAGGACTTGAGTAGTCGTATTAATAGGTTCGTTGTTGATTTTTATCACTTGAATGCCCGGGTCTGCAATCGGAAGCATAAGAGCAGGGTCGCCAATAAAAAACACTAATCGCCTTTGAGAGCTATTGGTAATCATTGGGTCGTTTTTGGTTTGCCTCAGTGCTTCTGCAATACTCGTTTTTTGATTCGTACCAAAAGCAAATAAATATTGCCCTAAAGTTTCATTAAAACTAATTCCAACATTGACATAAATTTGTCTTGTGGTTGTGATTAATCCAATAGCACCGCCTGTTTTATTCCAAAATAAATACTCCCCTGCGGTCACTCTAAAAGGATTGTCAAATTTGGTGTACTCGCAAGTCACAGTGACAAAACAATTTAATTTTGTTGGGTTGTTGACTTCCTGAGCATTTATTTTGTCAAAAATTCGTTCGCCAGCTAAACCATCTTCGCCGCCGTGTCCAAAATAATTCACCACAACCGCCCCAACTTCGAGAGCATCAAAAATAGCTTTGTTGACTAATGAATATCGAGGGCCGCCAGAAGACGTTTCTTGAACGTAAGAATCTGCATGAATTTTTGAAACATTCAAATACGGTTTTTGAGCTTTTACGCTTTCTGCGATTGCATCGGTTGTTTGTTGAATCAAAGCATCACTCGATTTATCGACATCATCAGAAATAAGAAGAAAATTGTTCCGCCAACTGCCATAAGCTTCGGGTTGATAATAGGATTCTATTTTGTCGACCATGTCTTTGGCACGTTGTGCGTTTTCGGCGAGAATGCGTCCCACGGCAATGTCAAGTTTATCCGAATTGGCCATTGTGCCTTCGTTGGCATCCATCATCCCGAAAAAATCATCCGAAATAAATGAGTTTGTTAAACTAAAACTGTTTAGGGAATACCAAGAAGGTACAATGTTCGTGTTGTTTGAAACACGGTCTTTATAGTCAAATGATGCGTCTCCAAATAAGCAAACGTATTTGAGTTTATTGGTCGATGAAGATGCGTTGTCATAAACGTATTTCACAAAATTTCTAATGGCTGCAATATCTTGCATTCCAGAGCTGAATTCTTGATAGATGGACTTTAAGGAGTACACCTTTACATTTAGGTTGTTTTTGGTTCGGTTTAGTTGTGCGAGTCGCTCCGCTTGTGTGTATAAATAATCAGGCGTAATAATAAGGTAATCAACATCTTTAAACCCCCCTTGATTATCTAAAAAAACAGTCCCTTTAATATCTTGATTTGATACTGTAGAATTATTAACCCGCCTTGGCGCATAATAATCGGAAACGGATACGGCTTGGTAGTTTTTAAGGGAGCCTAAGTTAGTTTTAAAACTAAATTGTGCTGCGGCCTCGGTGTTTGTATAAAAAGAGATTTGGTAAGGATTGGTAATATCCCAAATTTCTGAGATGGAAGCGGCCTTTGAAATTTCAAAAGCTCCCACGCCAGATTGTGTAGCAGTAGCGTTGTTTTTAAATTGAAATTGAGTTCCTGGACTTTCTAGGATGCATTCGGCTTCTATTGAAATATAATCTAAATACCCAGAGGCTGAGGGGTTGCCATTATTATTGTAAGATAACTCCACTGAGATCGATTTTGAATTGGACGTTGTTAAGTTGTTGTAAAAACGTTCACTCGCTAAATTTTGTTTGCCAATGGCTGCAAATGTTAGGCTACCAACGTCGGCGCCGTTTAGTTTAACTTGCATGGCGCTAGTCGATTCTGAAACGGCAGCGGTATATACTTTTAAACTAATAGGGGTTGTGGTGATTAAATTCGGGAATTCGAAATCAAATTTCCGTACGTTTTCTACATAAAAACGATGCCCAAACCAGCGACGCCCCATTTTGGAGAGATTGTAATCGTCCGTCTCCACAAATTTATAATCGTGAAAGGTCGTAAAGGTTGTTATCGGTGCAGCTGAAGGCTCTGTTGCAGGGCGCATTCGTAGGCCTTTAGTTGTGCCAACTGTGATATAGTAGTAAGCCACATCGGAATAAGGATTGATGTGAGAATTGTTGTCAGAATTAAATTTTTTAGGACCAATTGCATACATCAAAATATGGTCTTCGTTATGAATGATGCCATCTGCCTCTCCTATAAATTGGATGGAGTTTTCAATCAAATCGTTAGAGACCGTTTCAGAATTAAGTAACGGAAGTGACGCACCTCCGTGTCCATATACTTTGATGTTTTGAGGGTTTACATTATCTACATTGATGCCTAGATCGCTTAAGAAACTTTTACTGAGCTTATGGACTCCAGTCGTGTCTACAGCAAATCGATACCATTCTCCAGATTTTAAGACAGAACTCGTTAGTGAACTTGTGTTTTTGAACGCTCTTGCTTGCGCTTTTAATCGATACGAAATGGTGAAACTTAGGACTTTTTTTAGAATCCCTTTTTCGTAAAAAATCGGACTAATTTCTATATATGTTTTAGAAGAATTTCTGGCAGTTGTATTGGTAACTTTTAATTGAGGATTATTTGGAATTAATTTTTGAGAAAGCGTTTTTAAGTCTGCAATTGATAATTGTTCTGTTTGCATGGACGTTATGACTACCGATTTCTCATTGACGGATCCCTTGGAGTCCCATTGGTTCGCATACGTAATTCCGTTAGTAGAGGAGTAATTGAAGTGTTCTGCGCTAAATGTAGGGATTTCAATTGAAGTGTTGTTAGTGGAAATTTCGGATGTCTTCTTCCAGTTAATGACAAAGCTTTTTGTTTGAGACATTCCCAAGAAAGAACAAAAGAAAAAAACAACTAAAAAATTTATTTTCATACAGAAGAAACGCATCCTCACCGACATTATTTTATATAAATATAAGAGATTTTCAAAATTACAATAATAAAATTCTAAAATCCTCGTTTTTAACTAAAGTAATCTAAAATAACTCGTTACAAAAATTGTTCAAATCACCTTAATTTGTATTGCATTATAATCTATAAATTAGTATATTGCGTGACCAAATCCAAGTGTGTTTATTAATTATAAGTTGAATATGAAAAACAGCATCACATTTAGAATACTACTAGTATTAGCAGTATCGACGTCCTTAGTTGGGTGTAATAAATCCTCAAGCGGTGGAAATACTTCCAGAGCGACCGGATGGCAAATTAACTCCAAACTCGGAGGTTTTCAATATAACACCAGCTTCAAAGAACAAGAAACTGCTCCTGGTTTAGTTTTTATTGAAGGTGGCACCTTTACAATGGGTAAAGTGCAAGATGATGTAATGCATGATTGGAATAATTCTCCAAACCAACAGCACGTTCAGTCCTTTTATATGGATGAAACAGAAGTGACTAACTTAATGTATTTAGAGTTTTTAGAATATCAAAAACGAGTCTATCCTCCAACGGATCCTCGATTTAAAGCCATTTATAAAGGCTTTCTTCCGGATACATTAGTATGGAGGAATCGTTTAGGGTACAGCGAGATGATGGTCGAAAATTACCTTCGTCACCCAGCCTACAGAAACTATCCAGTTGTTGGAGTCAGTTGGATTCAGGCCACAAGATTTGCCGAATGGAGATCGAACAGAGTTGCTGAAAAAGGCTTACAAGAAGAAGGCTATCTTGAAAAAGATTCTCAAATCACACATACCACAGCTGAAAGTAACTTTAATATCAATACCTATGTAGTTGCGCCAACTAAAGCTTTTGGAGGTAACGATACGATTACACTTCCTGGTAAAAGAAGGTCCATTGCAGAAAAAGATTCAATTAATTTATACGCAACCAGAGAAACAGGTGCCATACAATTAAAATACCGTCTTCCAACAGAATCGGAGTGGGAATATGCGGCTCTTGGTATGGCTGACCTAAGAAGTTATAACGCCTACAGAGGCCGCAAAAAATACCCTTGGGATGGTCAATACTCGCGTTCTGGAAGTCGAAAATCAAAAGGCGATCAATTGGCTAATTTTAAACAAGGAAAAGGAGATTACGGCGGTATCGCAGGATGGTCCGATGATGGTGCTGATATCACCAATGAGGTGATGTCCTATGAGCCAAATGGCTATGGTGTTTATGACATGGCTGGAAATGTTGCCGAATGGGTTGCAGATGTTTACAGACCTATTGTAGATGACGATTTTAGTGACTTTGGATACTATAGAGGAAACCAATATGAGAAAAATAAAATTTCAAGTGATGGTACATTTAAAATCGTTGAGCTTGATGAAATTGAGTATGACACCCTTTCAAATGGTAAGTTAGTTGCAAGAGCACTTCCAGGTGAAATTGCTCAAGTACCTGTAGATGAGGATGAAACCTATTTACGTACTAATTTTGATAAAAGTGACAATGTAAACTTCCGAGATGGAGATGATAGATCATCAAGGTTTTTTGATGACTTGGAAGACAACGAAGATCAACAAATGTATAATTCTCCAGACCACAGCATCTCAAATGATTCAACAGGTTTAGTAAGAGAATATGATAAGTCAGATTCAAGAACTTCACTTATCAATGATGCAGCACGAGTTTATAAAGGAGGCTCTTGGAAAGATAGAGAGTACTGGCTCGATCCAGCACAAAGACGCTACTATCCAGAAGATAAAGCAACCGACTATATCGGATTTAGATGTGCAATGTCTAGAGTTGGATCTAAATCATCTTCAAAAAAGAAAACGAAAAACTAATTAGTTGTTCTGATAACATATAAAGTCCTAACAATTTTAATTGTTAGGACTTTTTTTATTAATTTTAAGTTATGGAATTAAACCAAATTCATCAACTTTTTTTAGAGTGTTCAGTGGCTTCTACAGACACGCGACACATTCAACAGAATTCGTTATTTTTCGCACTCAATGGGCCTAGTTTTAATGGAAATTCCTTTGCGCATCAAGCCCTTGAAAGCGGTGCAAAATATGCCGTGATTGATGAGGTCGTGCACCCCACAGATGAACGTTTTATTTTGGTGGATGATGCCTTAGAAACCTTACAGAATTTAGCACGTTTTCATAGAGATTATTTGGGACTTCCTATTATTGCACTCACAGGCAGTAACGGCAAAACAACCACTAAAGAGTTAATCCATGCCGTTTTAAAACCACACTTCAAAACCGTGGCGACTGTTGGCAATCTAAACAACCATATAGGCGTGCCCTTAACGCTTTTAAGTATGACTGCTGAGACCGAAATCGGCATTGTAGAAATGGGCGCCAACCATGCAAAAGAAATTGCGATGCTTTGCGAAATTGCCCAACCAAACGTGGGCTATATTACCAATTTTGGAAAAGCGCATTTAGAAGGCTTTGGCTCGGAAGATGGCGTCGTAAAAGCCAAAAGTGAGCTGTATGACTACTTGAAATCCAACTCAGGGTTGATTATTTTGAATTCGGATGATGCAAAACAAGTGGCGCAAGTAGGAGATTATGATACGGTTTATACGTTTTCGG
>Ga0209715_1002630_pt1 | contig 13483 bp, 7 predicted proteins | sample COGITO_mtgs_1205_2_FD_184809 | JGI IMG/M metagenome (GOLD analysis project Ga0209715, IMG submission 184809) | Pelagic marine microbial communities from North Sea - COGITO_mtgs_120503 (SPAdes) (version 2) | ecosystem: Environmental > Aquatic > Marine > Epipelagic ...
CTACATCTGCTGTGTAAAATTTCAATCCATTTATGTGATTTCTTTTAGCATTTTTTATAGCATCTTTAATGGCAGAGGCAACAATATCTACTCCAATAATTTTAGCATTAGTACTTCTTGAAGCTAAAATTTGACCGATAGTACCCGTTCCACAAAATAAGTCCATAACAATTGTATTGTCAATGGCTTTTTTATTTTCTAGGGCATAATCAATTACTTTAGTATATAATTTCTCTGCAGATTTTGGATTGGTTTGAAAGAAACTTTTCATACTAATTTCAAAATTCAATCCTAATAATTCTTCAATAATCTTATCCTCTCCCGAAATCAATTGACTTGTTCCTGCAGTTGCAAGAGTTCTATCACCTGTTTCATCATTAATTGAATGTAAAAGCCCTGCAAACCGATCTTTGAAAATATCTTGCAACAACTTGGAAAAAGCGTTCAAGTCAAATTTAGGAAGATCGTAAGATGTTGTAACTAAATTAAATAAAAGATGATTGGTCTTATAGGATTTTCTAACTACAAAATAACGAAAAAAACCTGCTCTTTTAGGGCCATGCCATGGAGCTAAACCACTTGCTTCACAATACTTTCTTATAGTGCTTATGTTATTCTCAACTAAGGCATCAAACAATCCAGAGTCTTTCTCTAAATTATCTCCCATCCACCAAACACCGCGTCTTTTGAAGCCTAAAGTAAAAATATCAATATCTGTTTTATTTACTCTATCATAACCAATAGCAGAAAAGCCATATTCCATTTTATTCCTGTAATGAAATACATTTGGTGAAGTTACCAATTCATCAAAAAGCTCATCTATATTAGGAACTTTACCGATACGTTTGAATAGCGATAAAGTACTTTCTTTCTTGTAGCGATGTTGTAACTCTATAGGCAATTGAATGTAGGGAGCGCCAGGAATATCTTGGTAAGGAACAGAAATTTCATCATCAGAATTTTGTAGAACGTCAATTAAATTACATTCAGCATAATTCTTTGTAGATTTTTTAACTTGAGCTTTTACCCTTTGTCCAGGAATTGTGTTCGGAACAAATACAACAAACTCACCTTCTTCAGATCTTATTCTAGCGATACCTTTTCCTCCAAAGGCATAATCCTCAATTGTTAGTTCTAATATTTGTCCTCTTTTAACAAATTTATTCCGTTCTCTTTTTGGCATATGTAGTCATAATAATATGTTTAGCAAAATTAATAAAACATATCAATTACAGATAGAAATAGTAATAAATTTGATGCAATTGATATGAATAATATTTCTTAAATTGCGACTCTCAGGGATGATTTCTTTCCCACGCTGAATTTTTGAATCTTTCGAAAAGATAAAGGTAGATAAGGAATGGTTATTTCACTCGCAAAAGCGAGATTTAATTATTACGTTTATTTCTCTATAAAGATGTAAACAATGCTTTGAAATACTTAAAGCATAAACCTTAAATTATTTTAAATGGCTGTTTTAGAACACATAACTTCGCAACAAGCGATTGAATTAGAAAATAAACATGGTGCCCACAACTATCATCCACTTCCAGTGGTTTTAAGTAGAGGAGAGGGTGTTTATGTTTGGGACGTAGAAGGTAAAAAATATTATGATTTTTTATCTGCTTATTCAGCAGTAAATCAAGGGCATTGTCACCCTAAAATTGTAAATGCTATGGTAGCTCAAGCCAAAACATTAAGTTTGACATCTAGGGCATTTTATAATGACGTTTTAGGTACTTACGAAAAATATGTTACAGAGTATTTTGGTTTTGATAAAGTATTACCAATGAATACAGGTGCTGAAGCTGTTGAGACTGCCTTAAAACTATGCAGAAAGTGGGCGTATGAAGTTAAAGGAATTGATGAGAATAAAGCTGAAATAATTGTTTGTGAAAATAATTTTCATGGAAGAACAACCACAATTATTTCTTTCTCCAACGATCCGGTTGCAAGGAAGAATTTTGGCCCATTTACAAATGGATTTATTAAAATTGAATATGATAATATAGCCGCCTTAAAAAATGCACTTGAGAATAATAAAAATGTTGCAGGATTTTTAGTAGAACCCATTCAGGGTGAAGCTGGAGTTTATGTTCCATCTGAAGGGTATTTAGAAAGTGCAAAAGCACTTTGTGAGGAATATGGAGTATTATTTATAGCTGATGAAGTTCAAACGGGAATAGCAAGAACAGGAAGATTACTAGCTACTTGTGGTAATTGTTTGTGTGAGGATAAAAATTGCTCTGGTACTCCTGATGTTAAACCAGATGTCTTAATTCTTGGAAAAGCGTTAAGTGGAGGAGCATACCCAGTTTCAGCAGTACTCGCTAATAATTCTATTATGAATGTTATTAAGCCGGGTAACCATGGATCTACTTTTGGAGGTAATCCTATAGCAGCTTCAGTTGCTATAGCTGCATTAGATGTTGTGAGAGATGAAGATTTAGCTGAAAACGCCGACAGGTTAGGTAAGATTTTTAGACATGAATTGTCTTTATTTGCTGAAGATAATAAATGGATCAAAAAAGTTAGAGGGAAAGGTCTTTTAAATGCCATTTTAATTAACGATACTGAGGACAGTACCACAGCTTGGGACATCTGTATAAAATTAAGAGATAATGGCTTGTTAGCAAAACCAACTCACGGAAATATTATACGTTTTGCTCCACCTTTGGTTATGAATGAGAATGAATTGTTAGATTGTATTTCTATTATTAAAAAGACAATTTTAGACTTTGAAAAATAGTTAACTAGTGTTCAAAACACTTTTTTTATAATTAAAAATATTAATATAAATTTTTTTAAAAAACCTTTTAAAATGAAACAAATTTTAAAGTTTAGTGCATTGATATATGTTATTTTTGCATCAGGATGTAAATCAGATATAAAAATGAATAAAGACGTGAAAACGCCTAAAGCAGAAATACAAGCAAAGTCATTAACTATTCACAACTCGACAAGAATAGATAATTATTTTTGGATGCGTTTAACAGACGAACAAAAAACAGCAAAAAATAAAGATGCTCAAACTCAAAAAGTTGAAGCATATCTAAATTCTGAAAATGAGTATTTTGATCAAGTAACAGCCTCTACAAATAACTTCCAAAAAGAACTTTTTGAGGAAATGAAAGGTAGAATAAAAGAAGATGATACTTCAGTTCCATATTTTAGAAATGATTATTTTTATATAACACGCTTTGAAAAGGGAAGTCAATACCCAATTTACTTAAGAAAAAAAGAGAACCTAGAAGCAAAAGAAGAAGTTCTTTTTGATGTCAACAACGAAGCAGAAGGTTATGAGTATTTTCAGTTAGGAGGTCTTAATGTAAGCCCAAATAATACTTTGGTAGCATTTGCAACTGATACTGTAAGCAGAAGACAATACACCATTCAAATTAAAAACTTAGAAACAGGTAATATTTTAACTGATAAAATAGAAAATACTACTGGAGGATCTGTTTGGTCAAATGATAATAAAACTCTTTTTTACACAAAAAAAGATCCTTTAACTCTTCGTAGTTCATCAATTTATAGACATATACTAGGAACAGATGCATCAGAAGATGTAATTGTTTATGAAGAAAAGGATGAAACGTATAGTACTTATGTATATAAAACTAAATCTCATAAATTTATTGTTATTGGTAGTTCAAGTACTTTATCCTCTGAATTTAGAATTATTTCTGCAGACAAACCCTATGGAGATTGGAAGATTATTCAACCTAGAGAAGATAATTTAGAATACAGTTTAGCTCATTATGGAGATTATTTTTACATACAAACAAACAAAGATGATGCTATCAATTTTAAGTTGATGAAAACACCAGTAAATAAAACTACAAAAGAGAACTGGGTTGATGTTATACCTCATAGAAAAGAAACTTTACTAGAAGATGTTTCCATATTTAAAAATTACTTAGTTATAGAGGAGAGAACACAAGGTTTAGGAAAGATTAGAATAAAGACATGGGATGGCAAAGAAGATTATTATTTACCTTTTGATGAAGAGACGTATTCTGCAGGTGTATATGCAACACCTGAATTTGATACAGAAGTTATTCGTTATTCATACAATTCCATGACTACTCCAAACTCTGTGATTGATTTTAATATGAGAAATCAAACTAAAGAAGTTAAAAAAGAACAAGAAGTTTTAGGAGGGAAATTTAATAAGAGTAATTACAAAAGTGAGCGTGTATGGGCAACAGCAAGAGATGGTAAAAAGGTTGCCATTTCTCTAGTTTACCATAAAGACACGGAATTAAATAAAGATACGCCTTTATTACAATATGCTTATGGATCCTATGGTTACACTATTTCTGATGGTTTTTCTACAACTCGATTAAGTTTATTAGATAGAGGTTTTGTATATGCTGTAGCTCACATTAGAGGAGGTCAGTATTTGGGTAGAGAATGGTATAATGATGGGAAAATGATGAACAAAAAGAATTCATTTTTTGATTTTATTGATTGTTCAAAATATTTAATTGAAAATAAGTACACCTCAGCGAAACATTTATATGCGATGGGGGGCTCAGCCGGTGGTCTTTTAATGGGAGGTGTAAGCAATTTAAATCCAGAACTATATAATGGTATTATAGCTGCAGTTCCTTTTGTTGATGTTATTTCTACGATGCTAGATGAATCTATACCACTTACAACAGGAGAATTTGACGAATGGGGTAATCCTAAAGAAAAAGAGGCTTATGATTACATGTTGTCATATTCACCTTATGATCAAGTTGAAGCTAAAGATTACCCAAATATGCTAGTAACTACAGGTTATTTTGATAGTCAAGTTCAATATTGGGAGCCAGCAAAATGGGTGGCCAAATTAAGAGAAGTTAAAACAGATAAAAATGTTTTACTATTACATACTAATATGGATGTTGGACATGGTGGTGCCTCCGGACGTTTTGACTCCTTAAAAGAAACTGCAATAGATTATACATTTCTCCTAGCTTTAGAAAACAAACTATAGTTATTTCTAAGTTTTAAATATAATGACAAGAAACAATGGTATTTATAATAACTTAATCGAATTAGTAGGTCAAACACCTATAGTTCAATTAAATATGATTACTAACAACTTTCCAGGAAAATATTTTGCCAAACTAGAAATGTTTAACCCTGGTCAATCTCAAAAAGATAGAATAGCACTTCATATTGTTGAAAATGCCGAGAGAAAAGGAATATTAAAAGAGGGAAGTACCATTGTTGAAACAACTTCAGGTAATACTGGTTTTTCACTTGCTATGATTGCTATGGTTAAAGGTTATAAATGTAAATTGGCAGTAAGTGATAAATCTTCACCAGATAAAATAGATGGCCTAAGAGCTATGGGTGCAGAAGTGTTTGTTTGTCCAGCCAATGTTCCTACAGATGATTCCAAGTCTTATTATGAGGTAGCCAAAAGAATTCACAAGGAAACACCTAATTCAGTTTATATTAATCAATATTTTAATAGCCTTAATATTGATGCACATTACGCTACAACTGGTCCAGAAATATGGAATCAAACCAACGGAAAAATAACCCATTTGGTGGCAGCAAGTGGAACTGGTGGTACAATTTCTGGCACAGGTAAGTATTTAAAAGAACAAAACCCCGAAATAAAAATTTTAGGAGTTGATGCTGTTGGATCAGTAATAAAAAAATATCATGAAACTGGAGAATTAGATAAAAATGAAATTAAGCCTTATAAAATTGAGGGGTTAGGTAAAAATTTAATTCCAAGTGCTACAGATTTTTCAGTCATTGATGTTTATGAAAAAGTAACTGATAAAGACGCTGCATACAAAGCAAGAGAAATCATTAAAAACGAAGGAATATTCCCAGGGTATACTTGTGGAGCTGTTATGCAAGCAACTGAGCAATATGCAAACAAGGGAATGTTTGATAATGATAGTTTTGTGGTTTTAATATTTCCAGATCATGGATCTCGTTATATGAGCAAAATATATAGTGATGATTGGATGAAAGAACAAGGTTTTTATGACCCCAAATTACCTCAAAATAAGCCCTCAACTTATATTAAATAATTTAAAACAACAATAGTAATTTTATTTTAAGCATCTTTAATCAAGATTATTTTATTTGAATAACTCCTTAAAATTCTGTTACTTTGCAGGCTTAAAATCACGTTATAAATAAATATTTTAGATGATGACTAACGATCTATTTGATAGAATTAAAGCAGATAAAGGTCCACTTGGAAATTGGGCAGATAAAGCAGAGGGATACTTTGTTTTTCCTAAGTTAGAGGGTCCAATATCTAATCGTATGTCTTTCAATGGAAAGAAGGTAATAACTTGGAGTGTTAATGATTATTTAGGCTTGGCAAATCACCCTGACGTTTTAAAAGTAGACGGAGAAGCAGCTATAGAGCACGGAATGGCTTATCCAATGGGAGCTAGAATGATGTCTGGTCATACTAAATATCATGAACAATTAGAAAGCGAGTGTGCTGAATTTGTAGGCAAAGAAAAAGCTTATTTGCTAAATTTTGGTTATCAAGGCATTATGTCTGCAATAGATGCCTTAGTCAGTAAAAATGATATTATAGTTTATGACGTAGATACTCATGCTTGTATTATAGACGGTGTTCGTTTACATCCAGGAAAACGTTTTGTATACAGACATAATGATATGGAAAGTTTTGAAAAAAACATGAAAAGAGCCGTTAGAATGGCTGAAAAAACTGGAGGGGGAATTTTAGCAATTTCTGAGGGTGTTTTTGGAATGAGAGGTGAACAAGGACGGTTAAAGGAAATAGTAGCGCTCAAGAAAAAATATAATTTTAGATTATTAGTTGATGATGCTCATGGTTTTGGAACTTTGGGTGAGGGAGGTAGAGGAACCGGTTATGAACAAGGAGTTCAAAATGATATCGATGTATATTTTGCAACCTTTGCTAAATCTATGGCTGGTATTGGTGCTTTCTTAGCTGGTGATAAAGATGTGATTCAATTTTTACAATACAACATGCGTTCGCAAACTTTTGCAAAAACATTACCAATGGCAATGGTAAAAGGGGCATTAAAGCGATTAGATATGATTCGTACGATGCCTGAGTTAAAGGATAAGCTTTGGGAGAATACTAATTCTCTTCAATCTGGTTTACGCTCTGCTGGATTTGATTTAGGAACAACTCAAACATGTATCACTCCTGTATTTTTAAAGGGTGATGTTCCCGAGGCTATGGCTTTAGTTCATGATTTAAGAGAAAATCATGGTGTATTTTGTTCTATAGTAGTTTACCCTGTAATACCTAAGGGGTTAATAATATTGCGTTTAATACCAACTGCTACACATACACAGGAAGATATAGATGAAACTATTGTTGCATTTTCTGCAATTAGAGATTTATTAGAAAATGGAACGTATAAAAAAATTGCAGCTTCAATGATGGAAGCATAATTTAAAATAATAATAATTATTATACATAAAAAAACCATCATTTTTGATGGTTTTTTTATGTAAGAAATATTTAGTTTTATCTTCTTTCTCTTCGCTTTCTTCCAAATCCAGAAGGTCTTCTATCGCTACTAGAATTTCTGTCAGGTCTATCTCCACCTGTTCTTGAAGAACTTCTACTTCGATCACTTCCTTCACTTCGTCGACTTCCAGATGATTTTTCAGAATTTCTTCGTCTACCAAAACCACCATCTTTTTTTCCGAAAGATTTTTTACCTCGTCTTCCACCACCACGTTCTTTTTTTGTGATTTCGATATTGACACCTCTACCACTAAATTCTGGTTGGTTTTCTGCAAAAGAACTTAAGGTTTGTTCTTGAAACTTTTTATCAATTTCGAAAAAAGAAAAAGTATCTAAAATATCAATGGCTCCTATTTCTATATTATCTGTAATTTTTTGATCGTTAATTAATCCAATTAATTTAGCGGGGTTTAAACTGTCTTTACGACCAATATTTATAAAGAAACGAGTCATATTTTCATCAACAGATCGTCCTCCTCTAGAATTATCTCTACTAGATAAATCATTTAAATCCTTAGCATTCTCATAATAAGATAAAAATGAATTAAATTCTAATGAGACAAATTTTTGGATTAATTCTTCCCTTGTTAAGCCTTCTAACTTTTCATAAATACTTGGCAGAAATTCTACAATTTCACTTTCTTTTACCTCAATAGCATTAACTTTATCAATTAAATGCATTAATTGGTTTTGGCAAATTTCTTTACCGCTTGGAACTTTCCCAAGAATAAACTTTTGTTTAATAATACGTTCTATAGCGCCAATTCTTCCTTTTTCTTTATTACTTACCAAAGCAATAGAAATTCCTGTTTTTCCAGCCCTACCAGTTCTACCACTTCTATGTGTGTAGTTTTCTATTTGATCAGGTAGTTTATGATTGATTACATGGGTAAGACTATTTACATCTAACCCACGAGCTGCAACATCTGTAGCTACCAATATTTGTACCGTTTTCTTTCTAAATTTACCCATTACAGAGTCTCTTTGAGCCTGAGATAGCTCACCGTGAAGTGCATCGGCATTATATCCGTCCTTTATTAAATTATCCGCAACTTCTTGAGTTTCTCGTCTAGTTCTACAAAAAATTATTGCATAAATATCAGGATTTAAATCAGCAATCCTTTTTAATGCTTGATAACGTGTTCTTTCAGTAACTAAATAATACTCATGACTAACTTTATCTGTACCACTATTCTTTTGACCCGAGGTAACCTCTACAGGCTTGGTCATATAGTTTCTTGCAATTGCTTCAACCTCTTTTGGAAATGTTGCAGAAAATAATAGAGTTTGCTTAGTTTCAGGAGTAGCTTCTAAAACTTTATCTAATTCATCTTTAAAACCCATGTTAAGCATTTCATCTGCTTCATCTAAAACCAACCATTCAACATTGCCAAGCTTTAAAGCTCTTCTGTTAATTAAGTCTACTGTTCTTCCTGGGGTACCAACAACAATTTGAGCACCTCTTTTAAGACCTCTTATTTGTTCTTCTATATTAGCACCACCGTAAACAGTAACTACTTTTATATTAGGCATATGTTTTGCAAATTCTTTTATATTGTTTCCTATTTGAACAGCTAGCTCACGGGTAGGAGATAAAATAATTGCTTGGGTATTTTTACTGTTTTCATCTGCTAATTGTAAAATTGGCAAACTAAAAGCAGCAGTTTTTCCAGTTCCTGTTTGTGCAAATGCTTTTAAATCGTCTGTTGAAGATATAATTTGAGGAATTGCTTTCTCTTGAATAACAGTAGGTTTTTCATATCCTAAATCTGTTAATGCTCTAATGATAGGTTCTTTTAAACCTAATTCTAAAAATGTTGACATACTGTGTTTTTTGTTGATCCACAGACGCCCACCTGTAAATCCTAATTTATATTACGACTTGATTATTAAGAAATATAGTAGTTTCAATTAAAAATCGTGCAAATGTACCATAAATAAAATAGAAAAAATATGTGGTGCAATTTAGTTTTTTGCTAAATCTTCTATTTGTTTAAAAATCCTCCTTGAAGATAGGGAAGCATAAGAGTTAACAACAACTCCCTTTTCGTTTATTAAAATAGTTCTAGGTATCTGGCTCGTTAAAAAAGTATGCGCTTTACTTGTTTTTTCTAAATAATATTGAGACTTAATATCTAACTTATAAATTCTGTCTTTGTAATCTCCATTAATTTTTACGCCTATAAATTTTAAGTTTGGGTATTTCTCTGAAAAGAATTGTATTCTTTTAGCTATAAAATTTTTACCTATATACTTTGAGTTCCAAAAGTATAGGACACTATTTTCGTTTTTGGTTAATTTCTTAATAGACCTTTGAGTTTTGTTGTAATCTGTGATGTTAAAGTCTTCTAAGAATGAACCTTCATTGATTTTCTCAACATCTAATGTCAAATTGGTTATTAATTTCCTGTCAGTTGAATTGGTGTTATGTTTTAGGAAGGTATTAACTGTTTTTTTATTAATGGTATTCAGTGAGTTCCAATAAAAATGTCTTATGAAAATTTTTCTCATCATAGAATTTTTTGAACTTACGTCACTTAATTCTGTAGATATGGTATTTAAAAGATTAATAGTAAATTCATTAGAGTTAATATCATGCCCAAGAGAATTTACTTTGTTGTACATGTAGTTTAAAACGTAATTTCGGTAGGCATAGAAATACATCAAGGAATCATTATCCAATGTTATGTGTTCTCTGTGTTTGTAAAAGTAATTACTTGTGTCTAAATTTTCATTATAGTTTCCTCTAGCTGAGCGTGCTAGGGGATAATTTTCAATTTTACTATATAAAGGATAAGTTAACGCAATTTTAAAAACATTCTTAAACTTATCAGTTTCGTTTGGGTGCTTACTAACATAATCCTCGTATCTGTCTAATTTGATTTTTTCGGCTTGAATAATTTTTGAATTAAAATCGGATGGTGAGAGTTTAAAGTATTGGATAAAAACTTTACTATCCTTTTCAGATTCTAAAAAACTATCGATTAATAAATTATTTCTTTCAGCTCCAACACCACTAAATACAAGAGTTTCATCAAATTTCCATGTATTTAATCTGATTAAAAGGCTGTCTTTGGGGTTAAGATAAATGTATTGCTCTTCTTCTCCATGCTTAAAATTATAAAGACCTTCGTGTAAAGCTGGTATCTCACCTAGGAAAGAGTTGTTTTTATCTAAAAAGAATGTATCTAAAGGGATTTCATTTTTGTAAAGAACAACATAATCACTTTTTGGGTTAATTATATTTCCACCAAAATAAGTGCTATTACAGGATGATTTAGTATCACAACCAGCAATAAGCGTTGATAATAATGTTATGAATAGAATTTTTAATTTAAAATTATTTACGTAAATCCCCATTACATACAAAAATACATATCTATTTGAGGCAAACTTGTTAATTGCTTGTTAAAAGAAAAGGGGTAAAATTGTTTATGTGATAAAATAAATTAACAAATTAAATTAGAGCTTTATAAAAATTCTTTACTTTAAAATTAATCATTTATAATTTTAATTCAAATCCTAAATCTATTTAGTATTTTTGCACAAATTTTAAAAAAATATAAATGTTATCAGTTTCAAATTTATCTGTTCAGTTTGGGAAACGAGTTTTGTTCGATGAAGTAAATACAAAATTTCTTCATGGAAATTGTTATGGTATCATAGGTGCCAATGGAGCTGGTAAATCTACTTTCTTGAAAATTATTTCTGGAAAAATGGATCCAACCTCTGGTCATATATCTCTTGAAACAGGAAAAAGAATGTCAGTTTTAACTCAAGATCACTATGCCTTTGATGATTTCCCTGTATTGGAAACAGTGGTTATGGGGAATAAAGATTTGTTTGCAATTAAATCTGAAATCGATTCATTATATGCTGACTACACAGATGAAAATGCAGATAAGATAGGGGAATTACAAGTAAAGTTTGAGGAGATGAATGGTTGGAATGCAGATTCTGATGCTGCAGCTATGCTTTCAAATTTAGGAATAAAGGAAGAGCATCATTACACTTTGATGAGTGAACTCGATGGTAAACAAAAAGTTCGTGTGTTGATAGCTCAAGCACTTTTTGGTAATCCAGATGTTTTAATTATGGATGAGCCAACCAATGATTTGGATTTTGAAACTATCGCTTGGTTAGAAAATTTTTTAGCAAATTTTGACAATACAGTGATTGTTGTTTCTCATGATCGACATTTTTTAGACGCTGTTTGTACTCATATTTCTGATATAGATTTTGGAAAAATTAATCATTTTTCTGGAAATTATACTTTTTGGTATGAATCTTCTCAGTTAGCTGCAAAACAAAGGGCGCAACAAAATAAAAAAGCTGAGGATAAAAAGAAAGAACTTGAAGATTTCATTAGGCGCTTTTCAGCGAATGTTGCAAAATCTAAGCAGGCAACGAGTAGAAAAAAAATGATTGAGAAGTTGAATGTTGATGAAATTAAACCCTCAAGTAGACGCTATCCAGCTATCATTTTTAAGAGTGAACGTGAAGCAGGAGATCAAATTTTAAATATTGAGGGATTATCAAAAACTTCATCAGATGGAATTTTATTTAATAACATAAACATTAATTTAAATAAAGGTGATAAAATTGCTGTCATTTCTAAAAACTCTAAAGCAATATCTGCTTTTTATGAAATTATTGCAGGGAGTGAAAAGCCTGATACAGGGAAATTTAACTGGGGTGTTACCACAACTCAATCCTATTTACCTTTAGACAATTCATCTTTTTTTCAAGATGGGAACCTTAATTTAGTTGATTGGCTAAGACAGTATGCACAAACAGAAGAAGAAAGAGAGGAAGTTTTTTTAAGAGGTTTCCTTGGAAAAATGATTTTTTCTGGAGAAGAAGCTTTAAAGAAAAGTAATGTTTTATCAGGTGGTGAAAAAGTAAGGTGTATGCTCTCTAGAATGATGATGAAAAGAGCTAATGTGTTAATTTTAGACGAACCAACAAATCATTTAGATTTAGAATCTATACAGGCTTTAAATAACTCATTGATAAACTTTCCTGGAACTGTATTATTTTCCACACATGATCACGAATTTGCTCAAACTGTTGCAGATAGAATTATAGAGATAACGCCTAATGGAATTATTGATAGAGAATCTTCTTTTGATGAATATTTATCAGATGCAAAAGTAAAAACTCTAAGAGAGAAAATGTATCAATAAACAGAATTACTTATTTTTCAAAGGGCTAATTATTTTAACATCACTAAAGGAGATAGCTCCTCGAATTACACCGTCAATTGAACTTTTTAAGGCTTCAATTAATTGCATCTTTAATTGAGATTTGTGATAGATTAAACTTACTTCTCTAGCAGGTTGAGGAGATGTAAAATCTCTAAGAAGTTTTTTGTCAATTTCATTTAAATCAAGTGTGTGTAAATACGGTAATAGTGTCATTCCTAAGCCTTCTTTTGAAAGTTTTATGAGTGTGTTAAAACTTCCACTTTCTAGCTGAAAACCTTTATTGTTATCTGCTTTATAAGTTCTACATAAATTAATGATACTATCTTTAAAACAATGCCCGTCTTCTAATAGCAATATATCTTCCATTTCCAATTCACTTGATTCAATTTTTTTCTTATGGAATAAACGATGTTCTTCCGGAATTAATCCAACAAAAGGCTCATAATACAAAGGCATTTCTTTGATCATCTCATTTTCTAGAGGTGTAGCAGCTAAACCTGCGTCTAGATGGTTATCAGATAGTTTTTTTATAATTTCTTCAGTGGTAAGTTCTTCTATGATTAATTTTACTTTTGGATATTTCTTAGTGAAATTATTAAGAAACATGGGGAGTAGTGTTGGCATAACTGTTGGAATAATACCAAGTTTAAATTCTCCTCCCACAAAACCTTTATGTTGATGAACTATATCTACGATTCTATTACTTTCATTAACAATAACTTTAGCTTGCTCTACTACTTTTAAGCCTATGTCAGTTAACTCAATAGGTTTTTTG
>Ga0209715_1002662_pt1 | contig 13394 bp, 11 predicted proteins | sample COGITO_mtgs_1205_2_FD_184809 | JGI IMG/M metagenome (GOLD analysis project Ga0209715, IMG submission 184809) | Pelagic marine microbial communities from North Sea - COGITO_mtgs_120503 (SPAdes) (version 2) | ecosystem: Environmental > Aquatic > Marine > Epipelagic ...
GGTCCGGGGGATGAGGCAATTGTTCCTGCTTTCACTTGGATATCCACTGCTAATGTAGTTGAGCATTTAGGAGGTAAAGTAGTTTTTTGTGACATCGATTTAGAAACTTTCAATATCGATGTTTCTCAGATTAAATCAAAAATAACCCCTAAAACAAAAGCTATTTTACCAGTACACCTTTTTGGTCTTTCTGCAGACATCGACCCAATATTAGATTTGGCCAAGAGATATAATCTTTGGGTTGTTGAAGATGCGGCATGTGGCTTTGGTGCAAAGTACAAGGGACAACATGTTGGAGCGTTTGGAAATACTGGCTGCTTTAGTTTTCATCCCCGTAAGTCCATTACTACTGGTGAGGGCGGAATGATCACTACAAATGATCATTTACTTACTGAGAAGATAAAAAAGCTTCGTGATCATGGTGCTGCGATAACTGATTTGCAAAGACACCATGGATCGCGGCCTTACCTTTTGGCCGACCACCCGGTTGCTGGATATAACCAAAGGATGACCGATATACAGGCAGCTCTAGGTTCTGCCCAAATGGACCGAGCTAATGATATCGTTTTAGAGCGAACTAAATTGGCACTCGGTTATGACGAAGCATTTGCTGATTTAAATTGGCTTCGAACACCATTTAAGCATTCGGATTATGGTCATGGATATCAAAGTTATCCTTGTTTGTTTATGCCTGAAAAAATCAACCCACAAGCGATCAAGAAAATCAATGAGGCGCGAAACAAGTGGATGGATGATTTGCAAAAGTCTGGAATATCAACCAGGCCTGCCACCCATGCTGTCCACATGCTTAGTTTCTACAAGAAAAAGTATGACCTTATGCCTGAGGATTTTCCAAATGCTTATGCTGCTGACCAATGCAGTATTTCACTGCCGCTGTTTCATGGTATGGAGCCAGAAGACCAGAGCAAAGTTATCGAAGTAATCAAATCTTATAACTTCTGATGTGCGGAATTGTTGGACAGATTAACTTTGATAAAAGCCCTGTTTCTCCTGTGGTTTTAAAGAAAATGACTGATGCAATTATACATCGTGGCCCTGATGGGGAAGGTCATTGGATTGAAGAATCGGTCGGATTCGGGCATCGCCGATTGTCGATTATCGACCCCTCTCCTTTAGGCAGGCAACCAATGGTGAGTCAGGATCAAAGATATATTTTAACATACAATGGCGAGGTATACAATTTTAGGGAGCTACGAACTGAATTAGAAGCCAAGGGATATGGGTTTCGATCTCAAACAGACTCAGAGGTTGTCCTTTATGCTTTGGTCGAGTGGGGGAGTGATGCACTTCTTAAATTTAATGGAATGTTCGCTTTATCTTTTTGGGATCGAAAAAGAAAACAATTGCTACTCGCCAGAGATCGATATGGGATAAAGCCTCTTTACTATTTTCAAAACGAACAAAAATTAGTATTTGGTTCTGAGCAAAAAGCTATTTTGGAACAGCCTGCCTTTGACCGTAAAATTAACAATCAGGCACTTCTTGAATATTTCACTTTCCAAAATATCTTTACAGATCAGACTCTTTTAGAAGGCATTCATCTACTACAACCAGGTCATTATGCGACTCTTGGATTCCAAAGGACTAACAAGCGTTTAGAGTTTACTCAATATTGGGATTATCACTTTAGGGAACCAGAAAAGCCTTTAGCTAAAGAGGAGTACCTAGAGGAATTGGATAGACTGTTTAAGCAGGCGGTGAATCGTCAGTTGGTAAGTGATGTCGAGGTTGGCAGTTACTTGAGTGGGGGTATGGATTCTGGTTCCATCACCGCAATTGCTGCTTCCAATTTTCCATACTTAAAAACTTTCACTTGTGGCTTCGATTTGAGTTCAGCTTCTGGTATCGAGCTTGCATTTGATGAACGTGTAAAAGCGGAAGCGATGTCTGCAAAGTTCAAGACAGAGCATTACGAGATGGTTCTTAAGGCCGGTGATATGGAAAGATGCTTACCGAAACTTTCATGGCATTTAGAAGAACCGAGAGTAGGCCAAAGTTACCCCAACTTTTATGCCAGTAAGTTAGCTAGTAAGTTTGTTAAAGTTGTATTATCTGGAGCAGGTGGAGATGAGTTATTCGGAGGGTACCCTTGGAGGTATTACCGAGGAGCGACTGCAGAAAACTTTGAGCAATATGTCGACGAGTATTATTTGTATTGGCAGAGGTTGATACCAAATAGCGTAATCTCAAAGGTTTTTGCTCCGGTTTGGGATGATGTGAAAGATGTATGGACGAGAGACATTTTTAAAGATGTATTTGCCAATCACTCAAATTCTCTGGAGAAGCCCGAGGATTTTATTAATCATTCTTTATATTTCGAGGCCAAGACTTTCTTGCATGGACTCTTTGTGGTAGAGGACAAGCTTAGTATGGCTCATTCACTTGAAACTCGTGTTCCGTTCATGGATAACGATTTGGTTGACTTTGCCATGCAGTGCCCCGTTGAACTCAAGCTTAATAATTTGGGGAAAGTAATTAGGTTGAACGAAAATGAAGTTGGAAGAAAAGGGAATCAGTATTTCCAAAAAACAAACGATGGTAAGCAAATCCTCAGAGACATGATGTCGAGGTATATTCCTACGGATATTATCAAGGCGAAGAAGCAGGGGTTCTCCTCGCCAGATGCTAGCTGGTTTAGGGGAGAAAGCATTGAGTTCGTTCGCAGAAAATTGTTAGACAAAAATTCTCCAATTTTTGATTATTTGGATATTGGTGAAACAAAGTCGTTAGTAAACGAGCACTTAACGGGGCAGCAAAACAGAAGATTGCTCATTTGGTCATTGATTAGTGTCAATGAGTTCTTAGAGGCTTTTTAAACTGTACGAGCAAGTAACAAGTAAAATGCAACTGGAAATAATTGATGGAAGTGGTGACGATGAAATAAACGATTATGTTTCTGCGTGCCCTAACTCATTGATTTATTCATGTCCACGCTTCATCGAATTAATTTCAGATCACCTTGATGCTTCACCAGGATGGATCCTTGCAAAGGATGAAACGAGGATTTTGGGGGCATTGCCTTTTGCTCAAAGCAAGGCTGGCGAATTTGGTACAGTATTTAATTCGTTGCCATATTATGGAAGCAATGGAGGAGTTTTACAGTGTAAACTCAATAACAAGATAAAGGCATCATTAGTTAAAGGTTATTTCGATTATGCACAAAGCCTAAACGCTTGCTCCGCAACCCTTACTACAAATCCCTTGCAAATGGATCATGAAATATATGAAAACACGATTGATGGTTTTATTAAAGACGAGCGTATTGGTCAGATCACCCATTTACCCGAAAATCCTGATGATGAATTAATTAAGATATTTGAGGACCCACGACCTAGAAATATTAGAAGAGCTCAAAAGGAAGGTATAAAAGTGAGCTCAGGTAATGAAAGAGGTTCGGTCGAGTTTCTTTATAATGTTCATGTTGAAAACATGCAGGCTATTGGTGGGTTGCACAAATCATGGGATTTTTTTGAGAAATTGCTTTCAGATATGCCTTCTAATATGTGGTCAGTTTACATTGGTTCAAAGAATGGAGAACCTGTTTCGGCACTTTTGCTTTTTTATTTTAATGGAACCGTTGAATATTTTACACCAGTCTTAAAATCTGGATATCGGAACACGCAGGCTTTAGCACTTATTATTTTTGAGGCTATGAAGGATATGGTGAAAATAAAAGGATGTAAAAATTGGAATTGGGGTGGGACTTGGCTAAGTCAAAAAGGGGTGTATGACTTTAAGAAAAGGTGGGGGACAATTGACTATTTATACTATTACTATACAAAATTGTATAATGAGGACATTAGATCTTCAAGTAGGGAGGCCCTATTAGAAAATTATCCCGGTTTTTTCGTTCTTCCATTTAGCGAACTAGAGGAAATAGGAAATGAGTGAAGAAAAAAAAATAATAATAGTTGGAACTGGTCCGCAGGCCCAAATCGCGAGGGATTATTTCGTGGAACTTTCGAATTACAACGTATTGGGATTCGCTTGTCACAATCAGTTTAAGGAGAGCGATGAAATCTACGGCATGCCACTCATTTCCATCGAGGACTTGCCCAACAAACATTCTCCTGATGACACGGAAGCTTTTGTTGCAATTGGCTACAAAAACATGAACAGGATGAGACAATCCGTGTACGAGGAAATAAAAAGTCTAGGTTTTCATTTGGCTAGTTTTATTCATCCCAGGGCAACCATAAGCGCCACTGCTGAATTTGGTGATAATGTCTTTGTTTTCGAGGAAAACACTATCCAATCTTATGTAAAGATAGGCAACAATACGGTTTTGTGGAGTGGCAATCATATAGGTCACCATTCGAGCATTGGAAATCATTGCTTTATCTCATCCCATGTTGTTGTATCCGGATCCTGCAAAATCGGGAATAATGTTTTCGTTGGTGTTAATGCCACTTTTCATGATAGCCTTGTAGTTGCAGACGAATGTCTCATTGGAGCAGGTACCCTTATTACCAAAAGCACCAAGGCTAAGGAAGTTTTCCTAGCCTCCAGAACAAAACCTTTCCCCAAAGACAGCGAAGCCTTGGGATTCTAGGCTATGGACGATACCTTAGACAAAATTTCTAATCTTTATTCAGACAACTTGTCTGAGCATGGAGATCAGTCGAAAGCGGTAGGTTGGCCAACCACCGACTCACAGGAATTACGCTTTGAAAAGTTGACACAGTTAATCCCCATGAAGGATGGTTCATTCTCGGTAAATGACTATGGTTGCGGATACGGAGCCCATTTGGAGTATCTTTTGCAAAATAAATATTCCGTAGCAGGTTACAATGGATACGACTTGAGCCAAGAAATGCTTAGTAAATCAAAAGAGCGGCTGAAAGACTTCAAAGGTGACTTTAAGCTCATTAATTCGAGCAAGATTTCTACTCTCGCGGATTTTACTTTCGTTTCCGGAACTTTCAATGTTCGGTTTGAATCAACCTATGATCAGTGGAAGAAATTCATTGAGGAAACTCTTCATATGATCAACGAGTCTTCCAGCCTTGGGTTTAGTTTTAACCTATTGAGTAAGTATGTGGATTGGCAGGAACCTCACCTTTTCTATGGTGACCCTTGCTACTGGTTCGACTATTGCAAGGTGAACTTCTCTAAGCAAGTCTCATTGATCCATGATTATCCTCTTTACGAGTGGACTATTTTGGTCAGGAAATAATATAATGCCGTGGAGAAAATTGGGTTTGATCTATGTTCCTGACGGAGCGGACCATTTGGGTCGTACTCATGCCTCCCTGCCAGTTCCTCTTCAATTAGAAGAGTGCGTATACAGAGTTTTTTTTGCAAGTAGAGACGATCGTAATTATTCCCATGTATGGTCGATAGATGTTGAGCTTTCGCACGAAAAACCAAAGGTGTTGAGGCGTTCGACTGCTCCTGTACTCAAACCCGGACCGATTGGTCATTTTGATGACTGTGGAGTCTACCCTGCTTCGATTGTCAAAGTGGATGATACTCTTTTCCTTTATTACATAGGGTGGGTGACTGGAGCTATTTCTCCAGTATTTTATACAAATGTCGGGCTTGCCGTTAGCGAAGATAACGGAGAGACCTTCGTGCGATACTCTCCTGCTCCGATTATCGGACGAGACGAAATCGATCCTTGGATGGTTACTAGTTCTTTTGTTCTTGCCGAAGAGGCCTCTTATAAAATGTGGTATGTAGGAGGCAGTCATTGGAATAATGAGGTTTCGCCATGGCAATCTTACTATCAAATAAAATATGCGGAATCTACTGACGGTATTTGTTGGAACAAAACAGGACATGTTTGTATCCCACTTGCCAAAGGCGAACATAATGTCTCAAGGACTTGTGTAATTCCCCAACAGAATGGATACGAATCTTGGTATGGCGTAAACGCGGGAAAAGGCTATAGAATTGGACATGCAAAATCCGAGGATGGGTTGAATTGGTTGAGGCGTGATGAAGAAGCAGGCATTTCACTTTCGGAATCGGGATGGGACTCCGAAACTCAGTCGTATCCGTATGTAATAGATTGTGATTTGGGTCGATTTATGTTTTACAATGGAAATGGTTTCGGTAAGTCGGGTCTAGGTATAGCAATCTACGACTGAGAAAATATTTCCAAAAATAATTTTTGATGATCATTTTTTTCGATTCACCAATTTGCTCAAAGTAAATTTAATTTTATTTAAATTTATATAAGTATAAAATGAAAACTTTTTATATTATATCTTCTTCATTGTTTGTTCCATTTTTGTTTTTTTTAAGTTTAGCTCAGAGATTAAGGAATATTTTTAACACTAATTGTCTTAATTCTGTTAATTCTCGAAAAGTTGTGTTTGGTAGTACTCCCTTACTAAATAACAAGTATTGGAGTAAGGCACTTTGTGATGCGGGTCATTATTCCAAAACTTTTGTATCCCATTATTTTGATTCAATATCTAATGAAAGTGATTGGGATTATCTCCTTACCTCAAAATTCAAGTATTTACCCTACAGGATAAAGCCTTTTTTTGCATTCGCACTGTCTTTATTCAAATACGATATTTTTGTACTATCTTATCGTGGATTCTTTTTACAAAATACAGCTCTAAGGTATTTACAGGCACAACTACTAAAGCTAGCTAATAAAAAAATAATTATTTTACCATATGGGAGCGATGCTTATGTATATAAAAATATTCGTTCTTCTTCGATGGCGCACGCACTAATGATTTCTTATCCATTAGCCTCTCGAAATCAGAACAGAATATTAAAAGACATAGATTATTGGAACCAGTATGCTGATGCAGTGATTCCTTCTGTCATGGGATTTGATGGATTAGGTCGTTGGGATACGATTGTTCCTAATAGTTTAGCATTAGATTTAGTAAAATGGAATTCATCTAAGAGGGTAAATTTGAGTAATGGTGTTAATGGTTGCGTTAACATATGCCACTCTCCAAATCACAGAGGCAGTAAGGGTTCAGAGTTTATTATCAATTCAATTAATCAACTCAAAAAAGAGGGTTTGGATATAGAGTTACTACTCCTTGAGGGAGTCCAGAATGATGAAGTGCAGTCTACACTGAATTCTAAAGTAGATATACTTATCGATCAATTGGTTTTGACTGGACATGGTTTACATGCTTTGGAAGGCATGGCATCAGGTTTGCCAACTATCGTTAACCTTGAAGATGAAACCTACACTCTTCCCATGAGAAGGTGGTCTTTTTTAAATGAATGTCCCTTAGTTTCCGCAACACCTGAAGATATAACTGATGTTTTAAGGGAACTCATCACAAATCCAAGTTTACGAATAGACCTTGGGCGTGCAGGGAGAGAGTACGTTGAAAAGTATCATGGTTTAGATTCTGCACAATATCTTTTTGAAAACGTATTTGATTACATTTATGGTAAGAAAGATTCTATAATTAACTTATACCATCCAATTCTTGGTGAATATCCCAATCGGACTCCTAAGATAAAGCATCCATTAGTGAAAAACAGAATTGTTGATTACCAAAGTTAACTGTTCTTGATATGGCTAATATATTAATAACTGGAATTACTGGGCTACTCGGCAGCCATCTATCTGAAGAATTATTTAAATTTGGACACCATGTTTATGGAGTTACTAGAAGCATCTCTAAAGCTAGTTATGAAACTGTAAATATTGATTTATCAACTGACTGGAAAATAAGTGAATTGCCCGCAAACATTGATGTAATTTATCACTTAGCTCAGTCAGACAAGTTTCGTGATTTCCCAAGTGGTGCACCTGATGTTTTCCAAGTTAATGTTAACTCAACAGCAAAGCTTCTTAATTATTGTAGGCAGTCTGGCGTTAAAAAGTTTATCTATGCATCAACTGGTGGTGTCTATGGAAACGGAAATAAACCTTTTGAGGAAGATACACCAATTGTGCCTATTGGCGAACTAGGATTTTATTTAGGTAGCAAAGCTTGTGGTGAGATTCTTGCCCATAGTTATGCTTCGGAATTTCAGGTTATAATTGTAAGGCCTTTTTTCATCTATGGAAAAGATCAGAATAGATCTATGTTAATACCTAGGCTTTTTGATAATGTTGCTTCAGGTAAACCTATTCATTTAATCGGTGAGAAAGGTATAAGAATCAATCCCATTCATGTAGATGATGCTGTAAAAGTCTTGTCCGCAACCTTAAAAAGTTCATCAACTCTGACTTACAACATGGGAGGTCCAGATATATTTTCGATTCGTCAAATTTGTGATTTATTTGGTGAACATCTAGGTAAAGAACCATATTTTAAGCACTTTGCAGGTTCGCCTATGGACATAATTGGAGATATATCTTTGATGTCCGAAAAACTTTACAAACCTAAAATCAAGTTGTCTGAAACTTTTTTGGATCTCGAAAAGAATTCATCCTTATAAATTATCAAAAGACTTAAAGTATTACATCTGCCTACAACAGTTGGAGGTAATGCACAGATGATTAGCAAGTATATGAATATCCTTGGAATCAAGTCTGATTGTTGGGCAATGCATAGGAATCCTTTGGCTTTGGGAGAGGATTCTAATCGCTTTATTTACTCTCTCGAAAATAGTTTTCTTGTTAGGGAGTTTAAAAAATTTCTATCTTTGAGATATGTGCTTATTTATGATGTAGTATTTTTCAATTTTGGATCCACTTTATTTATGCCGTTTCCCAAATACAGGTTCGATAAAGAGGTGGGTTGGAATTACATCAGACTATATATTTACTCACATTATCGTAAAATGATGCAAATTATCGAAGTTAGCTTTTTAAAGCTAATGAAAGTAAAAGTTGTGGTTCAATTCCAAGGTTCGGATGCTAGGCAAAAAGATTATTGTCGAAATAATTATGATTTCTATCTTCCACTTTATGATGGGAACTATACTAAATCTGATCGGTTGAGAGATGTAAACAAGAGAGAGCAAATTAATATCTTCAATAAAATTTCAAGTCGGATTTATTCTCTAAACCCGGATCTAATGAACGTATTACCAAATAAAACCAAGTTTTTACCATACTGCCATATAGATTTGAACATCTGGAAGCCTTCTAATAGCGTGAGAAATAATGGAACTCTAAAAATTGGTCATGCCCCCTCTAAACGCAACGTAAAAGGAACTGAGGATATTATACAATGTGTTTCAAACCTTAGAAAAGAATCCGATGTGGAATTTGAGTTCATTCTGATCGAAAATGTTTGTCGTAATGAAGCAAGGAAGTTGTATGAAGGAATTGATTTGTTAATTGATCAACTGTACGCGGGTTGGTACGGGGGTGTTGCTGTAGAGTTAATGGCTTTGGGTAAACCTGTTTTATGTTATCTTCGTGAATCAGATTTAAGTTATATCCCCAAAGGGATGAAGGACGACCTCCCAATAATTAATGTTAATCCCACTAATTTAGAAAAAGTTTTAATTGATTTTTTTAAGTTATCCTTTGAGCAGATTCACGAATTAGGAATGCGGAGTAGGAGATATGTTGATAAATGGCATGACCCGCAAAAAAACGTCTCTAATTTAGCTCGAGAATTAGAACTTTTAAATAATTTTACTTAATCTTGTTGGGATTTGCTTTCTTAAAATAATGCTTTCTGTTCTTCATTGCCCTGAACAAGTTGGAAGTCATCCTGCGATTCTGTCAAAGTTTGAGCGAAAATTGGGGGTATCAAGTTTGTCCGTAAGTGAAAACTCCAATCCTTACGCTGTAGAATCTGATAAAAATTTTGGATCAATGACTAGCTCAATGTTGATTACAGAAATACTTCGAATTAAACTTATTTTAACCACATCTTTTTCAGACGGTATTATCCATTTAAATAATGGTAGGTTTATAACCCCATTTTTTGGTGAAGGGGTACATCCAAAAGAGCATAATTTTCCTTCATACATTAGAAAATTATTCCGTTTTTACGCTAAATGTCTTCTGCAAACTGAAATTGCTTTGTTCAGATTAAAGGGTGACCGGAAGGCCGCATTTCTAACCTTTCAGGGTTCTGATGCTAGGGAAACTCAGTGTTTCATTGATAAATACCAAGAAAATGGTTTAGCAAATGATATAATTGGAAGGTCAGGTAAAACTAATAAATCCATAAGGAGTAAAAAAATTAAGCTATCTGGAATAGCTGATAAGATTTACTCTTTGAATCCAGACTTACTAACCGTACTGCCGAAAGGAGCTGAGTTTCTTCCATACGCTACAGAAGCCCCTCTAAATGCCAAAGTCATGCCAATAAAACAATGTGGAGAATTCGTTGTGGGGCATGCACCGACTCACCGTATGGTCAAAGGAACCGATTGTATTTTAGATGTAATAGAGAGATTAAAAAACAGAGGATACAACATCCGATTGGAGCTCATTGAAAATCTTCAGCGTGTTGATGCCCTAAAAAAATTTGAACAAATTGATGTATTTGTAGATCAACTAATTATTGGTTGGTTCGGAGTGGTCTCTTTGGAAGTAATGGCTCTGGGGAAACCTGTAATTTGTTTTGTTAAGGGAAAAGGTTTAAAATTTGTTCCTAAAAAGATGCTGGCCGAATTACCAATTTTGAATGCTGATGAGACCTCTTTGGAAAATAAAATTATAGAAGTTTACAACATGAATGTTGAGCAAAAAACTAATCAGGCAAACAAGGGTATAGAATTTCTTAAAACTTGGTACGATCCTCAAAAGATAGCTGATAAAGTAGTAACAGATTACAAAGCTGTTTTATCAGGTAGGACGCAAAACTGTATTTGAATGTGAAAATATTCATTGTAGCATCAGAATATTATCCAATGCCAGCAGCTGGAGCTGCCCGTGTAACTCCATGGGTTGAAGAACTTTTAAATCTTGGTCACGATGTTTTAGTTTTTTCTTCTAAATGTGTAAATGGGAATGCTGGTCGATTAGTCAGGTCGGTTTTTCCAACTCCTGGTAATAAGTGTTCTTTAGGGAAACGCCTTTTTCAAGAAGTTTTGCTTGGAATAGATATTGGATTTAAAATTTGGAGTCGCCGAAAGCAGTGTGAACTTTGCATAGTCTCCTCTCCTCCCTTTTTCATGGCTTTTATATGTGCATTATTTGCTCACTTTATAAAAATACCGTTTATTTTTGATGTTAGAGACCGCTATCCGCGTGTGCTTTCTGATCTTGGAGTAATTGATAGAGACAGTTTGATTTACAGGATGTTGGCAATTTTGGAGTCTTGGACTTACCAAAACACTCGGCAAATTACCACGGTATCCATAGGACTGGAGTTAGAATTAAAAGCAAAATTCCCAGACTTGAATATTTGTCTGGTTCGAAACGGCTTTGATGAAAATATATTTACTGAGGATCGATTATCTCATAAACAGAACTCAGACTTTACGGTTGTTTATCATGGAAGACTTGGTCGTTTTTATGATCTGGATATTTATTTGGAAGTCATGAATTTAGTTCATGAATTGGATTCATCGGTTCGTTTTTTAATGATTGGAGATTTTCCTGAAAAACTTTTTTCGAACCGTCCTGAGAATGTGGATATTATTCCTTCCATGCCCTTGGTGAAGTTAAGTGAATTACTCCCAGTTTGTCATTTAGGTCTTTGCCTATTGCGAGAATTGCCAGCGATGAAGAATGCTTTTCCTGCTAAGGCTTATGACTATATTGGTGCTGGTCTGCCTATTTTGGCAGGACCAAGTGGTGAACTTACTGATATGATTGAGAAAATGGGTATTGGTGTTACTTTTACAGAAATTAACCCCAGAAATGTGGCCCAAAAGATCGTGGAAATAAAAAACAACCGAGCATTATTGGCACAAATGTGTTTTTCAGTTAAGAATAATCGAATACATTTTGGTCGTAGAGAAATTTCCAAGGCCTATTTTAATAAAGAGTTGTCATTAAATATTAATTGAAAAGAAAAGAACATTGGGGTCTAAGCAAAGTGAGAAAATTGGCAGTTTGCCAGTTTTTTGCCATGAGCTCTTGTTTAGTAGTGATTCTTTTTAATTCACCCTTGAGTGAAACACTTGTTCATGTAAATCGAGAACGGCTCTTGATTTACTCGGCTCTTTTTGGTTTTTCATTTTTACTTATCGGTGAGGTTGTTGGATTATTTGCCGATCATCACCGTGACCTTGTTTGGAAAAAATTGTGTTTATCTTTCTCCTCCGCAGCAATTGGTTCTCTAGGATTAATTCTTGTTGTTTGGCTAATCGAATTTGATTTTATCGGGCGTTTAGCAATTTTTAAGATTGTTGGACTATCTGGCTTGTCAGTTTTTTTATTCTTTCTGTTTTTGATCGGCTTAAATCATAGTAATCCTTGGCGAATTTTACCCCTTTTGAAAAAAGATAGGCTTATGGAAATCGAAAAGAGCCAAAAACTAATGCCTAATCAATTCGAATGGATATCTTACAACTTCAATGTTCATGGCGGTAGCATAATAGAGTTATCTAAGCAGAAGGCTGTTGACCTTGTGCTTGTGGATAAGGAGCATCAAGACATAGATGTAATGGCCTTACTTTCATCCGGAGTACGAGTCATGGGTGTTTCTGCTTTTTGGGAAACTTTTGCTCAGAAAATTCCACACTCAGAAATTGATAAAAGTTGGTTAACCAAGTTGGATTTAAGGCAACGTGATCCAGTGGTAAGGCGAGTTAAAAGACTAATGGATTTGTTAGTCTCATGCATCGGATTAATAGTGTTTTTTCCTTTGCTAGTTTGCTCCTGTTTAGCCATTGCACTGGATTCTGGATTCCCCCTTTTTTTTAAACAGAAAAGGTCTGGTTACCTGGGCAGGCCTTATTATTTGTACAAGTTAAGAACCATGAAACCACATTCTGAGAAAGATGGAGCCCAATGGGCAACTCAGGGAGATGAAAGAGTAACTAAGGTGGGAAGATTTCTTCGCCGTTTGAGAATTGATGAAATTCCTCAGTTTTGGAATGTTATTAGGGGAGAAATGTCAGTGGTTGGTCCGCGACCTGAGCGACCAGAACTCGAAGTGAAAATAATTCAAAAAATACCCTTTTGGAATTGTCGGTATTTACTTAAGCCTGGGATAACCGGCTGGGCTCAAATTAAGTATCGATATGCATCTGATATTGAAAGTTCGGATGAAAAATTATCATACGATTTATTTTATGTTAAAAATGCCTCCTTTTTCTTAGATTTGGAAATTATTCTCTCAACATTGCGTTCTTTAATGAAAGGAAGTCGGTGAAAAAAGTCTTAATCACTGGAGGAGCAGGTTACATCGGAAGTCATACCACATTGGCTTTTTTGATCGCCGACTACGAGGTGGTGGTGTTGGATAATTTTTCAAACTCTTTTCCAGAATCTATTAAACGGGTGGCTAAAATTGCCGGTCGAACTCCTGTCTTAATTGAAGGAGATGTGGCGGATGAAAAAGTTTTAAATTCTCTAT
>Ga0209715_1002688_pt1 | contig 13271 bp, 10 predicted proteins | sample COGITO_mtgs_1205_2_FD_184809 | JGI IMG/M metagenome (GOLD analysis project Ga0209715, IMG submission 184809) | Pelagic marine microbial communities from North Sea - COGITO_mtgs_120503 (SPAdes) (version 2) | ecosystem: Environmental > Aquatic > Marine > Epipelagic ...
GCCAATTTTTGCCCCCATAATTGACGGCAGGCCATAACCACAAGGCCCGAACAGACCCGGTGCCAGATATTTGCGGCCTTCTTCAAATGTCGGATAGGCGTTACCAATCGCGCAATTATTGCCAATGTCAGATGAAATGATTGCATCTTTTGGCAGCGCAGACTGGATGGCCCGCCATGCCATGCGTGGCGACATTTTCTTTGGCTCACGGTCACGCGCACGTTCGTTCCATGTTGTTCCCGGATCATCATCTTCATGATCAAGCGAGGTTAGTTCTTGCGCCCATGCTGATTTGGTTGTGGCAATCAGTTCTTTGCGGCTGCTGCGGCCGCTATCGCCAGCGGTGCTTGCCAGCTTGTCAAGAATGCTGATGGCAACCTTCTTGGCGTCGCCAACGATGCCAACAGAAACCGGCTTGGTCAGGCCAATGCGATCAGGGTTGATATCGACCTGAATGATCTTGGCATCTTTTGGCCAGTAATCAATGCCGTAACCGGGAAGTGTTGAAAATGGGTTCAGGCGTGTGCCCAAAGCCAGAACAACATCGGCCTTGGCAATCAGTTCCATACCGGCTTTTGATCCGTTATAGCCAAGTGGGCCCGCAAATAGCGGATGTGAACCCGGAAATGCGTCATTATGCTGATAGCCACAGCAAACAGGCGCGTCAAGACGCTCGGCCAGTTTCATTGACGCGTCGATTGCACCGCCAATGACAACGCCAGCACCATTCAACAGAACGGGGAATTTGGCGTCTGATAGCAAAGCTGCGGCCTGGCTGATGGCATCTTCGCCGCCTGATGGGCGCTCAAACTCAACAATCGCCGGCAATTCAATATCAATGACCTGTGTCCAGAAATCGCGTGGGATATTGATTTGGGCTGGTGCTGATGCACGCTTTGCCTGAAGAATCACGCGGTTTAATGTTTCGGCAATCCGTGTTGGGTCGCGCACTTCTTCTTGATAGGCAACCATGTCCTTGAACAAAGCCATTTGTTCAACTTCCTGAAAACCACCTTGGCCAAGTGTCTTATTGGCCGCTTGTGGGGTGACCAAAAGCAATGGCGTATGGTTCCAATAAGCAGTTTTGACCGGCGTTACGAAATTGGTGATGCCAGGGCCGTTTTGTGCAACCATCATCGACATTTTGCCGGTGGCGCGGGTAAAACCGTCGGCCATCATACCGGCATTACATTCATGCGCTGCGTCCCAGAAGGTAATACCGGCCTGCGGGAATAGGTCAGAAATTGGCATCATTGCCGAGCCAATAATGCCAAAAGCATTTTCAATGCCATGCATTTGCAATACTTTTACAAATGCTTCTTCGGTTGTCATCTTCATGAGTGTCACCCTGTCGTTAAATCAAGTTATTGTTAAAATGGTATGTCGTCAGATGTTGGTATTTCGGCCTGTCGCATCTTGCCTCAAGTTCATGACTGACGCCGGCCGGAAACTTTAAGAGACGGTTGTACTATCATTTTTCGGCGAAGCCAAGCTGACTTTGGTACCAGTTGTGGCTAAATTTAGATCCAGTCAATCAGGCTTGCTTTTTCCTAAATCTTGGCGAAGATAATTTACAGGTGATGTGGCGTCCGGCCAATTCAACCATTGCGACCTGCGTTATATAAATAAGCTCAAGGGCAAATCGAGGCTTGAAGGGCGCATCATTTAGGGATGGGGTTTTTCTATGAGGGTAACAGCGCTAGCGCCTGCAATGGGCGCCGAGGTAACAAATGTTGATCTAAGCGCAGCGCATGATGACGGGCTGATTGCCGAATTGCGCGCTGTCTGGCTTGAATATCAGATGATTGTGATCCGCGGCCAGGATATTACACCGGCACAGCAGCTGGCTTTTGCCAGCGCCATTGGCGAGCCTGATATCTATCCGTTCCTGACCGGCCTTGACGGGTTTCCGATGATTACTGAGGTGCTGAAAAAAGAAAATGAGAAGGTCAATTTCGGCGGCATCTGGCATTCTGATACGACCTATCAAAAATGTCCGCCAATGGCGACATTGCTTTATGCCAAGGAATTGCCACCGCTTGGCGGCGACACGCTGTTTGCCAGTCAATATGATGCCTATGATCAATTGTCGGATTCATTGCGTGCGGTTCTTGATGGGCTGTGCGCGGTAAATGCCGCTGGCAAAAAGCGCGTCGCCTCAACCCGGAGCGAACGGTTAAAGGATTCGGGTAGCGGCGTTGATCCTGACGCGTTGGTTGGCATTCATCCGGTGGTGCGAACGCATCCTGAAACGGGTCGTAAGGCGCTATTTGTCAATGCAGCGCATACGGTTGCGTTTGATGGCTGGAGCGAAGAGGAAAGCCGCGGGCTTTTGGATTATCTGTTCACACATCAGATTTCGCCCGAATTTCAATGCCGGCTGCGTTGGCAGGTTGGTGATGTCGCTTTTTGGGACAATCGGTGCGTGCAGCATTACCCATTGAATGATTATCATGGATATCGCCGGTTATTGCATCGCATAACTCTAAAAGGTAACGTTCCAGTCTGATTTCGCTCTAATTTCGATAATAGAAAGTCAGTGGGGTAATCCGCCAGAATGAAGGCTTTTTCAATCTTAATGTTGCAACTCTGGTGATTAATTGCGGACTCGAGGCTAGTTTGTGTTGCGTCTGGTATGATTTTTCACTTTAATAAGGCTGTCTTACTTGGCGGCTTGATCAAAATCGAGCAAGTTGAGGCCGAGCTCTAATGTTCAATTCTGGGAGGAATTAAGAATGTATAACAAGTTACCGATAGCGTTGGGTGCTGCCCTTGCCGTTGGCGTTGCTGGTTTTGCCGGTGGTGCATTGGCCAAAGTTGAGGGAGACACGATCATCATTGGGTCGTCACTCTCATTGACTGGCAAATATTCGACTAACGGTTTTCACACGCAAAAAGGTTATGATTTCGCGGTTAAGCGTATCAATGACACTGGCGGTGTTAAGGTTGGTGGCAAAAGCTACAAAATGAAAGTTGTCTATTATGATGATGAGTCAACACCGTCACGTGCGTCGCAGCTGACCGAGCGCTTGGTTAAGCAGGATGGCGTGGAGTTTATGCTCGGCCCATACAGTACAACAATGACAAAAGCTGTTGCCCCTGTAACAGAGAAGTACAAGGTACCAATGGTTGAGGCTGAGGGCGCATCCCGTTCTTTGTTCACTCAAGGTTACAAGTACATGTTTGCGGTACTGTCGACATCTGAGTACTACCTTGCGCCGGTTCTTGATCTTATCGCGCAGCGGACAAAGGCTGGGTATAAAGCCCCTTCGGATCTGCGTATCGGTATGGCATTTGAAAATGACGGCTTCTCACTGGATGTTCGTGCCGGTGTTCTTGATGTTGCAAAAAAATACAACATGAAAATCGTGATTGATGACAAATTGCCTGCCGATTTGTCAGACATGTCAGCAACCTTGACCAAGTTCAAGGCGCTGAAGCCAGACATTCTGCTGGTCTCCGGCCATTCAAAGGGTGCTGCCACTGCAGCTCGTCAGATTGAAGAAATGAAAATCCAGGCTCCGTACATTGCGATCACTCACTGTGAAGCTGCAAAGGTTCATGTGAAGTTTCCAAAATCTGCTAACGGTCTGCTTTGTCCAACACAGTGGCTTACAAACCTGCCCAACAGTGAGCCGATTTTTGGCGATGCTCAGAAATATGACAAAGACTTCAAAGTCGCATATCCTGAGTACAACACAGGCATTCCTTACCAGACAGCACAGGCATCTGCCGCTGTTCTCGTGTTCAAGGATGCGTTTGAGCGTGCAAATAGCTTTGACCGTGACAAGGTTCGTGACGCGCTTTCGGCGACTGACATGAATACGTTTTATGGCCCGGTTAAGTTTTCAGAAGCTGGCAACAACATCGCAAAACCAATGTTTTACCGTCAAATTCAGGCTGACGGCAGCTATAAGAACATCGTGACTAACGGCGACATGACAGTGCCACGGAAGGCTGCGTACTAGTAACCTCTCACTACAACATAAAACGCGGGAAACCCTTTCGAAGGGTTTCCTTTTCTTATGTGTCTGTGGTACGTACTCAAAACAAAAAACATTAAACACTTCTTTCTTGTCAATTCTTAGTAATGAGGGCAAATCATGCTCGATAATTTGCAACTCCTATTTGTCTACGCGCCGGTGATGAATGTCCAAATGATATTGGATGGTATTTTCATTGGCGCCGTTTTCGCACTTGCCGCATATGGGCTTGCCCTTGTTTGGGGCGTAATGAATGTGAAAAATCTAGCCCAAGGTGACTTTGTCATTATGGGTGGTTATCTCGCCTTTACGGCGAATAACAACGGGTTTCATCCCATCCTCGCATTGCCGGTGATTGCGGTAATTATGTATGTTTATGGGGTGGTGGTATATAAATTGGTCATCCGGCGGGTGATTGACAATGACATGTTTGTTTCACTGCTTGCGACGTTTGGCTTGTCGCTGTTCATGCAACAAGTTATGAACCTCATTTACGGCCCGGAGGTGCAGACCGTTGACTCCCACATGCACATCATGACGATGTTTGATGACTTTGTAACGGTTCCATTGGTCAAAATTGTATCACTTCTATTAGCTGGATGCTTTGCTGCGGCGATTGTGATTTTTATGACGAAGTCTCGCACGGGTCAGGCCATTAGGGCGACAGCACAAGATGCACGTGCTGCTCGAGTTCTTGGTATTGATACCGATAAAGTTTACATGCTTACTTTTGCCTTAAACTCAGCCATTTGTGGCATTGCTGGCGTCCTTGTTTCAATGATTTGGGTGTTGCAGCCTTTTTACGGTATTGTTTACTCACTTCGGACGTTTGCGATTGTGACTGCCGCTGGGCTGGGTAATTTGCCTGGCGTGATCGGGATGAGTTTTGTTCTCGGATGGGTTGAGCAGTATGCGGGAATTATTGCTGGTGCAGAATGGCAAGTCGCTTCCGCGGTTTTTGTTCTGATTAGTGTTCTTTTGTGGCGTCAAATCCAATTACGGCGGCAAAGACAGGTGGTTCGGTAAAATGAATGAAAAGTTAATATATATAGGTTTGGCCATATTTGGTATTCTCGGCCCCGTAGCCTTTCCTGATTACGTCATGCAAATGGCTGTTCTTTGGATGATGGTGCTTATGGCCACAACGTGGGATATCACTGGCGGTCAAATGGGTTACAATTCGCTCGGGAACATTACCTTTTTTGGTGTTGGTATGTATGTATCAGCGGCCATTCAAGTCTCGATGTTTTACGATTTAGGAGAGTTCACCGCATCTTATGGCGCGATTAAGCCTGTTTTTACCGAGGCTCAGTACTACACTGGACTAGCCTTAGGGATCGTAGTCGCTGGTATAGCATGTGCGGGTGTCGCTCTCTTATTGGGGTTTTGTGTGTTCGGATTGAGAGGGCCTTATTTTGCGATTGGAACGCTTGGCGTTGCAGTCGCCGCTCGCGAAATTGCTGGTACGATTGAGGTCATTGGCGCTGGTGCGGGAATTGCAATGCCATTTCTGCCGCTACCAATCGAATATCGATCCTTGTTCTTCTACGTACTTTTGTTTGTCCTTGCCGTTCTTGCGCATTTTGTAATTCGGTGGCTGTTTAAAACCCAATTTGGGCTTGCTGCCAATGCGATCAGGGATGACGAAGATAAAGCTGAAGCGATGGGAATTCCGACTTTGCGTTACAAGCAGGTTGGTTGGGCAATCGCTGCGTTTTTCATGGGCTGCACAGGTGCTGTTTTTGGCAACATGGTGGGATATATCGAGCCCCTTGAGGTGGCGTTCCCAGTTGCCACATTCGGAATCTTCATGGTCGCTATGTCGCTTCTTGGCGGCAAAGGCACGTTGTGGGGTCCAGTCCTTGGCGCAATTTTGTTCCATATTGTCAAAGAAGCAACTTGGACATATTTGCTAGGCTTGCAATGGGTTGTTCTTGGCTTGATCCTTATTGTAAACATTGTTTACTTCCAACAGGGTATAATGGGCTGGTTGCAAACGAAATACCCAGAAAAATTCGGTATAATTGTTGACCAGTCAAACATTCAAGCGAAAGAGGAGGCATAGATGGCTGATCCAATTATTGCAGTTAATAATGTTTCCAAATCCTATGGAGGGGTGAAGGCGAACGTTGATATCTCAATGACAGTAGAGCGTGGCTCAATCACTGGGATTATCGGGCCGAACGGCTGTGGCAAAACCACATTGTTCAACTCGATTGTGGGTTATCATCCTATCGATACTGGTTCGATCAAGTTCGACGACACGGAAATCTCGCAACTTCGCGTTGGCGACATCGCGCGGCTTGGCATGTTGCGGACATTTCAGCAGACCCGTATTTACAGCAAGATGGACTGTGTTGATAACATGCAGATCTCGGTATCGCATCGCAAGGGATCAAGCGGTTCAATGTTTGCAAGCCGTCGTGGTGAAATCCGCGATCGTGCCGAGCATTTACTTGAATTTGTTGGTCTCTATTCCAAGCGTAATCTGATTTCGGGCGATTTGTCCTTTGGTCAGCAAAAGCTGTTGGAATTTGCGATGGCATTGATGAACGACCCAAAGGTACTTCTTCTTGATGAGCCAACTGCCGGAATTAACCCAACTTTGATCAATGGTTTGATCGATCGGTTAAGACGTGCCAATGAAGAGCTTGGCATCACCTTGTGCGTTATCGAGCACAATATGCGGGTAATCATGAATCTAGCTTCGAATATCTACTGCCTGTCAAACGGCAAGATGTTGGCAAGCGGCAAACCAGAAGATTTGCAGAATGATCCACGCGTTATTGACGCGTATCTTGGAGGGCACTAATGGCCAAAGAACCGGTAAAAAAGACCGCAGCGAGAGCTGCTGCGGCAAAAAAGGCAACAGCAAAAAAGCCAGCATCTAAAGCTGCTGCGCCTAAAAAAGCCGCTGTGAAAAAAGTCCCGGTGAAAAAAGCTGCTGTGAAAAAAGCGCCAGCTAAAGCTGCTGCCGCAAAAAAAGCACCAGTGAAAAAAGCTGTTGCTAAAAAGGCACCAGCTAAAGCTGCTGCCGCAAAAAAAGCACCAGTGAAAAAAGCTGTTGCTAAAAAGGCACCAGCCAAAGTCGTCAAAAAAGGAAAGAAAAACGTCAGCGGTTATGGTGGTGGTTCAGTTGATGTGGTGATGTCGGTTGATCAGGTAGCGCGCGAAGCTGCCTCGATTGCGGCCAATGCACCAACAGTTGCTGAATTGGAAAAGCTGGCCAATAAAGACAATTATCTGAGCATTAACAACCTCCGGGCAGGCTATGGCAAAATGGAAATTTTGCATGATTTTAGCCTTCGCATTGGTCGTGGCCAGTCTTTGTGTTTGATTGGGCCGAACGGTGCCGGTAAATCAACCGTGCTTCATTCGATCTTTGGCTTTACCAATATTTTTTCCGGATCAATCGTTATTGATGGAAAAGATGTAACAGGTTTGACACCATCACAAAAACTGTCAGAGGCAGGCATTGCCTATATCCTTCAGGATAAGTCCGTTTTCCCGCAAATGACGGTTGAAGAAAATCTGTTGATGGGTGGCTTTTTGAAAGACCGTCCGGCCGAGGCGAAAGCAGCAGCCGAAATGGTGTTCGATAAATATAGCCGTCTTGCTGATCGGCGTGACAAGCCTGCTGGCGTTCTGTCAGGTGGTGAGCGTCGCCTTCTCGAGATTTCACGGGCATTGGTGATGCAGCCCCAGGTTTTGCTGGTTGACGAGCCATCAATCGGCCTTGAACCACGCTTTATCGATATGGTGTTCGAAATTCTGGATGATTTGCAGAAAAAAGATGGCAAAACCATTATCATGGTTGAGCAGAATGCCAAGAAAGGCCTAGCCTTTGCGGATATTGGCTATGTCCTGGTTTCAGGCGAAACAGCTATTGCCGATATGGGTAATAATTTGCTGGAAAATCCAGATGTTGGCCGGTTGTTCCTTGGTGGCTAAGCCAGCCAAATAAGCATATAAAAGCATCGTATGGAAACATGCGGTGCTTTTTTTTGCCTTGCGTCATGATGGCCAGAAAGCTCGGCAAGGCTGATTGGCAAGAGAGCTTGGCAAGGCAGTAACAACATGATCTAATTTTGGCCTACCGGTTGGTGATAAATGATATCTGGTGATCGTCCAACACATCTTTTAAGTCTTGTCAGCCTTGCAGGCATTTTGGCCTTGCTTAGCTTTGCGCTTTGGCCGGTGTTTCTAACAAGCCTTGGCCGTGAGTGGGGTCTTAGCAATACCGATATCGGCTTGGTCAGTGGTGCCTATTTTTTTGGCTATTTGCTGGCAACACCAATTTTAGTCGGTTTGACCGATCGCATTGACGCAAAGCTGATTTTTCTGGGTGGATGTGCTTTCGGGGCTGTTGGCTGTCTTGGCTTTGCGCAATTGGCGCATGATTTCTGGTCGGCGGCATCATGCTGGGCTTTGGTTGGGGCGGGGCTTGCTGGCACCTATATGCCCGGATTGCAGATTCTCAATGCACGTTTAGATGATGCCGCGCGGGTTCGATCGGTGCCGTGGTATACCGCCTGTTTTGGCATTGGCACCGGGGGATCATTCGGTTTGATGGGCGTTTTACTTGCCTATGCCGATTGGCGGCTGGCGGCCTATCTTGGGGCGGGGGGCGCAATGCTTGCCGCAATGCTGGTTCTGTTTTGGGTTCAACCCTGTCCGGTCGTGCCCTTGCCAGCCACGAAAACGAAACGCCACCCCTTGGATCTGCGCCCAGCTTTTCGAAAGCCGGTCGCGCTTGGCTATATCCTTGCTTATGGCACCCATACTTATGAATTATTTGCCTTTCGGACATGGAGTTTCGCGCTTTTGGTATTTTTGGCCAGCCGCGCCGATGGCGGTATGGGGATCGGCACGGTTACAATTATCGTAAGCCTGATTACGGTGACAGGCATGCTTGCCTCTTTACTTGGGGCGCGTCTATGCCTTGCATTTGGACGGCATCGGGTGATTGCGTTGATTGGCGGTGCAACGGCGCTGGTCAGCGTCATTGTTGCCTTTAGCCTTGATGGGCCGGTCTGGATCGCGGTCGCCAGTTTATGGATTTACAATGGTTTTATCATGCTTGATTCAGGCGCCTTGACCACCGGAACGGTCGAGGCTGGCGATGCCTATGACCGCGGGGCATTGCTGGCGGTCCATTCTATGATTGGGTTTGGTGGTGGGGCGCTTGGCGGGCCGGTTGTTGGCTATGTTCTTGATCAGGCGGGCGGCGCTAGCCTAATGGGAGCGTGGGTGTGCGCGCTGCTCGCGATGGGGGTTGGTTCAGCGATTGTCTTTGCTGTTCAACGGCATTTTTGGCGCAGGATTGGTTAAGCCGATCCCGCGCCAAATACATTTTTGTCAATTGCCTAGGCCGAGTTTAACGGCGGCGTTTCAATGTGCCTTGGCCGCCCTGCGGTGTGGCATTACGGCTTGGCCGTGCCGCGCCGACGCGCTGTTTCGGAGCAGGTGATGCGCGTTTTGCGCCATCATTGCCGCGATCGGATGATGGCTTTTTCGCCGCTGGCTTATCACCAAAATTCGGGCGTTTGTTAAAGGCGGGCTTGCTGCCAAAAGATGGTTTGCTGCTGCGGGCTGGCTTATCACCAAAAGATGGTTTGCTGCTGCGAGCTGGCTTGTCACCGAATGATGGCTTGCTGCTGCGAGCTGGCTTGTCACCGAATGATGGCTTGCTGCTGCGAGCTGGCTTGTCACCGAATGATGGTTTGCTGCTGCGGGCTGGCTTATCACCAAAAGACGGTTTCCCGCCGCGAGTTGGGCGAGCTTGATCTTCGCGCCCTTTAAAGCCGCCATCGCGATTTGGACGCTCATCACGTCTTGCAAAACTATCACGATTTGGACGCGAATCACGGTTTGGGCGACCTCCGCCTTCAGGACGGCCACTACCGGCTGGCCGCGCTTGACGATGATCTCCATCGGCGGGTTTGCTTGCTGGGCGACCGCGACCACCTGGCGGACGATCATCACGTCGCTCGGGGCGACCACGACCGCCTGCTGGACGATCATCACGGCCTGAACGGTCACGGTTATTACGGCCACGCGCACCTTGCGGCGGGCGACGACGACCTGGCGATGCGCCACCGCCAGCTTTGAAATCAGTTACCGGCGTGCCATCAAGTTCAAACAGCTCAACCCGAGGGCCAACGGCGGCAATAATCGCGCCAAGTTTGTTTCGTTCATCGGGCGCACAAAATGAAATTGCCAATCCGCCAAGGCCAGCTCGGCCGGTACGGCCAATACGGTGGACATAGGATTCAGGCGTATCGGTCAAATCAAAATTGATTACATGGCTCAAACCCGCAACATCGATACCGCGCGCCGCAACATCGGTTGCAATCAAGGCACGCAACTGGCCGCTGCGGAAATTGCGAAGCACCTTTTGGCGCAGGGTCTGGCGCATATCACCATGAAGCGCATCAACGGCAAAGCCGCGAACCTCCATGAATTTTGCCAATGCATCGGCACGCCGTTTGGTGCGAACAAAGATCAGGCTTTGGCCGGTATCCTTTTCATTCAAAATATCACAAAGTCGGTCGCGTTTATCGCCTTCGGCCATCAAGGTTACACGCTGGGTGACCTTGTCGGCAGTGATGCCGGTTTGTGGTGCTTTTACCTGTGCCGGATCGGTTAGAAACTGCTTGGCAAGCGTTTCAATCTCGGGCGGCATGGTTGCCGAAAACAACATTGTCTGGCGGTTGCGTGGCAGGCTGCCGGCGATACGCTTGATTGGCGGATAAAAGCCAAGATCAAGCATATGATCGGCTTCATCAAGAACGAAATGGGTGATTCCGCTTGGGTCAAACGCGCCGCGATCCATCAGATCTTCAAGACGGCCAGGCGTGGCGACAACAATATCGACACCACGGCGTAATCCGCGAATTTGTGCGTCATAGCGCGCCCCACCAAAAACGGCCAGATGGCGGATATTTAGATCGGCTGATAATTTGCTGACATTCTGCTCAATCTGATTTGCCAATTCGCGCGTCGGTGCAAGGATCAATGCCTTTGGCGGCTGGCCAGCGCGAACGGCGGCGCTATAGCCAAGATGCGTCATCAAAGGCAGCAAAAAGGCAGCGGTTTTGCCAGTGCCAGTTTGGGCAAGGCCGATAAGATCGCGCCCTTCCAGCAAAAGTGGGATCGACATTTCCTGAATGGGGGTTGGGGATACCAGGCCTTCGCGGGCCAAAGTGGCCAGCATTAGTTCGGGCAATCCAAAACTATCAAAGTTGACAGCCGGTGTTTGTGCCGAAATTTCGGCAGAGTCTTGATTCATATCTGACATTGGTTTGTTTTCTAGCGCATGGCTTTTCGCGAAGGTAGCATCGCCCCTAGCGCGCCACATCTTTGGCGGACTTATGCGCCCTAGCGCTGAGTTTGTCAATGAAAGGAAATTTTTTGGCGGTCATTAAATGCAATGATGGCATGGAAAAGCCGATAAAAACGCGGTTTTGGCAGGCTGGCATTCCATTATAAATTCGGGCATAAGAGATTTATGGTCCCGTAGCTCATCAGGATAGAGCGACAGATTCCTAATCTGTAGGTAGGGGGTTCGAGTCCCTCCGGGATCACCATGTGATAAACTTGGCCTGTTAGGTCGCCAGGATGGATTTTTATGATGGTTTTAACCATGTTTCATTGACTGGGAGCCCGATGGCCAGAGGAGTGTTGGAGATGAGAGTTGGCTGTGTTGGGACTGGAGTTATGGGCCGTGAGATTGTCCGGCACCTTGTAACGGCGGGTCATGATGTGGCCGCGTTTGATTTGGACCCGGTTGCACTTGCCGTGATTGATCCGCGCGCAGTTGCAGTGTCTGATATCGCCGAACTGGCTGGTAGCGCCGATGTGCTTTTTATTGCTGTTGCAACGGACTCACAGACAATTGATGTCGTCACGCAATTGCTGGCGGTTGGGCTTAGTGATGGCGCGGCAATAGCCGTCTTGGCGACCTGTCATCCAGACACGATGGCACCGCTTGCCAAGGCGGCAAAAGCGGCCGGTATTGGTTTTGTCGATGCGCCGGTCTGTTTTGGCAAAAAAGGTGCGGTTGATGGCAATCTGTTGTCCTTGTGCGGCGGCGATGTGGCGGTTGTCGAACAGCTAAAACCGGTGATGATGGCCTATAGCCGTGATGTTCTTCATGTTGGTACTATTGGCAGCGGACAAGTTGCCAAAGCCTGCAATAACATGATGCATTGGGCTGCTTGCGTGGCGAATTATGAAGTTTTGTTTATGGCAAAAAGTCATGGCATTAATGCCCAACATATGCGTGAAATTCTGCTGCAATGTCCGGCTCGTAACACCACACTGGAACGCTGGGACTCGACGAATTTTACATGGCATGAAAAGGACATGGACGTGGCGCTTGACCTGGCGCAGCAAAGCGGCATCACCCTGCCCTTATTCGGTCAAGTTGACCAGCTTGTGAAAACGCTTGGGCCGGAAAAGGTTAAGATGCTACTTTATGGCAACTCCGCAAGTTACCTTGGTCAGGATTTGGAAGAGGTAGCCGTTAATCCAGAAAAATAATGTCTATGAGAAACTTAAATCGTTCCTTTATGCGGAACTACGTCCTGTTGACAGGAATGAGTCAGCAGCCTATTCTATACTTCTGTTTAACGGGAGTTCAAGATGGCAGAGACCACCGAATTTGATGGCAAGAATGAAGTTGTTTGGGAACGCTGGGCGAAAAAACGTACCTTTGTTCGCGCGCTTGAGGGCACATATGGTGAGCTCAAGGAAGAGCTCTACCGCCAGCCGCGGATTTATAAAACCAGTGATCTGAACTGGAAGGGCGGACCGCAAAGCTTTGGTAAAAAGGTCATTAACCCGCAAGCCAACAAGATTGCGCAATCTATCGAGGCGCATGTCGATGTGTATGCACCGCACGGCTATGGGCAAACCCATGGCCACATGAATTCAGCAGTATTTTTTGTGCTGAAAGGCAAAGGCCATGATATTCATGATGGCCGCCGGTTGGATTGGGAAGCTGGGGACGCGCTGATTGTCGAGAATGCCTGTGTTCACCAGCATTTGTCAGACTCAGACGATGAGACCTATGTTCTAGTTCTGAAAGCTAAACCGCTGTTCCTGTTCATGCATATGATCTTCCAAAAGATGGTGCATTATCCTCCAACAGAGCCGGTGGAGGGTTATGAAGGATTTAGCCCACCGGAAAATCTCTAAAGACTTAGGTCTGAAAAAGACAATTGCCAGCAATAGCGTGCACAGCAATAATAAAACGAAGCCCCAGTGATGATAGGGTGAGGAAAT